>Ga0068851_10000370_pt1 | contig 20328 bp, 14 predicted proteins | sample KBSCornC12_FD_66588 | JGI IMG/M metagenome (GOLD analysis project Ga0068851, IMG submission 66588) | Corn rhizosphere microbial communities from Kellogg Biological Station, Michigan, USA - KBS Corn C1-2 | ecosystem: Host-associated > Plants > Roots > Rhizosphere > Soil ...
CGTAGTTCCCTTTATTGGCCTGTCCTGCATATTATCAAAGGAAAGAGGTTGTGTGGAGCCCGACTGGTCAATTCGAAGCCATAGCCCGGCCCAGCCTTCTACCTTTGTTGATTTCACAATCGCACTCATTTTGATTTTTTTACCGGCATACATTACTGGTCGGCATTGCTGCATCAGTGTGCCAAAGCCATCAATACTTTTCTCAATGGATTTAATGGTGCCTGCATTTTTGCCATCCTGTCCCGAACCTTTGTCAATACCCATTTCATATTTGGTAGGTTCGCTTCCGGCTATGATCCAGCCGTTGGGAAGGTCAAAGGACAACAGTGCAATTGCGGAAGAAGCTAGTAACATGCATAATAAAGCATTTTTAAAAGTTTTCATTTTATTTAAAATTTAGTGATTAAATAATTCATACTTATTACACATTGCCGTTGAAGACTAATATTCACTGGTGAATAACAGCAATGCTTTAAAATTTGAATTTGAACTTCCATATAAAATTATGGGGCAAAGGACCTCTCTTCTACTGCATAATCATGTAGTGGCCTTGGATCTTTATGGTTCAAACCCATTTGTTTTTGAGTGCCTTACTGACGGCTTCGGACATAGAATGTACTTGTAATTTTTCGTAAATATTCTTGATATGAAAGCGAACGGTATCTATGCTAATCTCGCATTCGGCAGCAATCATTTTATAACTGTATGCCCGGGTCAGCAGGGTTAAGATTTCTAGTTCCCTGTCGGATAGGTCCAGGTTTTCCTCTTTTGCCGGAGCGTTCTCTCTGAACATCTGAAGAACCTTGATAGCAATGGAATTAGTCATTGGGGCACCGCCTGCATTAGCATCCTTAACAGCTTGCAGGATCAGCATGGGATCGGATTTCTTCAGCATGTAACCCACAGCCCCGTTGCAAATAGATTCGAACACTTTATGATTGTCATCAAATACAGTCAGCATTAAAACTTTGATGGATGGAAAGTGATCACGAACTATTCTAACCGCTTCAATGCCGGAGATGACTGGCATATCGATGTCCATCAGGATAACGTTGGGTAATTGAATGTTGCAATTCTCTATGATTTGACTGGCATCAGGGTAGGAGCCGATCAAACTAAAGTCATCCAATTGGGCAAACAACCTTGAGAGGCTGTCACGAAGCTCATTATTATCATCATAGAGGGCGACTTTAACCGATTGAGGTGAGTTCATAAGAATCAGGAGTAAGCAAATTTAAGGGAGACACGGGTTCCTTTTTCTTTTTCAGAATGGATATAAAAAAGTGCTTTCAATTCATTAGCACGTTGCCGCATATTGATAAACCCATTACCACCAAGGCCCGGGGTGATTTTCTCGAAGCCAGCTCCGTTATCGATAACCTCAAGATCAATTTTCTTGTTTTCCATTTTCGCAGAAACGATGCACTGCGTGGCGTTCGAATATTTGGCCACATTATGAATGGCTTCTCTGAGGATGAGATAAATATTTTTTCGTTGGGGTAAAGAGAGTTTTATGAGTTGGATATCTTCAGAAATATCAAAATGGAGTTGAATGTCTTTCGCGTCTAATAATTGTATGGAGAATATTTGGAGGCGTTCGATCATGTTTTGAAAGGTATCATTGGAGGGATTGATGGCCCAGATGATATCACTCATATTCTCCATAACGATGCGTGCACTTTGGCCAATCAGGGAAATGGTAGACTGGACTTCCGGAAACTGATTGGCCTTCATGTGTTCTACCGCAGAACTGTAAATGGAAATACTGCTCAGTGTACTTCCGATCGTATCGTGTAAATCAGCGGCTATCCTCTTGCGTTCTTCCGCTTGGGTAGACAAGATGGTTTTTATTTTTATTTTTTGTTTCTTTTCTAATTGATGTATCCTGTTTTTATACAATCCATAGATAAAGCTGATTGCAGCGAATCCGTATAGGCAATAGGCCCACCAACTCAGCCACCAGGGAGGATGAATATAGATATAGAGTTCTGTTACTTTGTTGGAGGGGACACCATCTCTGTTTTCACACTTAACACGGAATGTATAATGTCCAGGATGTAACTTGGTATAACTGGCAAATCTTTCAGTGCCTGCGGGTATCCAGTCTTTATTGACGTTTTCCAATTGATAGAAATATTGAGTGTTGTTTCTGCCTGAGAAGCTAAGGGATGCATAATTGATGGTTAAAAAATTTTGGGTATAGTCTAGGTCAATTGTATGGCAGGCTAAAACAGAATCAATTAACATGATTTGTTTAAACACTTGAAAATTACTGATCTTGACGTCCGGTGGTGATGGGCTGTAGGGTATATCATCCGGAGTAAAATAAACAAATCCAGTAGAGGCAGGAATCACCATTCTTCCATCATGAAGTTTTACAAAGGTGGGAGCAAAATTATTGATTAAAATACCACCTCTTCTCCAAACAGGGCAAACTCATGATTATTTGAATTCACTCGAAGTAATCTATGTGTAGCTACCCACAAATTATTATTTCGATCAGTAGCTATTCCTGAGATATTATTAAACGGCAGACCGTCTCTAGTCGTAAGAGAAGTAAATTTATTTTGGTGGTGATTAAAAAAAAGTATTCCACTGTTCGATGTTGAGATGCCTATAATCGAATCATTAAGTTGTGTAAGGGAATATAATGAAATTTTAGATGAATCTTGATTTGTTACGGGATATGTTTCTGCTATTTTTTCATTTACAGGATCAAATCGAAAGAATCCATTGTTAAGTGTGGAGATCCACATTTCTTCATTGGATGTTATTAAGATATCACTAATGGAGCCTGTGCTGATTGAAGACAATTGAGAATGAGGATAAACTCGAAATTTATTAATTTTCGAATCCCATTTGATTAAAGAACCTGAATTTAAGCCCAACCATAGAATTCCATTTGAATCGCATTTCATTACTCTAATATTTTGTTGTTCCAATTCAGGAGCATTCATAAAATGAATGCTTTGTGTAGTAGAGATGAATCTACCGAGGAGGCCGGATTGGTAGGCTATCCAAACATTTCCGATGTGATCCTCTGCAATGCAGCAAACCATATTTTTACCATAAACACGCCATAATGATGTTGGGGAATTATTAAAAAAATGTTTTTTCAAATGAAAGTTATTATCATAAAACAGCAAGCCATTGCCCCATGTGCCCACCAATATGTCTCCTTCACTTGTTTCAAAAATACTGGTCACATATGCTTCTGGTACGGGATTAATAATGTTATTTTCATCTATAGTTATAAAATTTCGAAAAGTTCGTGAGAAAACACTGAGGCCTTTATCGGTACAAGCAATAATATTTCCTTCATTATCCATTAACAAATCAAAAATATCCCGTTCATAATGGAAAGAATATGGTATTGAGTTAAAAACAGGAAGTTCACTTATTAAATCTTTTTGTTCATCATAAAATAAAAAGCTCTGACCCAGGCTCCCCATCCAAATTAGACCATCTTTATCTTCTATGAAACTGTAGATAGGTGACCTAATTAGGTTTTTACTTGCCTTATTTTTTAAGGGCACATCATAGAGTTTAGTTTGAAAATTTATAATATTATACCTGTGAACTATCCCTTCCCAGTCACTAAACCATAAATTATTTTTACTATCTAGAAAAAGAGCCACTGGACTTTCGGAAATTCGACCATATTGTTCAACAGGGGTATTTTTAAAAGGTGTTCGGATAGTTTTATCTGCTGGATTAATCATTAAAATTTCGTGTTCTCTTGTAATCCATAAAACATGATGAGAAGGATCATATAAAAGTTTTGGCCAATGAGGTTCGCTTGATTGTTGAAAAAGATGAAGGAATAAAATTGCTTTGTGAAGTTTAAAATTATATTTATAAAGGTTCTGGTAAGTTGCTATCCACATATTATTTTCAGCATCTTTACAGAAGTAACAAATATTGCTAGTCTTAATTTTTGTACTATCATCATTTATTCTTAAGCTATCACTTTTCCCTGTTAGAGGGTGATAAATAACAATGAAGCCTTTACTTTGGCCCCAAATATTTCCATCCTTATCTTCTAATATCGGATCTGTTATAATTATTGGGGTCAGTAGATGGGACTTTGTACTTTTCTCTGGCAATATAGAAGTGAAATATTTTCCGTCAAATCTTTGCAAGCCGTTATCAGACCCTATCCAATAATATCCTTTTGAATCTTGCAGGATACAATTTGCTTTATCTGACTCCAATCCATCTTTGGAATTGAAATGTTGAAATACATAGCTATGTCCCTGTGCATCTAGTACAAAGCCAAGCATGACAAACCAAGCAATAAGGAAGAAGTATTTCATGAACAGGCTATTTGTTTTTTACCCATCCAAAATTGTGGAATCATTCAGAATGTGAAACCTTCATTTCTGCCAGGATATTAACAAAGCTATTCTCTTATAAATAGGTTGCCGCTACATGATCATGTAGGAATTCAATTGCGAATGGAGGTCACCCATTTATTTTTGAGTGCTTTACTGACAGCCTCCGTCATGGAGTGGACCTGCATCTTTTCATATATTTTTTTGATATGAAACCGGACGGTGTCAATGCTGAGCTGGCATTCCGAGGCGATCATTTTATAACTATGCCCTTTTGTGAGCATGGTTAAGATTTCACGTTCCCTGTCAGTCAAATTCACCGTTTCATCGCGGGGAGGAGCATAATTTCTAAACATCTGGAGCACATTGACGGCTATGCTGTTGGTCATGGGGGCTCCTCCACCATAAGCTTCTCTAACACCCTCCAGGATGGATGATGGCTCTGCTTGTTTTAAAATATAGCCAATCGCTCCGCTGCAAATGGAATCAAAGACCCGTTGATTGTCATCAAATACGGTTAGCATCAGTACTTTGATGCAGGGATATTGCTGGTGAATTATTTTAACTGCATCAATTCCGGAAATCCCAGGCATATCGATATCCATCAAAATGACATCGGGGGTGTTGAACTTGCAGTTTTCAACGATTTGACGGGCATGAGGGTAAGCTCCAATGAATTCGAATTCGTCAAACAAACTAAATAGCCTGGAAAGGCTGCACCGGAATTCGGCGGAATCATCATAGAGCGCGACTTTTATGGAAGGAGACTTTTCCATAGGAATTAAGCTAAGGGAAATTGAAAATCAATCCAGGTCCCTTTTAGTTTTTCTGAATGGATTTGAAATTGTCCATTTAATTCTTCAGCACGCTCCCGCATATTGATAAGTCCATTGCCTGCAAGGCCAGGTTTTTGTTCGTCAATACCAACACCGTCATCAACCACACGGAGACTTATTAAATTATGTTTGATCTTGCCCGCAATTGTACAATTCTTTGCTTTAGAATATTTCGCCACATTGTGAACTGCCTCGCGAAGGAGGAGGTAAACATTTTTTCGCTGTTGAATATCGAGTTCCACCCGTTGTAAGGATTCCGGAATATCCATTTGCAAGTTTATATTCCGGCCGGCTAAAATGGATACCGCAAATGACTGCAGTCGATCCATAATGTCCTGGAAAGTTTCATTGGCCGGGCTGATGGCCCAAACAATGTCGTTCATATTGTCAATGGCCATTCGCGCGTTCTTGCCGATCGATTGAATGATCGGAGTAAGTTCCGGGTTTAATGAAGTGTCTAATTTTTCAGCTACCATACTATTAATAGAAATGCTACTCAGGGTACTTCCAATATGGTCATGGAGGTCCCTGGAAATTTTTTGACGGATGGATTGGATCTTTTTGAACTGGTGCAACCGTATTTTATAAACAATAAAAAAAACTATAGCACAGATGATCAGGGAGAGAGCAATTTTTTTGCCTGTCCTCCAGAATGGACCAGTTACATGAATCTTCACGGAGGCTTCCTGGGTATCTAATAAGTATTGACCTGGTTTGTTTGTAGTTCTGATGTGGAGCACATGATTATCTAAGGGTAAAGAAGAATAATAAGCGATGGGTTTGTTTCCACTCTTAATCCATTCTTTGTCATATCCTTCGAGCTTATATTCAAATTGAGTTTTAGAAGGATCAATGAAATTAATGCCTGAAAAATCGAAGGTAATATTTTTATCCTTGTATGTAAAATCGAGTTGTGTTTCACCTGAGCTTCTTGGATATGATTTTCCATTCACACTGTACGATGGAAAAATAAGTCGCGGAAAACTTGGATTTGAACCGATGGCTTTTGGATCAAAACTGACAAGGTAGGTGTCACTGCTGGTATAAATCTTTGCATCCTTTGTCATGATCATGGGGGCATTATTAATACTGGCAGTATGACTATATTGATTGACAGGTAGCCCGTCCGTCATATTGTAAAGGATAAAAGTGGAATCGGAGGGATTGAATTTATTTATGCCATTGGAGGTGCTGATCCAAATATTTTCCTCATGATCCATAATCATGGAGCCAACAACATTGCTGGATAAATACCGGGGCGCAGAATAGGAAACAAAAGTTGAAGTTGCTATTGCATATTTAAACAGTCCAGCTTGTGAAGTTCCTATCCATAAATTTCCCTTATTATCCGGAAGGATAGAAGAAATATTTCCTGGTTTTTCATCTCCTAAAATGGTAATTGAAAAATTTTCAATTGAATTATCCTTTGTATTAATGGCAGAAAGAAAATTGTCAACGTATCCCAGCCAGAGGATGCCATTACTATCTATAACTGATGCTGAAATTGTTCCTTGTCCCGGCAAATGATGTAGTGAATCTTTACTGGTATAGTGAATATTTTCCTTGCTTTTGAAATTGTATTTGACCAGGCCATAGGGAAATAGGGGTATCCAATAGGACCCGGATTTATCTTTCAGAATATTGGAGGTTGCTGCATCGGTTAAGTCCTGAACAGCTTTAGGAATTTCATCACGCAAGGACTTGAACTTTTTGGTAGTAGTGGAAAAGGTAGCGAGCCCACCTTGCGTACCCATTATTAACGAATTATTTTCATAATAGAGCGACCATATTTTATTGTAGTGGTCGGGTAGTTCGAACTGCTGAAGATTTCTGGTCGTTGGGGTGTAACTGAAAAGTCCTTCTCTTAATCCAAGCCAAAGGTTGCCATCATCGTCTTCAACTATAGAAGCCTTCATTTCTCTAAGGGGGGAATGGAAAGTATTGAAAATGGTAAAAGAAAGAGGATCCAGGCTTTGATAATCCAATCCATGGTCCGTGGCAAGGAATATAATTCCATCATTATCAACAATAACCTGGTCTCCATGATAACTGCTGGGAGCAATTGGATTTGAAGGGATTGGGGTATAAAATTTTGAAGTTCTTAAGTGCGTATTAAATACAAATAGGCCATTGTTATCCGATACTCCAATGAGTTCATTGTCATTCAACCTGCACATAGATAAAATCCAGATGTCATGAGATTCCGGTGAATGCAAAAATGGAATTGAATCCATAGTTTGAGTGGAAGGTCTGTAGGTGTAAAGACCGTCGTAATGAAACGTGGTGAAATACAATACAGAATCATTATCAGCATACATGGACGCGTACCAGGGATAATTGAAAATGGGTAGATGTTCCGGATTATGATAGCGGTGGATGAAGTTTTTACCATCTGTATAATAAGGGCCTTTCGACGTCAAAAACCATATGGCTGTTGATGTTGTGTCTGCCTGATTGACCAGGAAGTAAATAGGGACCACTTCATCAGTCTCAAAGCAGTCATCAACAGATGTAAATGAAAATGAATCGAGTGGGCAAGTGATGATCCTGGTTTTGGTGGCAATCCAGATTTGGTTTTTAAATTGCCGTATAGCCTTGATACCTTCTGTAAAATCAAGGGTCTCTTCTTTGGTGATCAATTTTTTGAAATTGACGAACTTATCTGATCCAGGTTCTAAAATGCTTATTCCCCCACTGGTTCCAATCCATATTTGATGACGTGAATCTTCAAATAACGTATTAACCGAATTATTGACCAGTGATGTTGGATCAGTTATGTCGTGTTGAAAAGGCTTTACTGTAATTCCATCAAACCGATTAAGCCCCGCATCGGTCCCTATCCATAAAAAGCCCTGGTAATCTTTCAAAAGACACTTTGTGCTGTTGGACGTAAGCCCCATGTCCGAATTTAAATGGTTAAATCTTATGGGCTCCTGGCCAACTGCAACGGTGGTTAGGGATAGGAATAAAAGGATCAAAAAAAAGCAATTGAAAATGGACTTACTTCTGGCAAAGAAGAAATACGAGGAGAGAAGCATTGCGAAATATTTTAATAAATACTAAAAATCCTGCCGACGCCCCAGTACAAGCGCCTTACACTATCCCGGATAAAGCTACCGCGCGTTTTATCCACTGTTCACTACATAATCATGTAGGTATTAAAAATGGTTTTTGGGCTAAAAGCTTACTGCCGCCAATTAAAAAAGTGTTTATCAAAAAAAAATGTGTCCTAACTAAATAATCAATGGAATTTACTCTGAGGTAACTTTAAGATAAGCATTTCTGATCATGAAACGGTTAAATATGATGATGAACGGGCTTTTATTTGCGTATTTCAATAAATTACGTCCACGTTCATCTTTAAATGGGCACTTCCTTTTTTTTGCTCTTGATCAACGCCCGATTTACGATATAAACTCCGGCAAGAGTCACCACCGATCCCTCCAATATGAGCAGCGACAATTTTTCATGTATAAAAAAATGTCCGGCAAACACAGCAACTATCGGATTGATATACGCATACGTTGACACCAAACTAGCCGGTAATCTTTGCAATGCATAGAGATAGGCCAGGAAGGCAATGATCGAACTGATAATCACTAAAAATAAAATAGCCTCCCAGGTATGCAGATCAATCTCGCTTATCGGAATCGTTTGTCCCGTGACAGTGGCCACCATATTTAATGTGATGCCGGAAATCAACATCTGCCATCCTATACTTTGATAAGGATTGAAATCTACTGCAAACTCTTTAGTGTAGATTGTACCATAAGCCCACGAAAGCGCCGCAAAAATCCCCAATACTATTCCACCCAGAAACGAATAATCGAAAAGCAATTTTAAGTGATCATAAAAAATAATGCATATCCCAACAAAGCCAAGCAGTATTCCCAGCCAGGCTAATCTTGGAATACGATTACCTCCTTTAAAAGTGAGAATGATCACAAGCCACAGTGGAAATATGGCACCTAAAATTGCACTGATCCCCGCTGTCGTTAATTTGACTCCCCACGTCGCGAGCCCATTGCTCACCATGAAATTGAGAAAAGATAACAGGAGAATAATCTTCCAGTCCTTTTGACGCGGGAGTTTATCACCTCGAATAAGAAAGAATCCGACATAACACAGTCCGGCTAATATTTGTCGAATGCCGACCATTTGAAACGGAGGCATATGCTTCACTGCCTCTTTCGTGCCAACCCAGGATACACCCCAAACGATGCAAACCACTAGCAGGGCGAGGTAGGCTTTGCGATTGTCTGTCTTCATGTGGTTTGAAGACACAAAAGTGAGACTTTTATTTTAGAGTGCATTCAGGAATGAAAAGGTTTTTTATCAATAAAAAAGCGGTCAATATTGTGCACATTGACCGCCGGTCTTATCTGGAATTTGATTTGTCATTACCTGGTCACAAAATGAAGTGTCGATGTTCCTGTTGGAGATTGTATTTGTAAGAAATAATACCCTGTTGATAAGGTTGCATTCGTAAAGGCCCATTCATTAGCACCTTCAATGGCTTGCTTGCGTTCCTGCCAAACTTTTCGTCCTGTGTTATCAAATAAATTCAGCGTATAAGTTTCAGGATGATCACTATTGAATCGAATAGTATAATTTCCATCATTCGGATTGGGCGTTAAAGTCAAAGAATTTAAACCGGTTAATTCACCGGATGGTGGTATGGAAGTTGTTTGACTTTTGTCCGTAATGGTATAGATGATTCCATTTGTTTTATCAGCCAGGAGAAGTTCTCCATTCTGATGTTCACCGAATGTTGAATATGCATATGGAGTAAAATTTCCAATTTCAGCTGAGGTCCATGCAGTACCATTCCAATAAGTAGTACGCATAACACCGGTACAGAAATCTGTGTACAGGTATTTTCCATACATATTCGGATAAATATTTCCCCGATAGACAAATCCGCCAGTGACGGAGCCTCCGCAATCCAGCGTATCGGCATCGGAATGTGCATATTCAGCAATAGGATCCGTAAAGCTCACACCATTTTGATCGCAATTGCCTTTATAAAAATGAAGTCCTTCTCTGCAACTCCATCCATAATTCTCACCTCCTGCACTACTGTAAGGTTGGAAATCAATTTCTTCCCATCTGTCCTGGCCAACATCAGCAATCCATATATCACCGGTCACCAAATCAAAAGAAAATCTCCACGCATTTCGTAATCCTGTGGCCCATATTTCTTCTCTTGCTCCTACGACACCTGCATAGGGATTAGTGGCTGGTATTGCATACGTGCCGTTATCCTGTGGATCAATCCGCATGAGTTTTCCAAAAATCTCAGTGACATCCTGTGCACGGTTTCCCGGATCACCGGCGTTACCGCCATCTCCTAATGTGAAATATAAATAGCCATCAGGACCGAATTGCATCTGGCCCCCGTTATGATTGTCATACGGATCATCATCTTCCAGCATTTTGACTTCGCTTTGTGGCAATGCCTTATTTGAGTTATTGGGGTCAACACTAAAGCGTGAAAACTGACTATTCTTGGCCTTGTTTGTATAATGCACATAGAAAAATCCATTACTGCCATAATCAGGATCAAAGGCAAGGCCCAATAAGCCTTGTTCGAATCCACTGGATTCTACGCGGTCTACAATGTTGAGGAATTCAGTTCGATTTGTTCCATCCGCAGTGACCAGTTGAATGGTGCCGGGCTGTTCGACTACAAACATTCGCCCACCGTCAGCATTCTCGATATCAACCGGGTTAGTGAAACCACTTGCCCAGGGAACCAGTACAATTTCGGGTAGCGTATTGGTTTGCGCAAATGCTGACCAGGAACCAATAAACGAGAGAAGGATTAACGTAAAGTTTTTCATAAGAAAACGGGATTGATTCAAAAATGGAAGGTGTGAGAAATCACTTGAGCGACGTTTAAAAAATACAGAAAAATAAAACGTCCTCAAAGAAGTAGGAACAATGCCCTGTGTGAAAGGTTGAATCAGTAACCTTTAATTCGCCTCCAGAGTTGTCGAAAAGCTTCTCCCAATGTTCCCTTAAACGGCTCCCGATATTCAGAAAATTTCCATTGGCCATTTTCGTTCACTACTTTGAAATTCATAAACATGTCGGTGTGATTGGTAACCGTATCACCGAAGCCACCGTACCGGATATCAGAAAGAAATATGGCAGTGTCTGTTGGAAAGTCAGCCAGGTAACCATTTGAAAACCATAACAACTTTTTATAATCGGGTTCATCGGCCAGCATATTCCGGATGGAATCATGTTTTGGTAGCACATTCAAATAATGAAGGTTCGGATCGCTGTCAAACAACGAATATTGTGCGATGTAATAATGTTCTTTGTCTTCCGCCACACAAGCCCAAAGAATATTATTTAAAATAGTGGCAGTAGCCCTGGTCCTGGTGGGTTCGATGTGACGATGAGCAAGAGCTTTATCAAAAACACGATCTACATATATTTTATTGAATGCTGTAAAAAGAAGATACGTGCAACTGATGCCGATGCCGATCCAATTCATAATGGTCCTTCTCTTTGTATTTCTCGCCATGAAGGCCATGATCACGACACAAATCAAAAACGGTATGGTGTAGGCTGGATCGGCCACTGCGATATTGTCAAAGGCAACCCGCTTGTTCGAGAAAGGCTGAAAAACTTGTGTACCATAAGCTGTGCAACAATCTAACAGAATGTGTGTCGCAAACGTGAGAAAGAAGAGCCAGTACCATTGACGAAACTCAATCACAGGACGTTCGAGATCTTTTTTCCAATAATATTGATGCAAACGCCATAACAGGAATAATGATGCAGCCGCTGTAATCATCAATATCACCCAGCGGGAAAAACCTTGTTCCCGAAAAAGATAATTGATGCCTACGGTGATGGCACATAACATCAGGCCATTGAGTAAGGCAATGAAGGCTTTGTATCCTTTCGAAGCATGAAAGCCAGTACTATACAATCGATACACTAAATAGCCAACTAATAAAGGAGCAACAACGGCGAAGAGAATAGAGTGGGTGATGCCACGGTGAAAGGCCATGGCTTGTAAATCAGTCAAAAAAGGTCCTGCAAAGACATCCAGGTCAGGAATGGTCTCGCCAATAGCGCCCCATATCAAAGCGCGATTGCCTATTTTTTTGCCCAGCGTAGCTTCTCCGATAGCCGCGCCCAGTACCAAGTGAGTCAGTGAATCCACAGGACACAAATGTAACTTTCCTGGCAAGGTGTGGGGACATTTAAAGTCGAATTCATCAGTGTGCCCCTATTGATTATTTTGTGCCTGATTGAAGACACAACTACGCATACTACCTTTTGACAAGCTGCATTGCCGGCCTTTTATCCTGTTGTATGGTTATCTACTCTTGATGCAGGTTGCCTGTATAGCCCAGGCAGACAAGATAGCTGGTTGGAAGGTCTTTCCATTAGGTGATCCGGCCCTGATGATCAAGCTACCGGGTGAAGTCACACCTATGGCCACTCCTGTTCCATCAGACCTCATCAATCGGCTAGAGCGATTTGACACCTACCGGTTTTATCATGCAGAAGGTAAAGTAGTGGCCATCTTTAAGTTTGTACAATACAATGCACCGATCAGGGAAACTGCGGATACCTTAATGGAAAATGAAGTGAAGGCAGTGATGAAATCCATCGACGCCGAACAAGTTGTGCATGCTGACAAGGATATTAAAATAAAAAACATTCCTGCCCGCAAATCAACCGGTAGTTTTCTTGTCAATCAACAAAAATGGAATTACCAGGATATTCTTGTTCGAAAAGATTCTTCGATGTGGCAGGTTTGGATTGCAGGAGAGGATAGTGATCCGGCATTTGCGAAGACGGTGAACCAGGTGGTGAAGTCAATAAAGTTTTGACGTGAATCGTGAGTCGTGAATCGTGAGTTTTCGTCAATCGTAAATCGTCAATAGGATGGCTTGTATTCCATAAATTCTTCCATGGTGAAGCTGACAAGATTTTGGCCGCTTTCTGCCTGTTCTATTGAATCATCAAGCTCTTTAGCATAATCTGCATTATACTCTTTAACTGAAATGGTGACGTCCACATTTTCTTTATTGCCGATTAGCTTCTTGATCTTCCTGAGCAAGCTAGCATTGAGTTCAGAAGGGCTTAATTTGATAATAGTTTCCATGATTTTTATCTTATCACATTATTTCTTGTCTATTCAGCTAAGATAAGAATAAAAAAAGCCCGTCCATTGGACAGGCTTTTTTTATTGATATACGATTTACCGATTACCGATTACCGATTACCGTTTTATTTCGGAGCTGTAGCTGGATTCAACAGATCATAAAACTGATCCAGTTTTGGCATGATGATGATACGGGTGCGACGGTTTGTAGCACGACCATCAGCTGAATCATTTGATGTCAAAGTGTTGTATTCTCCACGACCGGCAGCGATCAACTGATCAGGATCGATGTTATATTTCTTTTGCATAACACGAACAACTGCAGTGGCACGATGCACGCTTAAATCCCAATTGTCTTTTACGCAATCTGTGTGGATGGGCACATTGTCTGTATAACCTTCCACCATCACTTGCAGATCTGGTTTGGATTTCACAATCTGAGCGATCTTGGCCAATACATCATTGGCTTTATTCGTCAGGTTAGAACTTCCACTTTGGAATAGCATCTTATCAGAGAGGTTGATCATCACGACAGTCTTGTCGATTTTGATTTCAACATCTTTGTCTTCGATGCCACCGGCAAGTTGGCTCTTCAGATTAACTGCCAATGCGAGATTGATGCTGTCTGTTTTAGTTTTAGCAGCCTGGAGCAGGTGGATATATTTATCCTTTTCTGCCAGTTGAGCGAGCGTCAGTTCCATGTTTTTGTTTGCTCCTTGTGACATCACGGCAAGATCACCGACTTGAGTTACAGTTTTGTCGAGATGGGCCTTGCAGTCAGCCAGCTGAGACCTGAGGTCATCGACCTGACCTTGATTGGCAGACTTGCTGTTAGACAATTCAGTTTTCAGCGAGTTGCGCTCAGTTTCCATAGACTGTAACTTGGCCATATACTCGTTGAGACTTTCTCCACACTTGCCGAGTTGTTCGTTGCAAGTTTTGAGGTCAGACTCCATCGAGGCAAATTTCTTCTTGCTGACGCAGGAAGTCAATAAAAGGATTGCCATCGCGACAATACTTAAATAAGAACGATTCATGATAGTAAGATTTATTTGATCTAATTGGTTTAAACCTGATATAAAAACAGCGGATGTGCCAGGTGGTTGAGCTTTAGCGGTTCTTTTTTGGTACCATAAAGGTAGCCATTTACACTGAAATGGAGTGGAGGAGGCCTAAAGAATGCCCAAAAAAGTTAATTCGCCATAGGTTGAGCGAAATTTATATTTTTATTGAATAGCCATGACTATCGATTATATAATGCCAATAGTCCTAGAGGCTGTTAATCAGGATAAACAGTCCATGACCGCATCATCACATCATCACCAAATCCATCAAACCATTTCATTATGAAACGCAAAGAATTTATAAAATTAGGGGCCATTGCCACCCTCCTGGGTCCTTTAAGCACTACATTTTCCAGCGGCCGAAGCAGGATGAATTTGTTTTCATTCCTGGAGAACGATGAGAAAGATGTTGCGAAAGTCAGTGTAGCTGTACAACAGGATTTTACAGCATTGATGCAATGGATGACCAAAAATGGTTGGACTTCTTATCTCAAAAACGCCATCGGCGTCAACCTGGCGCTCACCGGGGATGCACTTCGCACTGAACTTTTAAAGGATCTTGATCCAACCAGCCTCAAGAAATTGACGGATAATCCGGATTCAGGCTTTGATGATTTTGCCGGAATTAATTTGATTAAGCCCGGCTTTCCTGCCTTCAGTTTATTATATCACGCATTGGCTAGTCCAAGAGTAAGGCCATCCAGTATCTCGGCTTATCCGGATTTAGATCAGTTTGATGCATTGGAAAATTACATTTATGCTTTGGCTGAATGGGAGCATATTAAACAGGTCTATGAAATCAAATCCAATGATGATCTCGTGATGGCCCTGTTTGCATATGAATATCGCCCTGCCTTTAAAACCCCTCATCATCAACATGCAGATCTTGTTTTTTCAAGGACCGGTGTTGCCCGTGTGGGGCAACACGATATGAATTATGATCACATCAATCGATGTTTTACAAACGAACCTAAATCTGGTATTCCGGTTCAAAAGGTTGCAGTAGTGCCAGCGAGGTATGGCCTCTTTATTGCCAAGCGCGTGAAGTCCAGTGAAATTGATTTGATGACGACAGGTATCTACAAACCCGGTGACAAATTTGATGACAAGGAAGATAATAAACGGACATTTTTACAACCTATCCGGAAAGTATTTAATCATGATTTACTTTTTGGTGAAGCGCAACTTGATTTTCATGAAATGCACCGCAGTGAGAAATTAGCGAAGCTTGCTGAGCATACGAATCTTAAATTTTATAAGGATATTAAACCTACTGTGAGAGATTCTTCCTACCTGATTGTCCAGGATGGTAAAGCCACGAAAATCAATTCTTCTTTTTTGGTGATTTCACAACCTAAAGAATTGATCCGTTTAGCGAAAGAAGGAAATCATGCACTCTATTTTTTAGTACCGGCCATGATACCGGGCAAAGATGGGTATTCGAAAAACAGGTATTTCACTAGTTACAATACCCAGGATGTGCAGGATGTTGAATTGCTGGTCAAAGTAAAAGGTGGCAATTATGAGAAAATTCCGAATGAATACACAGAACCCAGAACGCAACCTTTGTTTTTGAATATCTCGCATCAACAGGATACTTTGATTGCGGCGGGTTTTACTGAAGTACTTAAAGATTCTGCTTTTGAAAAGCGGTTGAATGATGGCATGTTCCAGGCTCCCTTATTTGAAGATAGTATTTGTGAAGGCAAGGTGATGGCGCAAATCAGTCTTGATCATGCTGATGCCCTCAAGGGATTGTATAAAGATGCATTACCTGCATTTTCCATTGTGACGGCACCTGATTTCTTTCCGCAAGTGGACAATTTTGATTTGACTGCATTTGATGTTGCGCCGGGTTCGGCAAAAAATCAAAGTAATTTTTATGAAGGCGGAGTGGCGAGTTTGGCAACAGCGCGATTGACCCCTAATCCCAAGTGGACCATACAAATGGATCATGCTTACAATGATACCTATACAGCGGTGCTGACATACAAGTCAAAGACAACAATGCCTGCAGCGCAGAATGGACATTTTAAAAATCCTTCATTGCCTAAAGGATATATGGTGTCGGGATTTTTACCGGATGTTGCTTCATCGGTATTTGCACCTGGATGGGATATTACCTATTCAGCCGATAAACCGGGAAGTACCGATGTATATTTAAGTACGGAAGGATTAGGTTCGCCATTTGTGGAAGACATGAAGTTATGTGCAGCTAGTGCTGGCATGTGGCCAGCGTCGTCACCGGATGCAGCAAGAACGTACCAGGGTTCGCTGGATCCTTACAGCAGAAATCCAACTTCAATTCCATTGCTAGATGATGAAATTGGTTTTCATAAACATTCTCCGGCAGGATTATTGATGAATAAGGAGTCTTTTGGATGGGATGGCGTGCAGGGCCCTTTCCTTGAAAATAATGATGGAAAATGGCAGATCAATTTTGCCGATATGGGAAGAGCGGATGTAGTGCAAAATGCATTGGATGGCAATCTTGATATGTCGAAGTTGAGGACGTTGACGAGTGCCGAGTTAATTGCTCGTATGGCATGTTTGAAAAAATGTATTGATTATCTCCCGAAAGTTAATTTCAAAGGATATCAGAGTGCAGCAAAAATTGTCGGCCTGACGCGATGGTGGCTGATCAGTGCTGAACCGGTTCATTTTGGAAAAGAAGATGCTAAGGGCTGGGGAGTCCCAAAAAATTTAGTAGGCACAGATACAAAATGGGTGACTGATAAAGCCAATGCAAAAGTTTCCGGTAAGGGATATCTCTATGTCATTGTAGATGTCAATGGTAAAAAGGTGACCTGGGATGGATTCGGGCGCAGAAGAGTGGATTGCACGAAGATGTATGTCTGCCAGGTGGTGGATAATCCGGGTGGCTCGCCGCATCTTGCTGTCGCTACAGTGAAATCCGGGAAGGCAAAGTGGGAGATGGTGTCATAAATAAGATTGGAGACATAAGACGTAGGACGTAAGACTCGAAACTCATCATCGATACACTTGTTGCTGTTGGAGTTCTCTCCAACAGCCAATGCGATACAAAAGTAATATTCAAAAGTGTGGAGCAAACAAAGGTATTCCTCATAGGCATTCTACTCGTTGTTGGAGAGAACTCCAACAACAACAAGGAGATTACTTTTAGTTGGTGGAGAGAACTCCAACAACATCATAAGAACGCCGGATGACGGATCACGGGTCACGGGTCACGAATGTTATTGTTATAGGCTCCGGTCCTGCAGGATGTGCAGCAGCAGCTACGTGCGCAAAAGCTGGTTTAAAAGTTTTAATCATCACATCAGAAGTTGAGCAGGCTGATTTGACGACATCGACTCCTGCGCCGCTGGAAAGTATTCATCCCGGGGTTTCTTCATTGTTAGCAAAGATCGATGCTGGTGGTTCAGAGATTGCAGCAACGCAGGCATTGTATACGGGAATTTATGCCGGTAAAAATTATGCAACGTTGGGTGAAGATGAAAATGGTATTTGGCATGGGATGCATATCCGTCGCGATATTTTCAATGCACAATTATTACATCACGTTCAGCAAGCAGGTGTTTCAGTAGTATACGATCAGAAGGTCGATGATTTTATTTTAGAAAACGAAAGAGTGGTGGGAGTAAAATCCTGGTCACAGGAATGGTATGCGAAATACATCATTGATGCCAGTGGTAAACAGGCTTTAGCGGGAAAGAAATTAAAATGGAAACGACAATTTTTCTCGCCGCCATTAATTTGCTGGACCGGTATTTCAAAATGCGAAGAACCATTTCCGGTTGATCCAAATGCTGCCCATTTTATTCCGGGCAAAACAGGTTGGACGTGGTTGGCTCCGCAGCCTCCTCATTATTGTGCCTGGACGAGGTTGAGCATGAAAGGAGAAAAACATTTATTTCCCCCGGAGGATTTAATAAACAATGAGGTAGTGGGGAAAGTCCAATTCGCGAATATGCGTTGGCGGGTGTATCGACCGGTGTGTAGTGAAGGAATAATATTATGTGGTGATGCGGCAGGAATATTAGATCCCGCTGCCGGACAAGGCATATTGAATGCATTATGGTCCGGTATTGTAGCAGGAAATACTGTTGTGAAATGCATAAATGAAGCGGATCTCGCCAGTTTTCATTTAGCGTATTACGATGATTGGTTTGTGCAGCAGTTTGAGATGAAGGTGAAGCAACTCAAGGCGTATTATAGGGAAAATGGAATTGATATTAAGTGAGTAGTGAGTAGTCAGTGGTCTGTAATCGGTAATCAGTAATCGGTAATCTTAGACCCTTCTCCTCAGCCTATCCTACATCTTCGTTAACGTAATCTGATTCTTATCCTCTTCATTAAAATTGTTGGGACGCATTTTCCCTTCGAAATCCATGTCGATGATTAAAGTTTTATCATCGACGAATTTATAGATGCCCTTCATGCGGGTGAGTTCCATGCTGCCATCGGCCAGCCCGATGACGAAATCCAGGGTATGCGGATTGGTCTTCTCATTGAATTCGTATTTCATGGATAGATCAGTGCCTTCGGAAGAGAATTTCTTTCCGCCAATTGTTTTTCCACCGATGATGAAAGTGACATAACCTTTTTTATCAAAGGTCATCGTGCCCACTTCGCCATTGCTGGTGCCCTTCCATTTTCCTTTGAAGGACTGGGCGGTGGACGAATGAAGACTTGCGAATTGAAAACTGAGGAGTAGGCAAAGTGGTAAAATGCGTTGCAACATGGCATTAGGTATTTTGGGTAACTGAAAGATAAAAAGAGTTTGGGAAAGTATCAAGCTTGACTCGTGACTGGTCAGCTTAATGGTTCGCTTTACTAGGATCGGATATTTTTAAAATAAAAACATCTAAGCGGCCTGCACTTGTAAAATTAAATTCTGGCATGTTAGGGTCAAATTCTGTGTGACCCGAAAATTCTCCTCCAACAAAAATAACTTGTTCTGTTTTATTTGACAGTACTTCGATAGTTTCAGGTGACCCTTTACCCGGGTTCGTTAATAATTTAAATTGCCCATTGAAATCAATTTTAGCTACGACGAGATCAATTAATTTTCCGTCTGTATTAAGTTTGGCTATTTCTGGTTGATTGTCAACATGAAGCTCGCCGCTAAATTCTCCCGCTATATAGACTCCGCCATTATTACCTGGCAAAGAGGAAATTGCATAAGGTATCATTCCATCTGGCCCGGTTATTCGACGCGCCCATCGAAAATCACCTTCTTTGTTGAGGGAAAGAACAAATCCATTCGAACGATTTTCAGAAAGAAAAATTAACGAATCGGGTCCTGGGTTAATATCTACTTGGTTTTCATATGTCCCGGCCGTATAAGAATTGCCTTGTTCGTCAACACATATACTGTAACCGATGTCATATCTTCTTCCGCTGATTTGTTTAGCCCACCTAAACTCGCCTTCATTATTTAATTTGAGAATAAAAATATCAGTGGTAGTATCCTGCGCCGTAAGAAAATATGTGGAATTACCAGGATCAAAATCGGATTGGTGGGTGAACGAGCCTGTGCAATAAATATTTCCCTCTCGATCCATTGTCATGGCATAAGGTTCATCTTCTGACTGGCCTCCAAACTGTTTTACCCAAATTAATTTTCCTTTTGGATCGTATTTTGAAATAAAAATATCATCTGCACCTTTTGATTTAAGAATAAGGGATTTGAGACTGGGGTCAAAATCGGTAGCACCTACAAATTTTCCAAGCAGGTATATATTATTTTCAGCATCCAATTTCAGACAATATGTTGTTATTAAGCCAGTACTATCGGCATGTTGAGTGACCTGCGTTGCCCAAATTAGATTTCCATGAGTATCCAGTTTAATCAAAAAGGCATCAGGACTTTTATTGCCATATAACAATTGACTCTTTTTGCCCGGATCAAAATCAGTGGTATCCCTGAAATATCCAGTTACATAAACATCACGGTGGGCATCAATCGCTAATGCAAA
>Ga0068851_10000372_pt1 | contig 20278 bp, 19 predicted proteins | sample KBSCornC12_FD_66588 | JGI IMG/M metagenome (GOLD analysis project Ga0068851, IMG submission 66588) | Corn rhizosphere microbial communities from Kellogg Biological Station, Michigan, USA - KBS Corn C1-2 | ecosystem: Host-associated > Plants > Roots > Rhizosphere > Soil ...
ATCGGGTGTTCGCGTTCTTCGGCCGGGCCTTCGGCCAGCGCCGTCCCGTCGCGGGCGAGGATCGGCGCCCGTTCGGCCAGTTCGACGTCGGCGGCCAATGCCTCGCCGTCGCGCAGGCCGGGGAAGACGAGGCTCGCGTTCCATTCGATCCCGCCGTCGGCGTAGGGCACGTCGAGGTCCTGTTCGACGCTGCCGAAGGCGACGGTCTGGACCGTCATCTTGACCGGGACGACCTTCGCGTCGCCGCTGGATTCGGGATCTCCCGGCGAGCTCGCTTCGATCGCCCGGGCCGTCGCCGTCTCTTCCGCTTCGCGGTAGGCGGCTTCGAAATCCTTCAAGTTCACCTGCCCCCGCGAGGCTTCGTTCAGCTCCGCGTACATCGCCTTGAAGTTCCTTTCGGTCCAGGCGTGGGCGAAGCGGCCGGCGGCGTCCTTGTCCGGCGAACCGGACTTGCCGGCCGTGATCCCGACAATGAAGGCGACCAGCGCGATCAGCGCCAGCGGCAGGGTGCGGGTGACGAGGCGGCGGCGTCGCTCCGCGTCCGTGGGGATTCGGTTCACCGGCGGAAAGGTAAAGGAGGCTCTCCCGGCATGCTGAAATTCAAGTTGTGACTGTGTTGGACTGGGCGATCCTGGCCTTCACCTTCGCCCTGGCCCTCTGGGGTTATCGACAGGGTTTGATCGTCGGCGCCCTCACCCTGGTCGGCTTCGCCGCGGGCGCCTTCGTCGGCAGCCGGATCGGGCCGCTGCTCCTGACCAAGGGGGCCGACTCGCCCTACGCGCCGCTCTGCGGGGCGCTCGGGGCGCTGCTGGCAGGCGCGCTGATGGCGGTTGCGGTGGAGAGCTTCGCCCTGGGGCTGCGGGAAAAGATCGTGCGACGGCCGTTCCTGCACGCGGCCGACGGGGCCGGCGGGGCGGCGCTGATCGCCTCGGTCGCCCTCGGCCTCGCCTGGGTCTTCGGCGCGGTGCTCCTGCACGCGCCCTCGACGGTGCAGCTGCGCGCCGATATCCAGCAGTCGCTGATCCTGCGCAGCCTCAACGACGTCCTGCCGCCGACCGGGCCGCTGCTGAACGCGCTCGACCGGGTCGACCCGGCGCCGACGGTGCTCGGCCCGGCCGCGCCGGTCGCCCCGCCCGACTCGGCGATCGCCTCCGACCCCGAGGTCCTCCACGCCGGCGACTCGGTAGTGCGGGTCCTGAGTACCGCCTGCGGGCTGGGGATCGAGGGATCGGGCTGGGCGGTCGCACCGGAAATCGTCGTCACCAACGCCCACGTCATCGCCGGCGCCGAGGACACCACCGTCACCACCCAGGACGGAGCCGAGCTCGCGGCGACGCCGATCTACTACGAGCCGAAGCAGGACTTGGCACTGCTGCGGGTCGGCGCGGCGCTGCCGCCGCTGCCGGTCCGCTCGCAGCGGCGGGAGGGTGAGGACGCCGCCGTCCTCGGCTATCCCGAAAACGGCCCCTACGTGCTGGAGCCGGCGCGGATCGGCGAAACCCGGGCGACGGTCAGCGAGGACTCCTACGGCAACGGGCCGGTGGAACGGACGATCACGGCGCTGAGCGGGGCGGTGCGCAGCGGCAACTCGGGCGGGCCGCTGGTCGACGGCGACGGCGACGTCGTCGGGACCGTTTTCGCGGCGACGACCAGCGGCCCGCGCGGCGGCTTCGCGATCCCGGCCGAGCAGGTGGAGGCGGCGCTTGAACACACCGCGGAATCGGTCGACACCGGCCCTTGTACGGCTTGAGTTGAAGCGGGGAGGGGTGGTCCCTCTCCAGACACCACTCGCCTATGGCTCGTGGTTGAGTGTCTGGAGAGGGACCACCCCTCCCCGGCTCTGCAGGCCGGATGGCCCGTCACTTACGTTCTGTAAGCTCGGCGAATGGAGCAGGTTGGGGTGACCAAGGTCCAGGAGGGTTCGAAGGGGGCGGTTTGCCCGCACTTCCACCATGCGATCGAGTTGATCGGGAAGCGCTGGACGGGCGCGATCGTCTGCGCCCTGACCGAGGCGCCGATGCGCTACGGGGAGCTCCGCAAGGCGGTGCCCGGGCTCTCCGACCGGCTGCTTTCGCAGCGGCTGCGGGAGCTGGAGGAAGAGGGCCTGGTCGAACGCCAGGTCGAAGCGGGGACGCCGGTGCGGGTCACCTACTCGCTGACCGAAGCCGGGCAGCAGCTCGACCCGGTCCTGAGAGAGCTGAAGGTTTGGGCGAGGCGCTGGAAAAAAGCGGCGTAACGACTCTTCCCGGGCCGTTCGCCGTCGGCCGTTACGCGCGCAAACTGCAGGAGTGGATGCGCGAGCGGGCGCGGGTGCAGCTGATCGGCGAGGTGACCGGGGTCGGCCGCAGCAAGGTCCAGGCCTACTTCGAGCTGCGCGACGGCGAGGGGGCGATCCCCTGCGCGATCTGGCTCAACGACCTCGAGAAAGCCGGGCTGAGCGAGGGCGCCCTGCGCGACGGCGCCGAAGTCGTCATCTCCGGCGGCCCCGACTACTACCCCGGCGGCGGCCAGGCCTCGCCGAACTTCTGCTTCCGGGCGACGCACGTGCGGCTGGCGGGCGAGGGCGACCTGATCGCCCGCCTGGAGGCGCTGCGCAAGCAGCTGCGGGTCGAGGGGCTGTTCGAGCTGCAGAAGCAGCTGCACCGGCCGGCGCTGCCGAAGGCGATCGGGGTCGTCACCGCCGAGAGCGGCGCGGCGCGGCGGGACCTGCTCGCCGGCCTCCAGCGGCGCGGCTGGGGCGGGACCGTGGTCTGGGGCTTCGCGCCGGTCCAGGACCGCCACGCGGCGCCGGCGATCGGGCGGGCGCTGCAGGACCTGGCGGCGCGGCCCGAGGTGGAGGCGATCGTGGTGACGCGGGGCGGTGGCAGCCTCGCCGACCTCTGGGCCTTCTGCGACGAGACCCTCTGCCGCACCGTGGCGCTGCTGCGGGTGCCGGTGATCAGCGCCGTTGGCCACGAGCGCGACAAGACCTTGATCGACGACGTCGCCGCGGTCGCCTGCTCGACCCCGACCCACGCGGCGGAGGCGGCGGTGCCGCTCGACTGCCTCGCCGCCCGGGAGGGCCTCGAGCGCAGCGCGACCGCGCTGCGGCGGGCGGGGGAGGGGGCGATCGACGCCCGCTCCCGACACCTCGGGGCGCTGGCGCGGGGCCCGCAGCGGGCGCTGCAGCGGCAGCGTTCCGCCCTGAACCAGAAGATCCGCGAGATCCGCGCCGCCGCCGAACGCGGGCTGGCCGAGCGCGCCGGCTCGCAGCGGCGGATCGGGACGGTGGTGCTGGAGCGGGCGCGGCGGCGGGCCGCCGGCGCCGACATGGAGAAACGGCGGGCGGCGCTGCACCGGGCGACGGTGACGCTGCGCGCCCACGAACCCGAGCGCACGCTGGAGCGCGGGTACGCACTGGTCGAGGGCGAGGGTGGGGAGCCGCTGACCTCGGCCGAGGCGACGGCCGCCGCCGAGCAGGTCAGACTGCGGTTTGCAGATGGATGCATCCGAGCAAGGACCGAGGGAGACGTCGAGCGTGAGCGAGAGGCCTGAGAGCTACGAGGCCGCGGTCGAGCGGCTGGAGGAGATCATCGACCGGCTCGACTCCGGCCAGGCCGGCCTGCGCGAGACCTTGGAGCTCTGCAAGGAGGGCCGCGATCTCGTCGGCTACTGCGCAGCGGAGCTGGACGAGGTGGGCGAGGGGCTGAAAGAGCTGCGGCTCGACGACCTCGCGGCGAAACTAGAGGTCGGCTCCGAGCAGAGTTAGTCCTCGCGCGGGCCTGAGCAGAGGCCGCGGAGGGCTGGGCAGCCGCGGCAGAGGGACCAGTCGCGTCGGTCCTCTGGGGCGACGGGAAACTCACCCTGGCTGATGCGGGCGATGGTCTTCTCCAGCGAGGCTCGGGCGGCGGCCATCTCCGCTGGGCCGAGCATCGAGGCGGCGGGCTCGTCCGGTCGCTCGAGAAAGACGTAGGCGACCTCGACCTCGTCGACATCGAGCGCCTCGGCGACGGCAAGCGCGTAGATCGAGCGCTGGACGCCGTAATGAGCGGCCCGCTCGGCCGGGTCGGCGCCGTCGAGCCGGTCGGTCTTGTAGTCGACAACGAGCGGCGGCGCTCCCTCACGCTCGACCAGGAGGTCGATCGACCCCCGCAGAACCGTGCCGCCGACGCCCAACAGCAGTGGCACCTCCGCCCGGGTCTGGTGTGCCTCAGCGATCTGAGCTCGCAGCGGCGACCCGATCCAAGCGCGCACGGGCTCCAGCAAGCTGTCGAGCGGGGATGGGGAGTGCCTCTCCGGACCCTCCCCGCTGTTGTCCGGAGAGGCACTCCCCATCCCCAGCCCCGCGGCGGCTGCGTGCCGCAGCACCAGCTCCTCGCTCGGCTCCGCCCACCCGTTCGCCTGGCTCCACTCCAGCAGCGCGTGTACCACCGCCCCACGTGCGGTCCGCTCCTCGCGCGCGGACGGCGTCGCCTCCTCCGGTGAAAACGCGTTTGTCTCCGCTATGCGGGAAGAAGTGCGTTCTCGATTTGCCAGTCCCAGCACGCGCTCCATGTAGAAGCGGTAGCCGCACTCCTCGTAAGCGCTGATCGCGGTGTAGGAGAGGGGGCGGCTGGGGACGATCGGGGGCTTGCGCTCGACCAGGGGCGGCGGGCCTGCGCCGAGGTCGCGATCGGCGGTGCGCTCGCGGCGCAGCGTCCGCAGCTCGGCGGCGCGCTCGGGCGAGGGGAGGCTGACGCGGACCGCGAGCTCCGAGGGCTCGAATCCGGCCTCCAGGCCTGGTCGCGGGGCGGGGGGTGCGACCGGGACGGTCGAGTCATCGTCGCGCGGCGCCCCGAGGGCGTCGACCAGGCGCTCGACCACTGCTTTCCCTTTCGTCTCCCGCCCCGCCTGCGGGTTGACGACACCGCTGAGGATCAGCCGCTCCTTCGCCCGGGTCGCGGCGACGTGGAAGAGGCGCAGCTCCTCTTCGGCTTCGCGCTCCTGGGACTCCTCGCAGAGGGCGCCGTAGTCGAAGAGGTCGATCTTGGGGCTGCCGAGGCGGAGCAGGCGCAGGCCCACCCGCGGCTGTTCCTCGTGGCCGAGCGCGAGCAGCGGCGAGCGGGCGCCGTTGAGCAGCCGGCGCGAGAGGTCCGGCACGGCGACGACGCCGAACTCCAGGCCCTTGGCGTTGTGGACGGTCATGATGCGGACGCCGTCGTGGCCCTCGGCGGCGGTCGCCGCCTGCGCCTCTGCGTCGCTTTCGGCCCGCGCCGCGAGGAAGTCGAGGAAGCCGCGAAGGTCGCGCCCCTCGCGTTGCTCGAACTCGGCCGCCAGCCGTCCCATCTTGCGGACGTTGGCGAAGCGGGCCTCGCCCGCCGGCCGGCTCAGCACCGCCAGGTCGTAGCCGGTCTCGATCACCGCCGCCTCGACCAGCGCCGGCAGCGAGAGCCGCGGCCCCCGCTCGCGCAGCGAGGCGATTCGCGCGACGAAGGTGGAGAGCAGCTCCCGCTCGGACTCTGGGATTCCCTCCAGTCGATCGGGCTCGACCAGCTCCGCTCCGCCCGTCCCTGCCGCTTGCTCCACCGCCGGCCAGACGTGGCGCTTCTTCCCGGCCGCGGCCCGCAGCAGCCAGAGCGTGTCGGGCGCGACCGCGCAGGCCGGCGAGGCAAGGGCGCCGAAGAGGGCGTGGTCGTCGAGCGGGTTGGCGATCGTCGCCAGCAGCGCGCCGACGTCGGCGACCTGCTGCTGAGACCAGTAGCCGCGGCCGCCAACGACGTAGGGGCGCAGGCCGGCGCGTTCGAGCGAGTCCTCGTAGGCGTCGAGGTGGGTGAAGGCGCGCAGGAGCACCACCATCTCGCCGCGCGGCACTCCCTCGTCGGCGAGGGCACGCAGGCGCTGGGCGACGAAGCGCGCCTCGGCCAGGCAGTTCAGCGGCGTGGCGCCGTCGATCGCCGGCTCCAGCTGGATCCCGTCGCCGTCCCAGCCGTCGCGGGCGGTCAGCAGCAGCTCGACCGCTCCGTCCTGCTCCGCCTCGGTTCCCACCCGCAACGGGTTGTACGCCTCGCCGAGCAGCGTCTCGCCGAAGAGGTTGACCGCGCCGACCACCTCCGGCCGCGAGCGGAAGTTGCCGCTGAGGCGCATCAGCTCGGCGTCGGCGCGGCGGTCGATCTCCTCGCGCCGGCGGCGGAAGACGTCGAGGTCGGCGTGGCGGAAGCCGTAGATCGACTGCAGCTCGTCGCCGACCACGACCAGCTCGGCCTTCGGCCCGCGCAATGCCTCGATTAACCGCAACTGCAGCCGGTTAGTGTCCTGGAACTCGTCGACGAGGATCTGGCGGAAGCGGGCGCGGTAGTGCTCGCCGATCTCGGCCCGCTCGAGCAGGCGCGCGGCGAGGATCTGCAGGTCCTCGAAGTCGATCCCCGCTCGGCGTTCCTTCGCTGCCTGGAAGCGGGTGGAGAAGAGGCGCAGCAGCTCGCGCAGGTGGCCGTAGACGACGCCGCCCTCGCCGGCCTCGGCGGTGCGGGCAACCGCCGCCTCGATCGCCTCCTTATAAGGGGCGAGCGCTTTTGCCTTGCTGGTCGTGGCGAGCGCGCGCAGTTCGTCCAGCGAGGGGAGCGGGCCGTCGCCCCCGAGCAGCTCCAGCGCTCGCTCTGGCAGCTCGCGTTTGCCATCGCCCTCCTTCAGCTCTCCCAGGCACTCGCTAGCCGCCTCGATGACGCGCCGGACCGCCGCCTCCGGGTCCGCCGCAGGCGGATCCGGCAGCTGAGGCTGGGCGATGCCGCGGCTGCGCAGCTCCTCATGGACGCCGACGATCGTCGCCCGCAGGCCCTCGATGTCGTAGGCGGCGACGGTCTCCTCGCGCGCCGGGTCGTCCTCAGCGAGAAAGTCGACGAGCGCATCGTCGAACGCCTCACGGGCGGCTCGTGCCGTCTCCGGCGCGTCGAGCACTCGGAAGCCGGGGTCGATCCCGGCGGCGACGGGGTGCGCCGCCAGCACCCGATTGCAGAAGCCGTGGATCGTGGTGATCCAGGCGCCGCCGATCCCGGCCAGGACCGTGGCCGCGCGCTCAGAGCCGCGGTCCGCCCGCCGCGCCAGCTCGGCCCTGATCCGCTGTCGCAGTTCCGCCGCCGCCTTCTCGGTGAAGGTGAAGGCGAGGACCGCGTCGGGGGAGAGGCCGCTGTCGCAGACGAGCCGGCAGTAGCGCTCGACCATCACCCCGGTCTTGCCGGTCCCGGCGCCGGCCTCTAGCAACACGTCCTTGCCGCGGACGGCGATCGCCGCGGCCTGCTCTGGGGTCGGCTCGCGCGACGGGGCGAGGTCGGCCTGCTTGGTGCTCACCGCTCGTCTTCCTCGGGGTCCAGGTACTGGGGCGCGCGGTCGCGGCGGCAGATCGAGGCGAAGGTGCAGTAGGTGGGGCAGACGTCGTGGCCGCGCAGACCCTGGCGCGGCCCGGGGTTGCGGCGGACGTCGCCGGTGCGCATGCGGGCGACGATCTCGCCCGCCCGCCGCCGCGAGTCGTCCAGCAGCTCCTCCAGATCCTCCGGCTCGACCACGTCGTTGGGGTAGAGGCCGTAGCCGCCGAGCTCCTCGGCGACTGCGGCCGAGACGACCCCGCGGGGGCGCCGCGAGGAGGTCCCGCGCAGCGGGTGGTAGAGCGCCCCGACCGGTTCTGCACCCCAATGCTCGGCCACCGCCAGCAGGTAGAGCGGAAGCTGCAGCTTCGCCCGCTCCTCGAACTTCTCGCGCGGGGTGACCTGGCTGGCGAGCTTGTAGTCGATGACGACGGCGCGGCCGTCGCCGGCGCGGTCGACCCGGTCGACGGCGCCATGGAGGCCCCAGCCGCCGAGGTCCAGCACCGGCCGCTCGGCATCGGGGTGCTCGCCGAAGCGCGCCTCCAGCAGCCACGGCTCGAAGCCGCCCGTCTCGCGCTCGGCCTCCTCGGCGAGGAAGCGCTCCAGCAGCCGCTCGACCCGCCGCACGATCGCCCGCTCCGCCGGGTGGTCGCCCAGTTCGCGCTCGGCGACGATCGCCGCCACCAGCTCGCGCCCGCGCACGGTCCAGGCGGCCAGGGTCCCCGGTCGCGGCAGCGGGTCGCCGCCCGGTCGCTCGCGGTAGAGCCGGTCGAGCGCCTCGTGCATGAGGCCGCCCTGGACGAGCGGGTCGGGGACCGGGTCGAGCAGCTGCGGGTCGAGCTCGTGGCCGGCGAACCAGCGGTAGGAGCAGACGTCGAACTCCTCCAGCGTGGTGCCGCCGTAGGCGGCGACCGAGGCCAGCGACTCTAGCGCCGCCGGGTTGGCGAGGGGGCCGGGGGCGCGGGAAGCGGCCTCGGCGCGGCGGGCGCTCTCGACCCGCTCGACGAGCCTCCAGACGAGCTCGCCTTCGACCCCGACCTGCGCCAGCAGCGCCGGCGCGTCGGCGCCGGGACCGTATGCCGCCAGCGCCCGTGCCAGCTCGTCCTCCGAAGCTGCCTCGGCCAGGGGGGCGACCACCTGCGCCAGGTCGCGGCTGACGGTCAGCTCCTGCTCGAGCGGGTCCGGGCCGGTGCCGTCGGGGGCGGGGGAGAGGAGCGCCCGCACGTCGTCGATCAGCGGCGAGCGGGCGGTGGCGGCACCGTCCTCGTCGCTGTCGCGGTAGGAGAGGACGAGGCTCTGGCGGGCGAGCGCCAGGCAGGCGTGGAAGAGGTAGCGCTCCTCCGCCTCGGTGTCGCGGCGGGGGTCGAGGCCGAGCGTCTCCCGCTGCGCATCGGCGAGGAAGGGGTCGCCGCCGCGGTCGCGGCGGGGGAACTCGCCGTCCTGCAGCGAGCCGACGATTACGTGGTCGAAGCGGGCGGCGCGGAGGCGGTAGGGGTCGGCGATGCGGACGCGGCCCTCGACTGGGCCCGACCAGACGCGGAAGTCGAGTTCCTCGACCAGCGCCGCCAGCTCCGGCGGCTCGGGCGCCAGCGGCCCCAGCTCGGCGAGCTCGGCCAGCGCCGAGGCGATCTCCGAGGCGGCCCGCAGCTCCAGGCCTTCCCCCTGCGGCAGCGACGGCCCGTCGCCGGCGTCGCGCAGCGGCCGCGAGGCCATCCGCGCCGCCAGCGCCCCGACCTCCGCCGCCAGTGCGGCCGGCGAACGCTCGGCCGCCTCGCGCAGGCGCACGAGGTCGCGCGGCGGCTCCCCGTCCTCGCCCTGCCAGAGCAGCAGCGCCGTCTCCGCGTCGCGCACGCGGCCGCGCCGCAGCCGCCGCTCGAACCAGTCGACGCGGCTGGGGGAGAAGCCCGACGGCCCGCGCAGGTAGCGCAGCAGGTCGGAGGCGCGGCGGGCGCCGAACTCGGCCTCCAGCAGGGCGACGAGGGCGCCGCCGACGCTCGTCCCGGCCGCCGGCACCTCGGCCTCCAGCGCCGCCGCGATCCCGTTCCGCTCCAGCGCCGCGGCGACCTCGGGGCCGCGACGGGAGGGATCGCGGAGGGCGATCGCGATCTCCGCCGGATCGGCGCCGTCGCGGACGAGCCGCGAGACCTGGACCGCGATCGCCTCGGCCTCGGCCCGCGTCCCGGCGGAGCGCAGCAGGGTGAGGCTGCCGTCGTGTTCGACCCGCTTGGGGTGGGGCTGGCCGAAGGAGCGGGTCAGGTGAAAGAGCACCAGGCTCTCGGTGTTGAGCGGGTCCGCCTCGGTCAGCACCTCATCCGCGGCGCCGATCCGCTCCTGCAGCCGCCGCAGCAGCCGCCCGCGAGCCGCCAGCGCCGCGCTGCCCTCCTCGTAGGGAAGTGCGACCGTCACCTCCGCTCGCTCTGCCAGGGCGCCGACCAGCTCGAACTGGTTCTCGGTCAGGTCGTCGAAGCCGTAGAGGAAGACCGGGCGCTCGCCCCAGAAGGAGCCGTCGCCGCGCAACTTCGCGATCGCCTCGCGGGCGATCCCGTGGGCGTCGGCGCGGCCGGTCCGCCGCCGCACCTCCTCGTAACCGCCGAAAAGGGAGGCGATGTCGCTGAGGTAGGCGGACCCCTCCAGCGTCGCCGCGCTTGCCTCGACCTCCTCCGGCTCGATCCCCGCCGCCTGCAGTTCGTCGAACAGCCGCTCCAGGGCGCGGGCGAAGCGGGGCCGGGTGGCAGAGCGCCGCAGCGGCCCGAGGCGCTCGCGCAGCGCCGCGACGGCCACCGCGACCGCCCGCAGCCGCTGCGCCGGCGAGAGCTCGGCGCCAGGAGGCGCTCCAGCCGCGGTGAGGACGGTGCGGAAGAGCCCGCCGAAGGTCATCGCCGAGCCGCCCAGTAGGCCGCCAAGACGTGCACCTCCGGTGCAGAGCTCGCGCTCAAAGGCGAAGACGTCGTCGACGGTCGGCACGACCAGGATCGGGTCGCGCTCCAGCGAGCCGGCGAAGCTGCGGCGGACAACCCCGGCGCGTCCCGAATTGGGCGGCCCATGGATCAATTTCAGTGGCACCCGCCCGAGCCTAGGGACGGCTCCGGCGCCTTCCGGGGGGCATCCCGCACGACCCCGCAAATTAGGGGATTAGCGGCACCTTTTTGTCGTCCCCGCCCCGCTCTACCTTTTCGGCCAACTGATGCCCCTCTGCTTCGTAGACCCAGCCGACGCCATCCGCGTCATCGCCGACTCGATCGGTCGGGAGGCCCGTCGCCAGCTCCTCGGGGAGGCGGTCCGCGCGTGGGTGGACGAGATCCCCGACTCCGAGCTCGAGCTCCACTACGCGAAGGCGATCTCCGAGCTCGACGAGCACGACCTCTCGATGCTCGCCGCCTGGCACGGCTCCCTCGAGTCCGGCCAGCCGGTCCCCAACCGCGACTTCCTCATGGGCGCCTTCAACTCCCTCGGCGAAAACCGCCGCGAGGCCCTCAAGCTAGCCGCCGGCTTCCGCGGCGAGGAGGCCGTCGACTCCGGCGTCACCGAAGAGGACGCCCTAGAGCTAGTCCTAGGCCTCCTCTCCCCACCACGCCTGATGGAACTCGCCGCCGAGGCGGTAGAGCTCTACGTCTGGGACCGCGCCGGCTCCGATAACTGAGCCAGGAGAGGCAACAAAAAGACCCGCCTGCGCGGGTCTAGTTGCAAGGTGGGTAATCAGCCCACAAACGCCTGATAAGCCCGTTGATCGTTGCAGTCTGATCTGGACGATGAGTCGACCTTCCTCGCGACCACCTCCACCGCACTGGCTAACCTCGACTCAGTGGACGTTCCTCCGCAGGCAATCGTCATCTTCGGCGCCACCGGCGACCTGGCGCGGCGGAAGCTGCTGCCGGGGCTGTTGCGGCTGTTCCAGGCTCAGCTGTTGCCGGAATTTCGGATCATCGGGGTCTCGATGGAGGAGATCGGGGATGCGGAGTTCCGGGGGATCGCCGAAGGGGCCTGCCGGGAGTACGCCCGCAGTGGCTTCGGCGGCGAGGAATGGCACGAGTTCTCCAGCAAGCTCTCCTATGTGCCGCATTCGCAGGCGCCTGAGGGCCTGAAGGTGGCGGTCGACAAGGCCGAAGGGGAACTGGGGTCGGAGATGCGGCTGCTGCACTACCTGAGCGTGCCGCCGGCGGCCGCCCCGGACGTGATCCAGATGCTGAAGACCTGCGGGCTCTCGGAGCGCTCGCGAGTGATCATGGAGAAGCCGTTCGGCACCGACCTCGCCAGCGCCCGCAAGCTGAACGAGATGGTTCATGAGGTGCTCGCCGAGGACCAGGTCTTCCGCATCGACCACTTCCTCGGCAAAGAGGCGGCGCAGAACATCCTCGCCCTGCGCTTCGCCAACGGCCTCTTCGAGCCAATCTGGAACCGCAACCACATCGACCACATCCAGATCGACGTGCCGGAGACGATCGGGGTCGGCTCCCGCGTCGCTTTCTACGAGAAGACGGGTGCCTTTCGCGACATGGTCGTCACCCACCTGATGCAGATCCTCGCCTTCGTCGCGATGGAGCCGCCGACCTCGCTGGCGCCGGCGCCGATCACCGACGAGAAGAACAAGGTCTTCCGCAGCCTGCAGCCGCTCGACCCGAGTCAGGTCGTGCGCGGCCAGTACGAGGGCTACCGGGAAGAACCCGGGGTCGATCCCGAATCCAGCACCGAGACCTTCGTCGCCCTGCGCTGCGAACTCGACAACTGGCGCTGGAACGGCGTGCCGTTCTACCTGCGCACCGGCAAGCGGATGGGCGAAAGCGCGCGGATCATCTCGATCGCCTTCCGCGAGCCGCCGCAGGCGATGTTCCCCGAGCACTCGCGGGTCGGCCGCTACGGCCCCGACCACCTCACCTTCGACCTCGACGAGTCCTCCCGCGTCTCGCTCTCCTTCTACGGCAAGCGGCCGGGGATGGGGATGGTGCTCGACAAGGCGAGCATGCAGTTCTCGCTCGACGAAACCGGCTACCGCGGCGAGGCGGTGGAGGCCTACGAGCGGCTGATCCGCGACGCGATGATCGGCGACCGCACCCTGTTCACGACGGCGGAGGGGATCGAGCGGCTGTGGGAGATCTCCGAACCGCTGCTGCAGGACCCGCCGCCGGTGAAACCGTACCCGCAGGGGTCTTGGGGGCCGTCGGAGATCGGCGCCCTGATCGCCCCGCACTCCTGGCGGCTGCCGTTCGCTCGGCGCTGGCGCGAACCGGTGTCGGGGAGCGGCAACGGCGCCGCCGACAGGCCGATCAGCGAGCGCGCCTGAGGCGGGATTGGCGAAACCCCCGCACGCGCCTGGCGGCGGCGGACACTGCGCGGTGCGGCGTCCTCAGTCGGCCAAATAGCGCTGCTATTCGGCCTCCCTGCGTCCTTGCCCCGCTTGGTCCGGCGCTCGCCAGATCGCATACGCGGGTTTCGCCAATCCCGCCTAGCCGAGCGCGGCGCGGATCTCGCCGATCGCCTGCTCGTTGTCGCGGAAGTGGACGGCGCTCATCCCGATCGCCTCGGCGCCCTCGCAGTTGGGGTGGAGGTCGTCGATGAAGAGGCAGTCCTCGGCCCGCATCCCGATCCGCTCCAGCGTCAGCTCGTAGATCCGCGCTTCCGGCTTGCGGCAGCCGACGAAGGCAGAGTCGACGATCTCCTCGAAGATCTCGTCGACCGGCAGCATCGAGCGCCAGAGCGGCTCCCACTCGCGCACGTTGTTGGTCAGCAGCGCCATCGTCAGCCCGCTCGCCTTCAGCTCGCGCATCAGCTCGATCATCTCCCCGTTCGGGTGGAGCGCCTCGAAGTAGACCTCGCGGAAGCGGTGCAGGTGGGGCCGGTGGCCGACCAGCGGCTCGAGCGCGTCGGCGAGCAGGTCGAGGAAGGCGCCCTCCGCCAGCTCTCCCCGCTCCATCTCGAACAGCGGGTTTTCGCCCCGCTCCTCGGTGGCGGCGCGCATCGCCTTCCCCAGGTTCTCGGTCGAGATTCCGATCTCGTCCTGGACGGCGACGAAGGAGCTCAGCAGCGGCGTCGTCAGGACGCCTCCGAAGTCGGAGACGATCGCCCGGATCCCGTTGGCCTGGGGCTCACTCATCGGCGGTGCGGGTGACCTCGTAGGTGCCGAGCCCCTCACGCCCTTCAACCGACCAGCGGAAGAAGGCGATCTGGGAGTCGCCGCTCTCTCGACGGACGCGGACCGAGCTGATCAGGTCGCCGGCGCCGCGCACCGGCCGCATGTCCTCGACGTCCGGCCACAGCTCCAACGTTGCCCGCCGCTGCACCCCGTCCTCGCCGTATTCGGTCGAAAGCAGCGCTTCCTCAAAGGTGAGCGGGGCGCCATCGGGGTCGCAGAGGACTGCCGTCACCTCCTCGTCGCCGTGGGCGGCGGCGCCCCGCGGCAGATTCGAGGTGAGGGCGAGCAGCCCCCCGTCGGGAAAGACGATCCCGATCGACCGGCGCACGATCTGACCCTTCTCGCTCATGCCCGGCACTCTAAATTGCCGTGCCCATGTTCAGCATTCGCGATGCCGATCCACAGCTCGACGCCACCGCCTGCGCGGAGATCTACACGCCTCACGTCGAAGACAGCGCCGTCTCCTTCGAGCAGCGGGCACCGAGCACGGCGGACATGGCGGCGCGGATCGAGCGCTACGGCGTCAGCCACGCCTGGCTCGTCGCCGAGCGCGACGGCGAGGTCGTCGGCTACGCCTACGCGACCTCCTTCAACGAGCGGCACGCCTACCGCTGGAGCAGCTTCGTCTCCGTCTACATAGCCGAGGAGGCCCGAGGCCAGGGCCTCGGCCGCGCCCTCTACGAAGCCCTCTTCGAGCGCCTCCGCGAGCGCGGCATCCGCATGGCCTGCGCCGGCATCACCCTGCCGAACGACGCGAGCGTCGGCCTGCACGAACACCTCGGCTTCGAGCTGGTCGGCGTCAACCGCGAAATCGGCTGGAAGCAAGGTGCCTGGCGCGACGTCGGCTGGTACCAGCTCGAGCTGACCCCGGCACCGGACGGGCCGCCCCCCGAGCCGCGCTGACGGCCCGGCTACCATGGAGCCATGTCTGACGACCCGATCACCACGCCCGATCCGCAGCCCGCGACCTCCGCGGCCAACCACGACGAAACCCTCACCGAGGAGGACGTCTACGAGGTCCTCGAGGAGGTAATCGACCCCGAGCTCGGCCTCGACTTCGTCTCCCTCGGCCTCGTCTACGACGTCAACATCGAGGACAACTCCGAGGTCTACGTCACCTTCACTCTCACCACCCCCGCCTGCCCGATCGGCCCCCAGGTCTCCGAGCAGATGCGCGAGTTCGTCGGCGACCTCCCCGGCGTCACCGCCGTCCACCCCAAAATGGTCTTCGACCCCGCCTGGAGCCCCGAAATGATGTCCGAGGAGGCCAAGTTCGCCTTGGGGTTCTAGGCAGGGGTTCCGGTGTTCTGCGAGGGATTGGCTTCTGGGCTCGCAGCCGCCCGGCCGCCACATTGGCTAGCTGGGAAGAAGCTCCTCAAGGCGCCGACTGGCGCCGCTGAAATAGCTCGAATGCGTCTGCTTGATCGTCGCTAGAGAGTCGGCGCTGAGCAAAACGACGTCGAGCTTTTCGTCCTCGGCGTTCGCCTGCTCCGCTTCGGCGTAGGCCACCTGGGCCGCCTCATAGTCGGTGCCGAAGGACTTAACCTCCGTCTTGCCGGTGGCGAGGTTGTAGCTGACTAGGAAGTGCTTGATTTCGTCCGGACTCACTTGTTTTCCTTGCGCTGTCGTGCTCTGCGACGAAGGGTATCGACTGGCTCTCGTAACTCCATGAGCCGCCGATAAAGCGCGGGGTCCGCCGCGAGACCTTGGTCTGCGATGGCAAGGAACTCCCCTGAGACAGCATAGAAGTCGCGAAGCACCTCGGGGCCGGTACCGAACTTGAGGCCAGGCGCGACACGACGGGCATCAATCTCCACGGAGTTGGCCCAGGTGTCTTGAAGGCGGGTCCGCAACTGCACCTCAATCAGTCGACCGTGATTTCGGTTGATGAGGTGAAGCGCCCTGTAACCGTCGGCTTTCGGTTCGGCGACGTAATCGCGGAATCGGGTGATCGTCCAGTTCTTTCGTAGACGGCTTGCGACGCGATAGGCGGCATCCTGGCTCGAGAGCACGGCTCTTACACCCCCGATGTCCTCCATGCGGGCCAGCTTCATCCCCGGCGTGCGAACCAACTTGCCGAGGATCGTCGGCAGTTTCTTCAGTCGCTGCGCGACGATGGGCTTGCTCTCATGGCCAGCGTAGTAGCGGAGGTTGGCGGCCACACGCGAGAGTGGCTTGGAATGTTCTTCGCGCCACCAGTCGATGACTTGAATGGCTTCGATCAATTCAACCCGCTGCTGCCCGACCCTTCGTCCGCCATCTGCGGCCGCACGCAGGTGTTCTGCCCAGAGCTGTCCTGCGCGATTGACTTGGGTCTTGCTGAACGACATCGGGCAACGGTAGAAGAAGCTCCGGCTGCGTCCTGGAGAGGGGCTGTCCCCAGTCGCATCCCCACCGCGCGTCCCCGCATCGCCTAGAAAATCCCAATAGGCAGACAATGCGCCAATCGCGTTAAAACCGCCGTCTGAACAGCAGGTGCGGCAGCCCCGCGTGAGTCACCTCGCCCGCCTGCTCGAACCCCGTCTTTTCGGCGACGCGCTGGGAGGCGAGGTTGGTGGGGAGGGTGAGGGTGATCACTTGGTTGAAGCCGAGGTCGTGGGCCCAGGCGGTGGCGGCTGTGGCGGCCTCGGTGGCGAGGCCGTGGTTGTGGAGGTGGGGCTCGATGCTCCAGGGGAGCTCGACCTGGGCGATGCCTTCGACCGCGGTCCAGGCGAGGCCGCCGCGGCCGGCGAAGGCGCCGGTCTCCTTCTCGATCAGGATCCAGGGGCCGAAGCCGTGGTTCTGCCAGTGGATGCAGTCGCCGTCGACGAGCTCGTCGAGGACCTGGGCGGTGAAGGGCGGCAGCGGGGAGGGGCGCAGCCATCGCTCCACCTCGGGGCGGGTGAAGTGGGCGTGGTAGAGGGCGCGGTCGTCGGGGGTCGGCTTGCGAGCGAGGAGGCGGGGGGTTTGCCGCTCCTCTCCAGCCATCAGTCCCGCTCGGTCCGCGGCAGTTGCGGCCCGCCGTTGCCGTCGCTCGGCACCTCTTCGGCGGTCGCGTCGAAATCGTAGTCGCGACTGGGCCGGGAGCCGCCGCCATTCGGACGCGGCCCGGCGCCCGGCCGCGTGAATGGCCCGGGCCCGCCAACGCCGACCACCGCGAAACGCCCGATCGTGAACCGCTTCAGCAGGCCCCGCGAGATCGCCCGCGTCGGCGGGATCAGCAGGAAGAACCCGAAGACATCGGTGATGAAGCCGGGCGTCAGCAGCAGGGTGCCGCCGATCACAATCAGGACGCCGTCGGCCACCTCTTTGCCCGGGAACCGCCGTGCCGCCAGCGCCTCGTTGAAGCGCCGCCAGGCCCCGCGGCCCTGGTGTTTGACCAGCCAGGAGCCGAGCAGCGCGTCGGCCAGCAGCAGGAACAGGGTCGGCCAGACGCCGATCAGCTGCCCCACCTGAATGATCACGTAGAGCTCGGCGATCGGGACGACGATGAAGAGGACGATCAGAAGCAGTGGCATGCCAAAAGCCTAGGGACGAGAGGGTGTCGGCTCTTCCGCTACCCGGCGCCGAGCGCCGCTAAGCGGCTTTGGCGGCCTTACCGGCCGCCGCCTCGAGCTCGTCGAGCGCCGCGTTGATCCCGTTGCTGACGACCTCGACGTCCTCCATGCAGTCGTAGTCGGCGAGCAGGCCGAAGCCGATCTTGCCGTGGTAACTCATGATCGCCACCGCCATGCAGTGGTTCTCGGGCAGGAAGGCGACGGGGAAGACGTCTTCCAGTTCCTTGCCGAGCACGTAGAGCGGCATCTGCGGCCCCGGCACGTTGGTGACGATCAGGTTGAAGAGGCGGGTCGAGAAGTTGATTCGCGATGCCTGCGCCAGCAGCGTCGGCGGCGCGAAGTCGTTGAAGCGGGAGATCACTTCGGCCCCGAGCGCCTGTTTGGAGCGCTTCAGCCCCGCCATCGCGTCACTGATCGTCCGCAGCCGCCGCACCGGGTCCTCGATGTAGACCGGCAGCGGCCCGCGCATCAGGGCGATCCGGTTGCCGAGGTTGCCGCGCTCGTCCTCGGCGCGGATCGAGACCGGCACCAGCGCCCGCAGCTCCAGCCCCTCGGTCCGCACCTGCCGCAGGTGCAGCCATTCGCGCAGCGCCCCGGTGACGACGGCGAGCACGACGTCGTTGACGGTGCCGCCGAGCGAGTCCTTGATCCGTTTGAAGGTGTCGAGCTCCGAGCGCGCCCAGACGTAGCGGCGGTGCGGCCCGATCTCCTCGTTCAGCGGCACGTCGGGCGCCGGGTCGGCGAAGGCGCTGACGATCTCGCCGACGCCCTCCAGCGCCTCGACCGCCCTGCGCGCGGTCGTCTCCGGGTTGCGGACGACGTCGACGGCGCGCTCGGCCAGCTTGACCGGGGCGGCAACCGCATCGGCGATCCCGCGCGCGACCAGCTCGGTCGTGCCCGGTTCGGGCTGCGGCACCCAGTCGTCCTCCAGCTTCAGCGGCTCGGCATCGCGCTCGACGTCGAAGAGCACCGTGCCGATGTCGACGCCGCTGATCCCGTCGACCATCGCGTGGTGGGTCTTGGTCAGGATTGCGAAGCGGTCGCGTTCGAGGTTCTGCACCAGCCACAGCTCCCAAAGCGGCTTCAGCCGGTCGAGCTGCTGGGAGAAGATCCGCCCGGCCAGCTTCTTCAGCTCCTCCTCGCCGCCCGGATCGGGCAGCGCGGTGTGGCGGATGTGGTAGGTGAGGTTGAAGTTGACGTCGTCGGCCCAGAGCGGGCGACCGGCCTCCAGCGGCGGCACCACCAGCTTCTGGCGGAAGCGCGGCACCAGCGGCAGGCGGGTGCGGACGTGTTCGAGCAGGTCGACGTAGCGCGGCGGCGGCCCCTCGAAGACGAGGATCGCGCCCACGTGCATGTGGCTGTTCGAGTGCTCGTTCGTCAGGAACGAGGCGTCGACCGCGGTGAGGCGATCGAGATGACGTCCGGAAGTTGCCATTGAGCAAGGCTACTTATGCCCGAGTTTGCGGGCTGTGAAGCCTTGTACCCTGAAGGAATGCCTGCCACCGCCACCAGCCCGAAACGGGTGCTGCTCGCTGCGCCGCGCGGCTACTGCGCCGGCGTCGACCGCGCCGTGCAGACGGTCGAGCGCGCGCTCGAGCTCTACGGCGCACCCGTCTACGTGCGCAAGGAGATCGTCCACAACAAGCACGTGGTCGAGGAGCTGGCCGAGCGGGGCGCGATCTTCGTCGAGCAGGAGACCGAGGTGCCGGAGGGCGCGATGGTCGTCTTCTCCGCCCACGGCGTGGCGCCGAGCGTGCACGAGAACGCCGCCGCCCGCGACCTGCGGACGATCGACGCGACCTGCCCGCTGGTGACCAAGGTCCACGTCTCCGCCCGCCGCTTTGCCGCCCAGGGCTACACGATCATCATGATCGGCCACGAGGGCCACGAGGAGGTGGAAGGGACGACCGGCGAGGCGCCCGACAGCATCGTCCTGATCGAAACCGCCGACGAAGTCGAGAGCCTCGAGGTGCCGGACCCGAGCAAGGTCGCCTTCATCACCCAGACGACCCTCTCCGTCGACGAGACCGCCGAGGTGATCGCGGCGCTGCGCGCCAAGTTCCCCGGCATCGTCAGCAGCAAGTCAGACGACATCTGTTACGCGACCACCAACCGCCAGATCGCCGTCAAGCAGCTGGCCCGCGAGTGCGACCTGGTCCTGGTGATCGGCTCGACCAACTCCTCCAACTCCAACCGCCTGGTCGAGGTGGCGCGCGAGCACGGCGCCGCCTCGCACCTGATCGACAACCACAGCCAGGTGCAGGAGGAGTGGCTGGAGGGCGTCGAGACCGTCGGCATCACCTCCGGCGCCTCCGCCCCCGAGGAGCTTGTCGAGCGCCTCGTCTCCTTCTTCCGCGACCGCGGCGCCGAGGACGTCTCCGAGCTGCGCACCGTCCACGAGGACGTCCGCTTCATGCTTCCGAAGGAGATCCGCGACGAGGTCGCCGCGCGCGCCTGACGAGTGGTGAGTTATGGCCCCTATGGGGGCGCTAACTCACCAATCATTCACTCGACTGGCGCGTAGCGGTGGTGCAGCATCAGGTCGTTGCCGTCGGGGTCAGTGAAGAAGGCCATGTGGCAGACACCGGTGTCGAAGGTGTCGGCGGCGAACTCGACGCCTTTGGCTTCCAGCTCCTCGCGGGCGGCCTTGACGTCATCAACGTGCAGGGCGGGGTGGGCGTTCTTCTGCGGTGCGAACTCGATGCCGAGCCTGGCCGGCTCCCAGAGGCAGAAGCAGGTCTCACCGGCCCAGAATTCGAAGCGGCCGCGGTCGTCAGGTCGCAGCCCGAGCGTCTCGACGTAGAAGGCGCGCGAGCGCTCCGGGTCGGTGCACGGGATGCCGATGAAGTCGGTCTTGGTGATCACGGGTTCCTCCTCGTGTTGAACTGGTGACGCTGGCGTTTCAGGGGACGCCGGCGGCGAAGCTGATCGACCAGATCTTGACGCCTGGGGCGGGGCGGAGGATCAGGTTGTGGGCCTCGTGGATCGGATGCTCGGCGAGGGTGCGGAGGCCGGGGGCGGGGTCGCTGGGGAGCGTGGTCCACTCGCCGTCGATCTCGACCTCGATCTCGCCCTCCCCCTCGACCGTGACGTAGGCGCCGCCGGCCTGGTAATCGAGCGCCAGGTCCTCGCCGTCCTCCCCCGCCACCCAGGGCCGCTCCCAGGAGCCGCCGGGGAAGACCTCGGACGTGGGGGGGATGACCTCGGCGCCGGGGGCGTCGCTCGGGCGCAGTGGCGCCATCGGCTCCGGTAGCTCCTGCAGCGCGTCGATCTCCCGCAGCTCGGCCTGGATCGCTTCCTCG
>Ga0068851_10000379_pt1 | contig 20189 bp, 15 predicted proteins | sample KBSCornC12_FD_66588 | JGI IMG/M metagenome (GOLD analysis project Ga0068851, IMG submission 66588) | Corn rhizosphere microbial communities from Kellogg Biological Station, Michigan, USA - KBS Corn C1-2 | ecosystem: Host-associated > Plants > Roots > Rhizosphere > Soil ...
AAAAGGTTCCAAACGCTGTGTTTTCTGTTCCGGTGAGATTTTCATACATAGCGCTTACGCCCATGGCGGTGTTTAATCCACCGGTGGTGACTTTCCCTAATGTGCCATTTCCAAATGCTGAATTGGAGGATCCGGTTGTATTCAGGTTGAGTGCAAAAGCACCAACGCCGGTGTTAAAAAGTCCTGTGCTGACATTGCCGGCACCTTCACCTACATAGATGCTTTGAGAAGGATTTAATGGCCAGATGAGGTTGTCGTTGTTGGCGTTTTTCTTGATCGTTACATTCTGGGCAAAAAGGCTTAGGAAAAGGCTAAGGCTGAGGCTGAGGCTGAGGAAAATTCTAATGGAAAAATGGGGAAAATGGGGTGAGTTCTTCATGGTAGAATGCGGAATGATTGACCACGGAAAAGTCGAAAGATTAAAAGGTGAGGGCAATCACCCGACAGGGTGAAATAGCAAGGAGCAAGGAGCAAGGAGCAAGGAAATAAATGTATTCTATGCAATACGCTCCTCGCTTTACTTATTAAAACTCCTTGACTTATTCAAAGCGCCAATTAACTCAGCACACATTAGCGAAGAAAAACGGATCACGGGTCACGGGTCACGGATCACGAAGAAACCCTATTTTGCAGCAATGCTCCAGGACCATCTTCTACTCATCATTGTCTTATTGATGTCGGTATCGCTGCTTACGATAGTCAGTGAAAAACTGAAGATGCCTTATCCCATTTTTCTTGTGCTTTGTGGCTTGATCATCGGTTTCATTCCTAATGTACTGGACATCATACTGAAACCAGATCTCGTGTTTTTGATCTTTCTCCCTCCCCTGCTCTTTTCAGCTGCATGGAACATGTCATGGAAAGATTTCTGGAATTACCAGGGCCATATTAGTTTATTGGGAATAGGATTGGTCATTTTCACTTCATGTGCAATTGCCATTGTATCGCATGCATTGATCCCGGGATTTTCATTAGCACTTGGCTTTTTATTGGGCGGGATCATTTCACCGACGGATGCAGTGGCGGCCACTTCGATTTTACAAAAAATAAAAATGCCGAAGCGCGTGCTGGCCATCCTGGAAGGAGAAAGCCTGGTGAATGATGCAGCGAGTTTAATTGTTTTTCGATTTGCCCTTGCTGCAGTCATCTCGGGTCAGTTTACCCTAATGAATGCAAGTCTTGATTTTGCTATTGTTGCGCTGGCCGGCATTGGTGTTGGACTTGGAATTGCATTCGGCATTTATGCTATTCATCGTTTTCTTCCCACAAATTCAAGTATTGATACAGCCATCACGTTGATTACTCCATATCTCATGTATGTGATCAGCGAACACTTTCATTTCTCCGGCATATTAGCCGTGGTGAGTGGAGGTTTATTTTTGAGTGCGCGATCAACAGAAATATTCACTTACGAAACGCGAATTCAATCTCATGGGGTTTGGGAAACGCTTGTGTTTTTGTTGAATGGCGCCATTTTTATCATTATTGGCTTGCAACTTCCAGTCATACTCCAACATATCAACCAGGGAAGCTTGCCCAGGATGATTCGTCATGGATTGACCATAAGCTTTTTGATTATTCTTGTGCGATTTATATGGGTTTATCCGGCCACTTACCTGCCTAGATTTTTTAGCAAGAAAATAAGGGACGCTGAACCTGACCCGGGTTGGAAATCAATTTTAATCGTGGCCTGGTGCGGCATGCGTGGAGTGGTTTCTCTTGCGGCAGCATTATCCTTGCCTTTGATGTTGACCAATGAAGACCATTTCCCTTTCCGAAATGAGATCCTGTTGATCACCTTCATAGTCATCCTGATCACCCTGGTTTTCCAGGGATTGACATTGCCCTGGCTGATTACAAAACTCAACATCATCGTAAAAGATAATTCAGAAGAACAGGAACTGGAAATTCAAATGCATTTGGTCAATGCCCTACTGTCCCATCTTGATGAACATTATAGCCATGAAGTTGCAACGGACAAGGCCTTTAAAATGTTGAAAGAACGAAATGAACATTTTCGCACACTACAGAAAAACCAATTAAAAAAACGCATACCGGAATCGGTGGTCAATGCAAAATATTTTGATGCACTACTGGATCTCATTGAGGTCAGGAGAAGGGCACTGGCGGAATTGAAAGAGGAAAACAAATATCCTGATGAGTTGATTAAAAATGTGGAGAAAGCTTTGGATCATGATGAAGCGAGGCTGCGGGTGCATGTAAAGCCGGATGCCGGGAAGGAGTAATCAGTAAGCGGTAAGCGGTAAGCAGTAGGCAGTAGGCAATAAGCAGTTGACTGAGAACTGCAGACAGGCGACTAAAGTTGTAATTTGCTATTTCTATTTAAAAGAAAAACTACTCTCTACTCACTACTCACTACTCACCTCAATGACTTCCCAACAAATCTGTCAACAACTCGATACTTCCAAATTTCAATTGACCTTGAATGAAAGTTTACCTGGCTTTTCAAAACTAACAGCACTGCTTTCGAAAAACGATATTCCTTTTGAAACTACGCATGCGAAACAGCAATTTGATTTAACGGTGTTATTGATGGGATTTGCACCTTCATGTCAGTTCCAGGATGTGTATTATTTAGCCCTGTTGTTTAAGGATTTCGGACTACAGCATATTTATCCACTCAATGCTAAGATTCCGGTTATTCAATTTGGCACCTTGCTGCACAAATTTCCAAGGAAGAGTTGGGCCGATTTCGCGTTAGGTGAACCGATGCCCATTGAAGCCTTTTTATTGATCGATCCCGGATTGTCGACCAAGGATGTTATCGATACGGAATATGAAAATGTTTTTTTAAAAGCCAATGAAGATGAAGCTGACAGGGATAAACTCAATGATGAAGATGAGTATGAAGGCTTTGATGAATTAACGGAGGACAGGATGGATGATGCTTATGAAGAAGAGTAATCTGTATTCAGTAATCGGTATTCAGTAGGCAGTAGGCAGTATAATTTTACCGATTACCGATCACTGATTACTGATTACTGATTACCGAATATCGAATACCGATCCCTGATTACCGATCACCGATCACCGAATACTAACTTTGACACATGACTCTCAGCGAAGCTGTTCAACTGATTCGACCTGGCATCACCACAACAGATGGAACCTGGGCTGACATCGGTGCAGGGACAGGGATGTTCACATTGGCGCTGATGGAGATTCTCACAGAAGGAAAGGTCATTGCTGTGGATAAAAGTCCGCATGCCTTGTACAAACTCAAATCTACTCCACGTATTAGTTTGGAAATTGTTGATGCTGATTTTAATCAACCTCTTCATCTTCCAACACTGGATGGGATCGTGATGGCGAATTCATTGCACTATGCAAAAGACCATCTTACTGTTTTGAAAAATGTATTGGCTTGTTTAAAACCTGGAGGGACTTTCATTTTAATCGAATATGATACAGAAAAAGTGAATGAACCGTGGGTGCCGAACCCCGTGTCTTTGGAAAAATTTAAATCGTTGTGCAAAAAAACTGGCTTGAATGAACCAGTGGAAATTGGGAGGAAGAAATCGATTTATAATGATGGGGAAATATATGCTGTTGTTGTAAAAAAGGTCAAAATAAGGAATGAAGAATAAGGAAGTTAGAAAGCGTAACGAGATTTGAATAGCCAATAAACAATAACCAATAACCCATTTGGAATTGAACTCCCATTCAAAATAAATTAGAAAAAGACCGTTACCGTTTGTTACTGTAATTCTTTCCAGAAAGGGGTATTACATTGATTAAATAGCTATAGCAATAACGAATTAACCCTCATTTTGTCCTGCTTCGGACATTTGAATGGCCTCTTCTTCTTTTTTAATCCGTAATTTCATACATTCCTTCAAGACCAAATCGGATGAATCATGAAACTACCTCATCTACTCATTGCATTTTCACTGTTCAGTTGTATTGAAATTGGTCATAGCCAGGAATGGCGACTCTATTCGTCCTCCGATGCAGTCGACGCATTCTCACTTTATCATGATGATATCTGGGCAATTTCCGGAAGTGGTCTTTCAAAAATTAATATTTACACAGGCGATAAACAAACCTGGAATACCCTTAACTCCGATTTGCCGGATTATCGTATGAATGTGATGTCTGTGGATTCAGCCGGCACAATCTGGATGGGAATTGTAGGCGAAATCACTTCTAAAATAATTCGATTCAATGGAAATTCTTTTGAAACCATAACGGATATCAACGGACACCAAATTCATAATATCCTGGACATCGAAACTACACCCGATGGGAAAGTCTGGATTTACGCCCATACCAGTCCGGTGACCTTGTATCGCTACGAGCAAAATCAATTTACAACTGTACCTCTTCCTCCTGGAAATTTTGTGTATGGTCCTAATGCATACTCCCGGATTGGAGTAGATGATGAATCCCATATCTGGACAGTTTTGGTAGACACTTTGCTGGATCAAAGGGTGATCAGTGAATATGATGGTCAGCAATGGACCATTCACGATGCCTCATCAACAGGCGTGATACCAAGAGATGATTATATATGGGGACACGATCACCAGGGCAATATTTATGTATTGCTAAAAGATCTTCAGACTCCCGAATTATTAAAATATGATGGTTCGCAATGGAGCCAGATTTCTTTACCCGCGCTCGCAAGTGAGACGAGGTATGTCTTTCACCCCATGTATGTAGATCGTCAGGGTCAAATATGGCTAACCCTTACGAACAACACCATTCTCCGCTATGATGGAAATTCATGGACAACTTTAGATTTGAATGATTTTGGTTTCTCCAATGGTGAACCTGACCAACTTCTGCTGGATCAACAGGACCATTGGTGGATGAGATACCTCCATCATGATGCTTATTATAAACCGAGTTACTTATATCAGTTTGATGGAGTCAACAGCAATAAAGTTGATCTCTCTAATTCATCATTACCTTCTAATTCTCTGCAAAGCATCGTGGTTGATGAATTGAATAACAAGTGGTCAGAAGCTAATCTCAACTTACTAAAATTTGATGGTCAGCAGTGGACCTCCATTCCTTCTCCTGATGAAAACACTTACCCAAATCCAATTGGCTCAAATAGAAATGGTGGTGTTTGGCTTTACCCACCGCAAGGAAACTCCGCTTTAGAGCAATTTGATGGAGTAACGATTTCAACCATCCCTATTTCCAAACCAGATGGAGCTCCTTTTCAATTCCCTAATTTTTATATGGTGGACCAACACGGCCGATTCATTGGAGCCTATTATGATCCGCAAGTGGTCGTCTTTGATCATGGCAAGACCAATTACCTGGATAGTATCTTATATGAATATTCGCCGGGTGAATTTTTCCTTGATTATCCATACGGTGTTGCCATCGATTCTACTGACCATATTTATGTGATGGGTGGCACACAATTGTATCGCCTTGAAACCGATAGTTCATGGACGTCTATACCCCTTTGGGATAATTTTGAAATAGGTTATTTAATTGCGGCAAGCCCTGATAATAAAATCTGGGCACTTGATACATACTATCTAACTTATGAATATAAATTTTGGATTTATGATGGTTTGGAATGGACTCCTTTTGAATCGCCAATGGAATTACAATCCATGCCAACCTGGGACAACCAAGGGAATCCATGGTTCAAAACTGAACAAGGCCTGTGTAAATTTGCAAATGGGTCCTGGGAATGCTTTAATAGAACAAATTCGCCAATCATTCCGGAGCGAATTATCTCTTTTGCATTGGATAAATACAATAATATCTGGATCACCCTGAATGATGGCGGTCTTCTCGTTTTTAATGAAGATTACATTCACAACATCGATGGCCATGATCTTCCTTTAGTGAGTGGAGTTGTTTATCGTGACGTGAATCAAAATGGAATCCTGGATGGCACTGATCCACCATTGGCTCTCCAACGCCAACTATTGCTTCCGGATAGTATCATTGCCTTTAGCAATTTGTCTGGCAACTATCATATATCTTCTCCTTCAGGCGACCATGAGGTTAAATATTTACCGAGACCGAACTGGCATATAGACAATTCACCATCATCCTATGAAATTACAGTTGCCCAGGACCCGATAACAGATCTGGATTTCAACCTGCAACCTGATCACGAAGTGATCGACCTGCGCTTATTTTTGAATGAAGGTTATCCCAGGTGCACACATTATGCCTGGTATTGGCTTTCGTATTCCAACCTTGGAACGTCTTCTGAATCAGGAGAAGTGATCTTTATAAAAGATCCAAAAACTCAAATCAGTTATTATGATCCAATGCCAACGTATGTATCAGGAGACACGGTTCATTTTGCTTTTTCTGATTTGCAGCCTTTCGCTTCAGGACAAATTCAAATGGATATTCATATACCCGGTCCTTCTGATACTGCTTTAGTATTCAGCGGATTTTTGGATCGATTGGTTAATAATATGCCTGAACGTCAAGACAGCTTTCACGTTCAACAGGATATAAAATGTTCGTTTGACCCCAATGATAAAATCGCCCGCACGGTACGATCTGCCGGTGATGGTAAATCGTATTTGGATGATCCTCTTTTTTACACCATTCGATTTCAAAACACTGGTAATGACACCGCCTATACGATTGTTGTCCGTGACACACTGGACGAAGATCTTGATCTGAATACGGTAGAAATCATCAGCGCGAGCCATCCGTATGAAGCTTTTCTAAAACCTGACCGAACCCTGGAATTCCGGTTTATGAATATTCACCTCCCTGACAGCACCACAAATGAACTGGAAAGTCATGGTTATGTCAGCTACAGCATTAAAGCAAAATCCGGGCTTGCCTCTCCAACCATTATTGATAATACCGCTCACATCTATTTTGATTTTAACGAAGCCGTAAGAACGAATACAGCTACTAATGAGCTGATTGAATTTGGAACAGGAATTTATGATGAAAAGCAATTAATTACCATCATTAAGGCATTTCCGAATCCAACTTCAGATGAATTAATAATTGAAGCAATGACAGAGGATACCGGGCCAATCACGTATACCCTGCTCAATATGCACGGCCAGGCTTTGGAATCAGGTGTAATACATTCAAAGGAGACCAGGCATATTTCGTTATCTAAACTCCCATCGGGATTATATATTGTAAAAGCAACTGATGGTGTAAGTTCACAATCGGTTATAGTCGTTAAAGGATAAATTGACAGCGAAGTATCATTTTGAATTTCTTTTTTTCATTTTAATCCATCAACTTCAATACTCCGTTTCTCATCAAGGAACCCTTGTGATCAAAATCTTTCCCCCAAATGATGTAAATCACCTTATTGTCTGCAATCCAGGGCGAGATTTATGGTAAGATTACATTTTCAGAATTAGCATTTGAAAAATGAAAATGCCATTTACCTCCGATCAATTTTTCAATGTATTCCGGGAATACAATCAGGCTGTGTGGCCAGTTCAGATTTTCCTTTTAGCCTCAGCCATTATAGCTGTTGTGCTGGCCATATTGAAGTACAAGAAATCCGACATCCTAATTGGAATGATTTTAGGTTTTTTGTGGATATGGATGGGAATCGTTTATCACCTCCTCTACTTTTCAAAGATCAATCCTGCCGCTTATCTTTTTGGAACCCCCCTTTTCATTCTACAAGGATTTCTTTTCTTCTTTGTAATCGTGCTAAAAAAGAAAGTGTCATTTCGGTTCAATCGTAACCTGCACGGAATGCTGGGTGCATTATTTATTTTATTTGCCCTTCTTTTTTATCCATTGATAGGCCATGCTCAGGGGCACATTTATCCTGCATCTCCAACATTTGGCTTACCCTGCCCTACTACCATTTTTACATTTGGCCTATTGCTTTGGTCAATGAAGAGACTTCCATTATATCTCATCATCATTCCGGTGTTGTGGTCAATAGTTGGTTTCACTGCATCATTTACCATGGGTGTTAAAGAAGATATCGGGCTATTGATCGCCGGGGTCCTCTTCGCAATCTTCTGGTTTCTTAAAAAATGAATTCCAATCTAAATATCCTCTTAAGAAATCTGATTGCCTTTACTTTTTCAATATCATTATCTTAGTTGGAAAAAAGGATGAACCCAAAAATCAAAAACTATCTGATCATCTTTATTACTGGCGGACTGATCTTTGCTTTACTGGATTGGGCCATAGATTTTGGAGGAGGCGGAGGATTTGATCTTGTTAAATTTATAACCCGGTTTTTCCTGTTCGGATTTGTAATGACACTTGCTTTAAGTATTGGATCGGGCAAAGGAGAGAAGAAAAAGATCGTATGAGTAACACGAGGGAGATGAAATCCAAATGGAAAAAATTTATTGTTTCCTTTTTTATTTACGGTTTTTCATTTGCAATCCTTATGGCCATTATCAACAAAGCCGAGGGTGAGCAATTTAACTTGCGGAAATTTCTATTTCGGGCTTTATTGTATGGGATTGGCATGGCATTATTATTTTCTTTTGTTCTCCCCGCCACATTCAACAAAAAGCCTGAACCAAAGTAGCTATAATGAGGAAGAGAATTGACTTACTCTCTTGCTCTCTTTTAATGGCATATCGTATCTTCCCAAATCCTTGGAACCCAAGATTTACATATCACAACCATACTCCTTCCTCAGCCTTCGCCTCAGCCTCAGCCTAATTTTCCTTTCTGCCCTTCTGCCCTTCCGCCTTTCCGCCCAAAACTATCATCTCATTCCACCAACCCATGAACTCCAATCCGTCAATCTCAATTGCCCCGATGATATAGGTTCGATGCAAAGTTTCCAGCAGTCCGATGATGGCTATTTATGGATCGCGACTTCAAAAGGGATTCTGATTTTCGATGGCAACAAGAGCATTCTGTATAATAATGGCAATCCAAAATTTCCAATACGATCACAACCTGATCATTCACAATTTTCCAGCCTGAAAAAAGACAAGCAAGGCCATCTTTATGCAGCGAACACACCGGCCAACAGCATTGTCACCCTGGATCCACAAGAAAGAAAGGTCTTACAAGAATGGCCGTTAAGTAAAAGCGACCATGCATTGAATTTCATGTATGATGTCGCTAACCAGGAACAAGTTTATGCAGCCACCTGGGAATCTGAATTTGATTCCGTACACATCTGGAAATTAAGCCTGGGTAACCAGCCTGAATTACTATTTGAATTCAACAGCAAACAATATGGTCAAATCACTTCTTATTCCTTTTCCCAGTCGATGCATTGGGTCCAGACTCAATTTGGTGTTTTACGCATTAGTGCTGATGGACATCATTTTGACTTCTATGCTTTCGGGCATCCTGCTCAGAGCCTCTGGCACACAGAAGTAAACAAGGATCAATTTTTCTTTTATGATGATGCGCAACATGCCATCCAATATTGGGACAGTCATCTTCCTTCGCCGAAAGTGTACACCCATATTCCTACGTCACTCATTAAACAGGGAAAATACTTTACCATTCAAAACAATATCATCTATATCGGCACCGGTTCTTCATTTTATATCCTGGATACTTTGCAGCATAGTTGTGAGGACCTTTCGCATGCTTATTATAAACTGAAAATAAACGATTTGCCAGGATCACTTTCTGAGGAGATTTTTGGATTTGCCTGGGCAGATGGTTATCTCTATTACCTCGGAAGTAAAAATCTATATCGCTTGCAAAGTTCATCACAAGTTCAAGGTGATTTTTTAGAGCCCCTTCCTGATCCAAAACCATTGATCAGCATGCGGGGGATCACTGAAGATGAACATCAAAATGTATATGCCTCCTATTATACCGGCATCGCTGTAAAATCTAAGAAGGATTCCATCTTTTCTTCCTTCGCTCCAATTCGGCGAATTAACCCTGAGCGATACAGTTCATACTCGCTGACCTATCGATCACCTTATTTGTTTTGGCATTCGCTTCGCATCAATGTACAATCCGGAGAGATCAAATCAGTGGTGCCCAATTCTATCCAGGGACATATTGTACAGTTACTGTCCAATGACACGCTGTGGTTATATACCTGGTATAGTCATGAGTTATATTCCTATGCTATCGCCGACAATCATTTAGATTCAATTTCTTTCGAGTCCTCAAAAGATCAAAATGAAAATTTTCCTTACATCATTACCAAAATGATGCAAAGTTCAGATCCGTCTTCGATCTGGATGGCGACCAGGATGGAAGGAATAAAACTAGTTTCTAAAAAAGGAAAGGTAATTCGTTCCTATTCTCATCAACAATTAGGGGCCAGCCAGGAAGATGGGATCAATGATATGCTTATCGATGGCGATGTGATTTGGTATGCATGCTATGACGGGCTTGGGAAACTGAATACACAGACCAATGAATACGTTCTTTATAGAGACCCTTTGATCCACTCAGGAGGAAAGCAAGAGCCAAGAACTATTTTCTCCATTCTGCCAGATGGTCAAAATGGATTTTATCTCGGTACACAACATGGCCTGGTCTATTTTGACACGCTGGCAAAAACATTTCTTCATCTTGATCCGTCTCATCCGCTTGCTCAGCCTGAATTCAACCGAACTTCTGCATTCAAGGATAGCCGGGGCCGCTTCTATTTTGGGAGCACCAACGGGCTCTTTTCTTTTATGCCGGAAGAATTGCATTTCAATCCCACCGTAGAATCCACTCGTACCATTAAACTTTACAGTCTTTCCATATTTAACGGTGGGAATAAACAATACAGCTATTTTTCTACTTCACTCAACTCCATGCATTCGCTCTGGTTGTCACCTTCGGAGACGAATATTGAATTCAGTTTTTCAGTCCCATCCTTTACCAATGAAATTTATTATAGTTACCGGATCGTGGGATTAAATGATCAATGGAATGATTATTCCACTAATAACAAGGTATTGTTATATAGTTTACCTCCCGGCCATTATCAACTGGAAGTCAAGGCGTCATCCAATGCAAATGATGCCAGTGCTTCGAAATACTCGTTAGCTATCAACATGAGCGCCTACTGGTATCAGCAAGCATGGGTGATTGCCCTACTTATTGTGGTGATCTCGGGCCTTATCGCCTTAATTATACGATATCAGTTTCAACAAAAACTAAAACGGCAAAAAGAACTTGAAAAGTTACGTGTCAATATTTCTTCCAACCTGCATGATGATGTAGGTTCTATTCTATCTGGCCTTGCCATGCAATCGCAGGTGATGTCCTATGAGATGGAGGAAAATCAACGGAAACCGATGCTGGAACTCAGTGAGATGAGCCGCGAAGCGATGGAGCGGATGCGCGATACGGTATGGGCCATCGATGCCCGTAAAGACAAGTACGAAAATCTCATCGACCGCATGCGTGATTTTGCTGAAAAAAACCTGGAACGGAAAAATATCACCCATGAATTTTTTGTGAGTGGACTGGATGGAAAGAAATTTATAAGTCCTGAGGTCCGGCAAAACATTTATTTGATTTTCAAAGAAGCGATTACGAATATTATTAAGCACTCTGACGGGACGCATGTCGTGATCTCATTTACGCAAGATGGTAAAGAGATCAAATTGGTCATTCATGACAATGGCCAAAAAAACGAACCAACAAAATCAGATGGATTGGGCATGAGCAATATGCAAATGAGAGCGAAGAAAATCGGAGGAGAAATAAAATTTGAAGACAAGGAGGGATTCGCTGTCGAATTGATATTGAATAGGGGCCAGGAAAGGACGAATGTGGAAATTAAAAGCTAAGAGTTCAAAATTTATTAATTAGCTTACGCATTAAACTATTTTACCATCATGAGAAATGAAGAAAACATTAAACTGGTCGAGCAAGTCTATTTAAACTTTGGTAGTGGCAATGTGCAAGGCATATTGGATGCATTGACGGATGATATTACCTAGGAGGATCCCGGGTATCCGGAAGTTCCTTACGCAGCCCATAGAAAAGGAAAAGCAGAGGTCTTGAGTTTCTTCCAGGAGATGGCGAGCACTGTCGCCTTCACCCATTTTAAACCGCAGGAAATTTATTCCGATCTGGATGCTGTCATCTTTAAAGGATATTTTTCTGGAAATTCAATTGCGACTAAGAAACCATTTGAAAGCGATTGGGTAATGATTTGGAAAGTCCGGGATAATAAAATTTATTCTTATCAGGCGTGGGTGGATACAGTGCGAATGGCAAAGGCCATTGCTCCTTAATTATTTTCTTTCAATGCTTTTGGCATTTGGCTACACCCAATGCAATTTGATTACGGCTACTTCGACTGCGCTCAGCACATCGCTTTCAGGCCTTGATAGATTGTTGTGCAATTTCTTTTTTCCTTTCCGCCTTTTCCGCCTTTTATTCCATTTCTACGACACTTCCATCTTTCACCCGATAAACTCTTCCAGGAAATCGTTCGATGACAGTAGCATTGTGTGTAGCCATGAGAATTGCAGTATGATGTTCTTTTGCTAAACGACGCATCAATTGCAAAATAGAATCGGCGGTATCGGGATCAAGATGTCCGGTGGGTTCGTCGGCTAATAAGATCTGAGGCTTGTTGATGATGGCGCGTGCAATGACAGCACGTTGTTGCTCACCACCAGACAGCATGTGAACGGGCCTATTGATTTGATTGGTGAGTTGAACATCTGTGCAAACATCAGTGATGATCCTGTCCTGGCTTTCTTTATCCTTGGTGCCGGTGGCATCGAGTACAAACCGGAGATTCTCATCAACGGTCCATTGTGGGAAAAGCTGGAAGTCCTGGAAGACCATGCCCACTCGCCTACGTAAAACCGGTAAAGAGGAAGGCTGGAGTTTGGTCAAAGGAACCTCAGCAACTTGACCGTCGCCTTCTTTCAACGGGAGATCGCCCCAGAGTGTCCTCATCAATGAGCTTTTACCACTTCCGGTCTTGCCAATCAGGTAGACAAATTCAGCCTGGCTGACCGACAGGTTGACGTTATTGAGGACTTTGACACCCTCCTGGTAAATACCTGCATTTTTAAGAAATACGACTTCCTTCATTTCACAATCCGTTACCTATTTCAGCCCCTTTTTCTGGCTATTTTGCCGTAAATTTGCACAAAGATTCAGTAGCAAAGTGGATAACGAGCAAAACACAAGTCGTCGCCGGATAAAATTCATGCCATTCCTCATCCTGGCCCTGATGGCAGCAGGCGTAATCCTGCTGATTTCAGCCTCGAAAGACATGAGCACCTACAATTCTTTTGCCCAGGTCAAAGCTGCTTCCGAGCCTTCCAAAGTAGTGGGCATCCTGGCAAAAGACAAACCCATGTACTATGATGCCGAGAAAGACCCGAACCTGTTCAAATTCTTTATGACGGATCAGTCCGGCGAATTGCATGAGGTCACGCTTCACAGTGCCAAACCGCAGGATTTTGAGCTCAGCGAACAAGTCGTGGTAACCGGTCAATTTGAAGGAGATGAGTTTGTCGCCTCTAGCATTCTGATGAAATGCCCTTCGAAGTATAAAAACGAAGAGGTGTTGGTCAGAAGCAATATGTAAATCTTCATGCAGGATATTCAGTATATCGGAGAGCACCTCCTCCCCGGCCGTTTAGGTCACTTCTTTGTTGTCACAGCATTTGTCTCCGCTATACTCGCTGTCCTATCCTTTCGCAAAGCCACATTAAATCCGGATGATCTCAGTTGGCGTCGATTCAGTCGATGGTCATGGGGCATACATGCATTTTCACTTTACTCCGTGATCGGTCTCATCTTCTACATGATGACGCATAAGATGTATGAATACAAATACGTCTGGGATCATACGAATGACAGTTTACCATTCAAATATATTTTCTCTGCATTCTGGGAAGGACAGGAAGGAAGTTTTCTGCTGTGGATGTTTTGGCACGTCAACCTCGGTATAGCAGTTCTTTTTCTGGCAAAGAAATGGGCACCCGGTGTTATGACCTGGTTGAGTTCGATACAAGTTGTTTTGGTATCCATGATTGCCGGCATATACTTCGCCGATAATTTTAAAATGGGAAGCAGTCCATTCAGCCTCTTGAGAGAGACGATGAATATTCCTCTTTTTACAAGGCCGGATTATATAACCATGATTGAAGGCAACGGATTGAATCCTTTGTTGCAGAATTATTGGATGACGATACATCCACCGACATTGTTTCTTGGCTTTGCTTCTGTGTCCATTCCATTTTGTTTCGCGATGACAGGTTTGTGGATGAAAGAACATACGGCATGGCTCAAACCGGCAATGCCGTGGACACTTTTTTCTGCCGGTGTTTTAGGCACTGGTGTTTTGATGGGTGGCGCGTGGGCATACGAAGCATTGAGCTTTGGAGGATATTGGGCATGGGATCCGGTTGAAAACATGTCGTTGGTACCCTGGTTAATTTTGTTGGCCGGTCTGCATGCTAATTTTATTTCGAGACATACCAATCATTCCATTAAGACCACTTATATTTTTTATTTGATGGCCTTTTTGCTGGTCGTCTATTCTACTTTTCTCACGCGATCAGGAATTCTCGGCGAAGAAAGTGTGCATGCGTTTACACAAATGGGATTGGAATGGCAACTCGTAAGTTTCATATTTATTTACCTCGGCTTAGGCACTTATTTCATTGTCTCCAGGAATAAATCCATTCCGGTAGTCAAGAAAGAAGAATTAATGCAAAGCCGCGAATTCTGGATGTTTGTCGGTGCATTGATCCTTGCATTCTCTTCCATCCTCATCAGCTTCACGACCAGCATTCCCGTATGGAATAAACTTATCGATGTGTATGGTTCGATTGTGGGCAAAGGCGACATGACAGCGTATCACAAAGCCATGCCGATTGATCCGGTTGACCATCACAATCGCTTTCAACTTTGGATTGCGGTGTTAGTCACCGTGATTTCCAGTATCGGCCAGGTATTGCGTTTCAACGCGATGGGTTGGGATGTGCATAAAAAACGTTTTTGGAAACATATGGCCATCTCTGCGGGAATAAGTTTGGTGTTGTCTTACCTGCTTTCCCTCTGGATTGATTTGCGGAGCTGGCAATATTATGTGTTACTCATGGCTGCCAGTTTTGGATTTGTATCGAATTTAACTTACATCGTCAGTTTTGTTCGTCAAAAATTTACTTCATGGGCATCTCCTTTATCGCATGCTGGTTTCGCCTTGATGGTCATTGGGATTATGGTGAGTGGTTTGAATAAAAGGATCATTAGTGAAAATCGTTTTGCACAAGAAGGATTGGCAGAAGGATTAAATGCCGGAGAGAATGCATTCCTGATCAAAGGCATGCCCATGTATATGAATGGATTTTGGGTGACCTATCACACCGATACATTGGTTGGTTTAACTCGCAAGTATGCTGTTGAATTTTTAAAGCTTGGCGAGAAAGGTGACACGCTGGAACATTTTACTACGCATCCTAATATTCTCTATGACCGGAAGATGACGAAAGTGGCTACTGCCAATCCGAATACCAAACGTTATCTAGACCGTGACGTATTTACTTATGTGGCCGGACTACCACCGGAAAAACAAGATGTTGCCAACGTAGAAAAGATCGATAGTGCGCTGGATTATAAAACCTTTTATGTACGCTCAGGTGATTCCATTCAGGTTGGTGAGTATACCATTCGTGTGGATAGTTTAATGTTAGGCACGAAACATAATGGATATGATCCGATCGAAAATGACCTGGTAGTTTCAGCTGATGTTGCTGTTCATCCCACTGCAGATGTAAAAGAAAAGTCCGCAGACACGATGGCTGTCCAGTCAAAATCTGCAGTAGTAAAAAATAAAAGAACACAATTTATTCACCCCACTCTCTTTGTAAGAAAAGGACTCTTGTATGGATTGTCTGACCAGGTCAATGATTACAATCTAAGGGTTCGACTTAAAGCTTCCACTATCGACAGTTTACTTCCATTGGATGATAACTTGCAGTATGAACCATTAGTGATCTCACAGGGCGGATCCATTCATTGGAAAGATTTATTGATCACGATGAAAGGGATCGACAAGAAAATAGATCATCCAAATTACAAAGCTGAAGAAGGTGACATTGCTATCCAGGGTGTATTTGAAATAACAGGAAAGAATGGCATCACACATGCAGCCAGGCCATTGTATTTCATTCGTGATGGACGAGGGCTGAACATGAAAGCCTATATCCCAGACCTGGCTTTGCATATCCGCATTGAAAGCATCGATCCGAAGAAAGAGGAATTTCATCTCGCTGTTGCTAAATCCATGGCGGATCCAAAAGTGGCGATCGAAATCGCAGAGAAGGCGCCGAGGAATGATTACATCGTATTGGAAGCTATCTTGTTTCCCGGTATAAACTTATTCTGGGCAGGAAGCCTGATCATGTTATTCGGTATTTTCCTGGGCTTGTATAAGCGACTTCGCAAAGCATAATCTCTTCATTCGAACACATGCATAATATTGTTTGCATCGGAGCTGGAAAACTGGCCAATCATTTAATGCCGGCGCTGGAGCGAGAAGGATATGACATCGTTCAGGTATACAGCAGGACTGAGGCGAGTGCAAAATCGTTGGCTGTACATTTACACAATGCAACATTTACCACTGATCTTTCAAAAATTCAGCAAGGTGCTGATCTGTATATTTTTTCAATTAAAGATGATGCCGTTGAACAAGTTGCACAACAGGTTGCTTTTTTGGAAAACGGAAAAAGTGTGTTTGTGCACACGTCAGGTATTTTGCCATTAAATGCAATTCCATTTAATCGAAGGGGCATTTTTTATCCGCTGCAAACCTTTTCGGCAAGCCATCCGGTAGATTGGAAAAATACGCCAATGTTGATTACAGCGGAAACACAAGAGATTACTACTTCCCTCACTTCATTAGCTGAAAAAATATCGAACCTTGTTTACCAGGTTGGTGATAAGGATAGAGCTGTATTGCACCTGGGAGCCGTGTTCGCAAATAATTTCACTAATCACATGTTGACTTTAGCGGAATCGATTTGTAATGAGCATCATGTCTCTTTTGATATCCTCAAGCCGATCATCCGGGAGACTGTGGTCAAGGCATTGGATGTTGGTCCGCGGAATAGTCAGACTGGGCCTGCGATTCGGGGGGATCAGCATACGATTGAGAAGCATTTGGAATTGCTGGCCGAACATCCGCAGCTTCGGGAATTGTATCAGAAGATTACGGAGAGTATTGAGAAAGCTTCGCGTTGAGAAAAAATGGCAGATTTCGCAGAAAGACTGCACCAACAATGTCGTGACAGATTTCGTAGAAATCCTTCATCACTGACCCCATGACAGATTTCGTCGAAATCCTACATCAGTATCTTCGCGACAGATTTCGTCGAAATCCTACACCGTCAACATATACTAGATTTCGTCAAAATACTTTTCCTTATGCAACAAGTGGATTTCGTCGAAATCCTACATCGATAGCCACTTGATAGATTTCGTCGAAATCCTACATCATTGACGTCGTGACAGATTTCGTAGAAATCCTTCATCACTGACCCCATGACAGATTTCGTCGAAATCCTACATCATTTTCTTCACGACTGATTTCGTCGAAATCCTACACCACAGATTTCTTGACAGATTTCGTCGAAATCCTACATCAGTGTTTTATTGAAATGATTGGAGAATACCCAACTATTTATCGCTGCGACGGCAACAGCTTATTCACAATATCATCGTAATAAGGTCTCTCCTTCAAACTCGAATGCGAACCAGGGAAAAAGATGAGGTCCAACTCAAGAAATTTATTGACCTTATCAAAATCGCGTAATACCACAGAAACCCGCTTGTCATTAATCAATCGCGTATTGTCGATCATAGGAAATTCAAAAAAATCAACGGCAAAAGCAGGCTGTGCACATTTGTCTTCTTTCTGCCCTTCACGGGTACATACTTTCAATCTGACGTTTATGCTGTTGTTCAGTGTATCAATATCAAGGATAGTCAGGTAAACAATATGCGTAATGGAATCTACCTTGTTGCCATTAACAATGGAATCATAAAAAACACAGTTAAAGGTGCTACTGGCTCCAAGACTATCGAGAGACTCGTAAGTAAAGAAAAACTGTTCTGTCGACGATACACCCTCCAGGCTCGCGATCTGCTTATTAGTCACTTCACGAGACATGTTATATAATCTCGCCCGATACCCTTCCTTTAATTTGGGATCCTTAGTATCCTCATTATTACGCCGATCGAGATAAGTAAAAAGTGGCATGAGATTGAGTGATTCATGGAAATTATAGGCCAGTAATTCCAGTTGTAATATTCTTTCATCCATCGTGGATTCATTCTGCAGAATAGTACTGAGGATGGAGGTAAACATATCCTTTCGCAGCGCGCTCTCCGACTCTTCTCTCCGGCTCATCAACTCCGTATAGAGCCGGGTCTTAGCTTCGTTCTCCTGGTTTTTATTCAGGTAATCAGAGGCATAATAACTTACTAAGGCAATGCTCAAGGCTGTGAATACGCCTCCAACTGGACCTAAAATGATGTGGAGTTTATCCCAAACATCTTTTGATTTTTTTTCGGAAGGATCTACATCTTCTTCAGCATCCATTTATCTCCTGTTTTGACCAGCGATAGGGTATAATCGACGGAATTGTTGGTTGAAAATACATCAAAAGTAGCGCCGTCATATCCTGTCACGGTAAGTTTAAACTGACCCACTGGTTTCAGGGTGATAGAATAGTAGCCTTTTTCGTCGGTCGTATCCCTGGCGATCACTTTTCCGTTTTGCATGATCACGACTTCTTGTTTAGTGACAGCTTTGCCATCCTTTTTGAGGGTGCCGAAAATTTCGCCTGCAAAAGAGAAAGTTGGCAGGGCGAATAAGATGAAAAAGAAAAGATGTTTAGCTTTCATTGTGTTATTCTTTAATTAAAAGTTAAGATGTTAATTGCTTCAAGCTGGTGGTCTAGTAAAGATAAGGATATTTGAATCTCCTACCCGACGCTTGTGCACACTTAACGTTTCATTAGCGGCGAAAGTTGTTGTTCGGGAAATGTTCTCATTACCAATAAACAAGTAAAAAAGACAACCTGTTTTTTAAAAAAAATAATGGCTCACTAATTTTCTTTCAAACCCAGCACAGATGCTCCCTGTTCAAATATGATGTCGACCGGAATCCCTTTGGCCTGCAGTCGATTTATGTCAGCTTGCAACTCCGGTTTAATTACCGCCATATCTTTAACGAGTTTAGACACACCATCATAATCACCATCGCCCTGTAGCATCAATATCTTTTCAGATAAGGCATCCATCGCCATTTTCATTTTATCAAAATTGATTTTGTAAGTATTTGTTTTAGCATCTCTTTCTATTGCCCCCATATCTGTGAAAAAATTGAATCGGATCATATTGGCTACACCATGAGCATCGGAAGCTCCAAAACGAACGGACCTGAAAACACTGGCCATGAAGGTGGTGTAATATTCTTTCAGGTCAGCTTTTAATTCACCCCGTTCATGTAGTTTGGTGATCATATACAGGCCCAGGATATCAGCTTTTCCTTCTTCCAACGCAGAAGCATTTTCTTTCAGCGATTCTCTCACAGTACCCTTGCCATTGATCGTATTTTTAATGCCCAAACCATGGGCAACTTCATGAAACATAGTTGTAGCAAAAAAAGCGTCAAAATTGATGTATTGACGCTGAGAAGAATCGATGAGTTCATTAGCGATCGGCACCAGGATCTTATCAAATTTAGCCTGCATTGCATTTTTTAATTGGGATCTGCGTGTGCCTTTTTCAAGTTGCACCTTTTCATCATTTGGCAGGTTGACGGCGATAGTCTTACCTCCGGCATTGGCGTCTCCAGCATAATAGACAACATCATATGCAGCGAGTTGACTATCCGATCCTGGTTTTTCTTTTTTGTATTTCTGATCTACCGGTAGTCCTTGTTGAAGAGAAGGAAGCATGGATATATAATGTTCAAGACGTTTACTCCATTCCTTGTCTTTGATCAGGATGTAAGTTTCGTGTGATGCTTTATATCCATATAGACCATCCTCGTAAGTTTCAATAGGTCCAGTGATGATATCAATCGGGTTGGTTTTCATATCCATCCAGGCGATATCGCTGGCATAATATTCATCCGTCAGGAAGGCTTCTGTACGCAGGTTTAAATATTTTTTAAGCTCAGCATTATCCGTGAGGTCAGCAGCTTGCTTTAATAAGGTTGCTATTTCTGCAACTTCTTTTGCAAATTGCTGGTGATACGGTACAGTAATTAACTTCCCGCTATTATCCCTGCGCAAAAAAGTATACTGTGA
>Ga0068851_10000390_pt1 | contig 19872 bp, 18 predicted proteins | sample KBSCornC12_FD_66588 | JGI IMG/M metagenome (GOLD analysis project Ga0068851, IMG submission 66588) | Corn rhizosphere microbial communities from Kellogg Biological Station, Michigan, USA - KBS Corn C1-2 | ecosystem: Host-associated > Plants > Roots > Rhizosphere > Soil ...
GACTGCTCGTCGACGGGCAAACGTTTACCGAGCGGATCGCCGGCACGCTGCTGCAACTCACAGACTCGGTAACGATCGTCGGTCCAACAGCGATACCGCCGCTCCAGAACGTCGCGGACGTTTACGCACAATGGGGTGCGCTGGGTGGTCTCCACGCTGCTCTCGACGCTTGTCGTCGTGAATGGACCATCGTGGTCGCGTGTGACCTGCCTTTCGTCACGTCTGAGCTCTTCCTGTTCCTTGCGGGCGTGCGGTTGGACCACCATGCCGTCGTACCTTTTCAAGCAGATGCCAGACCGCAACCACTCGCGGCCATCTATCGCAAGCATCCATGCCTGGAGCGTGCTACCGAACTCATCGATGCGGGACGGCGGCGGCCAGTGGATCTGCTCGAAGCAGTTAACACGCGCTGGGTCGCGTTCGACGAGATCAAGAATCTGGCTCAGGCGGAAAAGTTTTTTGTTAACATCAATACGCCGGAGGACTATGATGAGGCGATCCGAGGTTACTCACGCTGATGCCACCCCGACGAAGATTCGGTAAAAGGTTAATCAAGTCTTTCCTACCAATAGCACTTCTAATCGTGCTGGCAGTCGTGGGCGCGCTCTCTTTTGTCGTCTATTGCGTTACGCGTCCGACAAAGCGGCCCTACGTCGTCACGCCAGAATCGTTCTCACGCATCAGTGGCCGCGCACTCAAAGTCACAGATGAAACATGGACCAACCTCGATGGGCGTAACGCGCGCGGGTGGCTTCTCAAGGGCGCCGAAGGAGCGCCGGCAGTTGTACTGCTGCACCGGTATGGTGGCGATCGGTCGTGGCTCTTCAACCTTGGCGTCAAGATTAACGAGGCCACCAACTTCACGATCCTCTGGCCCGACCTGCGCGGACATGGTGAGAACCCGCCGATCAAGTGGACGTCTGTGGGTGCGAAGGAAGGAGACGATCTGCTCGCGGCTTTCAAATACCTCCGGGGTTTGAAATCCGAGAATCAGAAGACGCTCGTCGGCGAGAGTCTTGGAGTTTATGGAGTCGAACTCGGGGCATACAGCGCGTTGAAAGCAGCACGCACGGAGGCTCAGATCAAAGTGCTGGTGCTCGATTCCGTTTCGAATTCGCCGAACGAATTACTCAGCGGGGCCGTTTCGACGTGCGTCGGCATGGACAACAGTTTTATTCAGTCGTGCTCACGGCTCGCGATGAAGCTGTACCTGCTTGGCGCGTATGACGACACAAACGCGTGTGAGTTTGCACATTCGATACGCGACGCGCGCGTTCTGCTACTCACAGGAGCCGACGCGGGAAACCTGCGCACATCAACCGCATCACTGCAAAACTGTTTTCCCGTTCCGGCTAATGTCGAAACGAGAATCGATCTTCCGTTGAGTGGTTACAGTCTTCCTTCCGCGACCGGCGAACAGGGTGAAGCGTACGATCGGATCGTGATCGAGTATTTCGATCGAAACCTGCGCTAAGTCCAGCCACAAAGTGCTTGTGCGTCTTTGTGGCTCACGGTTTCCAGCCCAGAATCGCAGTCTTCCCGTTATCCCCAATCACTTCAATCCCCGGCGCGGTTCGATAGTTTTCAACGTACTCGCGGGGTATCAAAACCAGGAATTTTCCGCCGCGCGCCCGCGCTTCGCTCCGCGAGATCTCGTCAAACGTCACGACTTCGCCTTCGGGGTTGTAAATAACTCTGTCGTGAGCGTAAAACTGGGCCGAGCGATCGTCGCTCTTCAAGGCGATCACCGGCGCGTTTGCAAAACCTCGAGCATCGCCGAGCGCGATCAGATCGCGAACAGATTCGCGGTGTGCGTAAGGTCCTGCGAAAAAGGTCAACGCGATCAAGACAAGCACGATCGTTCCACATGCGATAGCAATGAGTACCGCTGGCTTCTTCGGACGCAGTACATCGGCGATTAGAAGCGCCGCAGCCGGGAGCGCCGGCAGTATGTAACCCGGCAACTTCGATCCGGAAAACGAAAAGAACACTATCGGAAACACAAGCCACGCCAATGCGAAGACCCGCACAACGCTCACGCCGTCCGCAGTACGCCACGGCCACCGCCGTGCCTTCACCAACGCCTCGACGAGAAACGGCGTCCACGGCAGCGACAGCATCAGGATGATCGCCGGATAGAAGTAAATCGGTTGCGGGTGGTGGTACTTGTTTGAAACGTATCGCGCGAAATGGTGCTGCACGAAGAACTCGTCGATGAACGTCCAACCATGCTTCGCGATCAGAGGTCCATACCAAACTGCCGAAACTGCGAGCGCCAGAGGCATGCCCCAAATCAGACTCAGCCAAACGGATCTCTCCGGCCAAGCGCGCCGCAGCAAGTAGTAACTTCCGACAACGCCAAATGGAACCACGACGCCGACCAGTCCTTTCGCAAGCAGCGACAAACCGACGAACGCATAAAATCCGACTAAGTAGCCGCGCTTTTTAGTGACTTCGCGTAAAAGAAAGCACGCGAGTGCCCAGGTCGCGGTCATTGTGACCACAACATCAAAGCTGACGGCGCGCGAAAAAACGATCAACCCGAGGCAGGTCGCCGTCACCATCACACTCGAGAAACCCCGATCGATCGCACGTCCAACTAAAGCGACTGCCGCGATCGTCAGCAATCCACATAACGCTGGGCCAAGTCGTGCCGCCCACTCGCTCACTCCAAACACTTTGAAACCCGCGACAATCATCCAGTAAAGCAGCGCCGGTTTCTCGAACCACGTGAAACCACCAAGCCTCGGCGTGATCAAATCGCCGCTGAGAAACATCTCGCGCGCCACCTGCGCGTAGCGCGGCTCGTCCGGTCCAAGCAGCGGCAACCGGCCTAAACCGAAAAGGTAAAATGCAATGATGATTAAGAAGATGAAAACGTAGACTCGCTTGGCAAGCGCTGAAGGATGCAAGTATATTCGGCTCCGAATTCGTGTTACAGGATTCACAAGATTTATCAGGATTAACATATAAATCATTTCTAATGCTACGCACAGCCGTCATCGGAGCCGGTAGTCTAGGCCGCCAACATGCGCGCATCCACGCCGCTCTCGCCGCCGAGGGTTTAAGTGAATTTGTCTCCGTCTGCGATCTCAACGAAGAGACTGCCCGCGCGATCAGCAGTGAGCGAAACACGGCGTGGGCCACTGACTGGCGCGCGCTTGTGGGCCAGATAGACGCCGCCAGTATCGCAGCGCCGACCGAGGCGCACTGCGAGATTGCATGCGGATTGCTCGAGGCCGGCATTCACGTTCTCGTCGAAAAGCCGATCTCGAGAACACTCGAAGAAGCGGATCAGATGATTCGCGCTGCCGAGAAAGGCAATGCAATTCTCCAGGTGGGCCATCTCGAGCGTTTCAATCCGGCGCTCGTTGCATTGCGACCTCACGTTCGCAAGCCCGTCTATTTCGAGATTCATCGCGTCGGCCAGTTCACCGCACGCTCTTTGGACATCGACGTCGTGCTCGACCTGATGATTCACGATCTCGACATCGTGCAGTGGCTCGTGGGCGAAGACGTCGCAGTCACGAACATTCACGCAGTCGGCATTCCGATACTGACAACGAGAGTCGACGCGGCAAACGCGCGTCTCGAATTCTCCACGGGTGCGGTGGCGAATATCACTGCGTCGCGAGTCGGCACCGAAAAGATCCGGAAGATGCGTTTCTTCCAGCCGCACGACTACATCGCTATCGATTACACAACGAAACGCGCGTCTGTGAGCAGTCTCGACCCGCCGACAGCAAGTGGCATGTGGCCTGGCGTTCATGTAAAACATCTGGACATCATCGACGTCGAACCATTGCGCGCGGAGATTGTGTCGTTCCTGGAGTCGGCGAGAGACGGAGCACCGCCCGCCGTGTCCGGCATTGAAGGTCGAAACGCACTGAGCCTGGCGATAAGAACGCTCGAAAGGATTCGTCAGCACGCAGAACATCCCGGCGTGAGTGAATTCAGTGCTAACGTTCGCTGACAATGGGTACGCGAAATGAACAGTTATCCGCGCTCCTGCAAGAGCACATCGATGCAGGTGAGTTTCCTGCCGCGGTTTATCTCGTCGCCGATCACGATGAAATCGTCTTCACCGACGCGCTCGGTTTTTCTGTCGTCGAGCCTTATCGCATCGCGAATAAGTTCGACACAATCTACGACCTCGCATCACTGACAAAGCCTTTAATCACTGGTCTGCTGTGTGCACGCCGGATCGAACTTGGCGAACTGACTCTCGACAGTTCTGTTTCTCATTATCTTCCCGAGTTTGATCGGACTGACAAGCAGATGATCACCGTACGCGAGCTGCTGACGCACACGTCAGGTCTTCCCGCGTGGCGGCCGCTTTATGTGCTCACGGAAGATCAACCGGATCGCGCCGCTGGTGCAATCGCGAGTCTCGATCTCGAGTACAAACCCGGCACACGCGTGATCTACAGCGATTTGGGATTCATCGCGCTAGGGATCTTGTTGGAACGTTTGACTGGTCAGCGACTGGCGGGCCTGGCGCAGCACGAGATCTTCGAGCCGTTACAACTCAAACAGACGTTCTTCAACCCCGAGCTCGCTTTGCAGACGGGCATTGCCGCGTGCGAAACGGGTAATGCATACGAGGTCGATATGTCTAAACAACTCGGCCAGGCGGAGTATGCGAATTCGAGACAGCGGTTGATCTGGGGTGAAGTACACGATGGCAACGCTTATTTTCTCGGCGGCGCGGCAGGCCATGCGGGATTATTCTCAACTGCGAGCGAGACGTTTTTATTAGCACAACAATTCCTGCGCGAGACAACTACGCTGCTCGCGCCAGACACGTGCAAGCTGTTTCGTCAAAACATGACACCGGGGTTGAATGAAGCGCGATCGATTGGCTGGCAACTGGCGGCAACGAAAGATTCGACGGGTGGCGTTCAACTGCCTCCGGACAGTTTCGGACACAATGGCTTCACCGGGACATCCGTCTGGATCGATCCGGAGCACGCGCGCGTCTTCATCCTCCTGACAAATCGCACCCACGCCCACACATTGCCCTTCGCAAACATCAATGCCGTGCGGAGGGAGTTTCACAATAGGGCACAAAAAGCAGCACAAAATGAATAAATCATTTGTGTGCCTTTTGTGCTTTTTTGTGGCCTAAAGTCTGAATCTCAGCGATGTGCCGATGACATTCAAATCACCGGGGATGCTCACGCCGTCATTCTGTCGCAGGTAATAAAAATCCTCAGTGAAGTGTTTGTTGAAGACCTTGCTCGCGCCGACTGTGAACCGATTTCGCACCCAACGATCGGTGGTCCAGTCGTAGAAAACCTCATCGGCAACATACAACGACAAACCGAGGTCGTCAGGACCGACGGGATGTTCGACCTGGAACCGATTTCGATATCGAGTCGCGCGCGCACCTGAATTTCGAAAGCGACGCTCAATCAAATTTCGATCGCTGAGTCTGAATTTATCCACGTTGAAGCGCACCGTAACCGGAAGCGAAAGCCGGTTCTCCCAAATGCGCCTGCGCGGAACCGGCTGCATACCGATGCCCAGGTAATTCGGCGCAACGCTCAGATACTTCCCGAACCGAAACGTGAATCCGACGCCGACACGTTCATCGACCGGATGACTAAAGTCACGCCCAATGCGCAGCGTCCCAAGAAAATTCAAGTCAACTGTTTTGGTGACGGGAACGGCGAGTTGAACGTCACTCCAGAATTGATTGTCCGTCCGATCGATCGATTGTGCTGATGCGAAACTAACAAACACGAGCATAAGGCCCGCACACGCAACGATTCTCAATTTGCGCCTCTTGTACCTTGTAGCGGTAGGACTGTGAAGGACGTCAGCGCCACGACAACTCGTTCGCCGACGTGCAAACGCGTGGTGCTCGCTTCGGGCTTGGGTCGGGTTGCAATGATCCACTTTGTTGGCTCCCGATCAGGAGTTTCAGTCGTGAGATAGTACGGACTCTCTTGAGTTTTACACTCCTCGCCGCCGCGCTCCAGACGCAAACGCAGACGTTCATAAGCGCCGATAAAAGTCACCTCATCGATGACGGCGGTCGCGAGTCGCGCGTATCCGGGTCGCAGAAAATCGTTTCTGCTTAAAGCAACGTCTTCCGGTCTGAAGACTATCTTCACGCAGTCGCCCGGCTTGAACTCGTCCTTCTCGAACGTCTTCGGAATCTGCGCGGACCCAACCTCTATGAAGTCTTTTTTGACGACCGCATCGAGAACGTTGGCTGCTCCCAAAAACGACGCCACATACTCCGTGGCGGGATGATTGTAGATCTGGAAAGGAGTTCCGATCTGTTCGATGTGGCCCACGTTGAGCACGGCGACGCGGTCGCCGAGTTCGAGCGCTTCTTCCTGATCGTGCGTGATGAAGATAGCAGGGACGTTCACCTTCTTGAGCAGCGCGCGGATCTCGCGACGCAGATGCACGCGCGTTTGCGTGTCGAGCGCGCCGAACGGTTCATCGAAGAGCAGCACCTCGGGTTTGTACGCCAATGTTCTCGCGATCGCGACGCGCTGTTGCTGTCCGCCCGAAAGTTGTGATGGATACTTCTTGCGGTGTTCGTCGAGTTGGACCAGCGACAACAACTCATCAACCGTTTGTTTGATCTCTTTGCGTTTGCGCTTGCGAATACGAAGACCATAGCCGATGTTTTTCTCGACCGTCATCTTTGGAAACAGCGCGTACGATTGGAAGATGACACCGACACCTCTTTCCCGCGCGGGCAGTTCAGTAACGTCTTTACCGTGAAGTATTACTTTTCCCGTGTAAGGCATTTCCAGACCGGCGATGATGCGCAGGATCGTCGTCTTTCCGCTGCCCGATGCACCGAGCAAAACGAGAACCTCGCCCTCGGCGACGTCGAAACTGATGTTTTCGAGCACGCTGGTCTTGCCAAAGCGTTTGCTGAGTCCAATCACACTTGCCGCAGCCGGCGGCGCCGCCGTGTGGTTAACAGGCTCTTCACGTCTTGGAATCAGTGTTTCTTTGGCTTTCACAACAATGCCTTAATCAACATCCAGCCAATCACGCGCGAAAAACAGCACGCTGAAAATGAGAAACGAAAACAAGGCCAGCACGATCGCGATCGCATTTGCCGCTTCGATCTGGCCTTCGTTGAATTTTGCGAAGATATAGAGTGGCGCAGTCTGTGTTCGCCCGGCAAGGTTCCCCGAAACAAGAATCGTTGAGCCAAATTCTCCAACGGCGCGTGCGAACGTCAGCAGCGCGCCGGAGACGATCGCACCGCGCAACGATGGTAACGTCACATGCCAGAAGGTTTGCCACCGCGTCGCGCCAATCGTCGCCGACGCTTCCTCGAGCGATCGACTCATCGTGTCGAAGACGGGTTTGATCACGCCGAACGCCAGCGGGAAGGTGACGAAAATATTCGCGAGTATGATCGCGCCCGCGGTGAACATGATTTGAACACCCTGCGGTGCGAGCAGGCGACCGAGAGTTCCGTATGGTCCCCAAAGCAACAGCAACGCAAAGCCGGCGACTGCTGTTGGAATTGCCGTCGGAAGAGAGATGGTGACGATGAGCGCGTTGCGCCCCCAGAAGTTGTGACGCGACAGTACGTACGCGGCGAACAGGCCGAAGATGACGTTGAACACTGTCGCCCAAAAGCTCGTGGCCATCGAGAGTTTGAGCGCGAAGATGGCTTCGGGCGCCATCAACGCCGCCCAGAACTTGTCGAGTCCGGTTCTTGTACCAAAGATGAAGATTGAAGCGAGCGGAAGAAACACCAGCGGCATCATCATGAACACAAGCATGAAGATGCTTAGCGGTCGGGCGATGTCGAACCCGCGCACATGTCGCATTGCTGGAACTATCGTGCTCATTACTTCTTCTGCACCTGGTCCTTAAAAATCTTCTCGATCACTTCCGGATACGCTTTGTCCCAGCCACCGAAGTACTCGATCGTGAACGGGAGTTCGATGTGTCCGAAGTCTTTGTTCGCCTGGTTAAACGTGTCGTTCGTGGTTGAATAAAAGTGAAACTTGACGAACGCTTGTTGCGCCTCGTCGCTCCACAAATACTGCATGAACGCATCTACGATCGTTCGTTTCGCTGTCGACACATTCTTATCAATCACGACAGCCGGATGCTCGCTGAAGATCGTTGCCTTGGGAACAACGACCTCGATCGGAGCATTCGCTTCCTTCATCAGCAATCCTTCGAGCTCGTAGGTAATGAGTGCGTCACCATTACCGAGTTCAAAAGTCGTGCGAGCCTCACGCGCCGAACCAGGCGTCGAGATCACGTGTCCCCAGATCGATCGAAGCATTTGCAGCGCACGGGGTTTATCCTGTTCGTTGTTTTCATGTTCCGACTTCTTCAACTCCGATCCATAGATCGCGAGTATCGACCATTGTGCGCCGCCCGAACTCACCGGATCCGGATGGATGAGGCGTATACCCGGTTTCGCGAGATCCGAGAAGTCGCTGATCCCCTTCGGATTTCCCTTCCGCACGATGATCACGAACGGCGTTTTATTCACGACTCCGCCCGCCGGGAGTGAATGCCAGTCAGCAGTGACGAATCCACCATTCTTCAATCGCTGCGCGTCACGTTCAATCGAGAGGATCGCTATCTCCGCCGGCGCACCCTGCAAAATTTGATTGGTAACTGTTTCTGAACCCGCATACGACGACTGAAACTGCACGACCTGGCCGTGTTCCTGTTTCCATTTTTGAGTGAAGCCTGGGAAGATCGCCTTCTCGAGCGACTCTTTCAGTATCGAGAATCCGTAAAGCGTGATCGTGATATCGCCGCTTTCACCGGGTGGTTTGGGCAGACAACTAGCAGCGACGAGCCCCAAGGCAAGGGCGGCGATGGTAAGGAACGGAACGCTTTGGAAAGTAGTCTTCCTCATGAGGACATCAGGTCTCCTCATTCGTCTGGACAGACCAAAAAGCTGCTGCCGCTTGATCCTGGTTACCGGGGGTTGCTCGTCTATACCACAGAGCAGGCGTCCTGATCCATGATAATCTGCGTAAATTCGCGGACGGTTTTGTAGTAATATCCGCACGATGCGCAGAGTTATCGCTTTACTTCTGGTGCACTCGCTCTTACTCCCCATAGCATTTGCCCAAGAACAGAGTCGCGAGGATACAAGGCCCAGACGGACGCAACCGGCCTGGCCCGCGCCCTCTGCGTCGACGCCAGTCATCACACCTCCGGCTCTGACGCCGCTGAGCGGTCCCGAACCGACAATTCGCGTCGCGCTGACCACCGATGCGCGTTCGGCAATTATTTCCACCACCGGACATCTGATGAACGCGAGTGGGACCAGCAAGACGTTGCTCGCGCTCGAGAGCTCACGCGTGCGCGTCGAACCGAGGCTGTTGTCACCGGCTTCAGCGACGAACGACGACGCGCTTTACACGGTGATGGTCGGTGCAGCGCCGACGCGTGAGGAAATGGAAGAGTCCGAGAAGGAGATTCAGAAACTCGCGAACGAAGACGCGCACGTCGCGTACGACACGGAAACAAAAACCTGGAGATTCGCCATCGGCTCGAAGCGTTCGCTCGTCGAGGCGGAAGAGCTTCGCGCGCGTTTCGAAGCGGCAGGATTTGACGCGACTATAGATGGACCACCCGTGACTGCTTCCACTCCACCGTCCACGGCGCCGGCAAACAGCGGTGCGATTAAATTAACCTCGCGAGCAGGGTTGCCGTCACGCGAAGTCGTTGCGTCGCCAACGGGCGGACAAACCTTCAGATCGAGTGCGCCAGTCGCGTTTGCTTCTGACGATGAGACGAACTCACCTGTGCGTTACAACGAACGTCCTTATCGCGGACGCATTGAAGTGTTCACAAACCTGCGCGGAAATCTCACGGTCGTAAACGAGCTGGGACTCGAGGATTACGTGAAAGGTGTGGTCGCCAACGAGCTTTCTCCGGGCGGTTATCCCGCCATCGAGGCGTTGAAGGCACAGGCAATCGCGGCACGCACGTACGCGCTGAAAAATCGCGGACAGTTCATGTCGCAGGGTTTCGACATTCTGCCAACGACGCGATCGCAAGTGTATCGAGGACTGACGTCTGAGAATGCGCTATCGAGTCGCGCCGTTGACGAAACGCGCGGACTCATCGCCACTTACAACGGCGAACCAATCAACGCGCTCTACACGTCGACGTGCGGCGGTCGCACGGAGGATTCGGAAAACATCTTCAACGACGCGATTCCGTACTTGCGCGCGCGTGAATGCGCCGCGGAAGGTGCGACGTTCGATCGGTTCGTGATCAGAACAACGCGCGAGCCGGCAGAGTTGCGCGATGAAAGTAATGTGACCCTGGCGCGAGACGTCAGCCTGTTGCTGACGCAAAACTTCGGAACGTTGCACGAGCGTGTATCGGATTCGTGGCTATCGGGAGATGCGACTGCTGGTGAGGTGCGGAATTGGCTCGCGAACGTGGCGCGCGTGGCGCGGCAGAGCTCGCCTGTTGCCGGCGATGACGTAAATCGCCCTCCAGCGTTTGCCACCGCGCTCTCGATGGCAGTGTTTGGCGAAAGCAGAACGAGCACGCTCTTGAATAATGCGGATGCCGACTACCTCCTCGCCGTGAATGACGCGCGCGATGTTCCGTTAGCGAATCGCGCCGACCTGGCAATGCTTCTGCGTGATGGATACTTGTCGGCTTATCCTGATGCAACGCTGCGACCGCGAGTACCGTTGTCGCGAGCGCGCGTGTTGCACGCGATCGCGCGTATTCTCGAAGCACGTAATCTCTTGCAACTCCAGAAAGCAAACGCTCGGCCCACGAGCGATGGGCAACTGATTCTGCGCTCGAGCAAAGGCAAAGATCAGCCGATCCGAGTCAATGCGGATGCGTTTCTGTTTCGACAACTTGGTGAGCGGCCCTACCCGGTCGCGTCTGTAGCTCTCGTGGGTGGCGAACCGGTGACATTCCACTTGGCGCCAAACGGACAGATCGATTTTCTCGAAGTCAAACCTGCGCCGAACGGCGCTGCCGCGGATCGCATGTCGCCATTCGCGAATTGGACCAGGAACATGTCTGTCGGGCAGGTCCAGGGCCATCTGGCGCGATGGGCCAGAGGGATCGGGCCGATCATCGATCTTCGTGTGGCGTCGCGAGGTAACTCACATCGCGTAACGGATCTCGAGATCGTAGGCTCCGAAGGCACGGCGCACGTCCGCGGCGGTCGGATTCGTTCAGCGTTGGGCTTGCGAGAGCAACTGTTTGTCATCGACCGTGAATATGACGACAACGGGCGCGTATCGGAATTTATCTTCATCGGCCGTGGTTGGGGACACGGCGTCGGCATGTGCCAAGTGGGCGCCTACGGCCTCGCCAGGCAAGGTTGGACCAGCGAACAAATCCTCAAAGCTTACTACTCCGGCATCGAACTCACGCGGATGTACTAAGAGCCACAATAATGCACAAAATGAAATGAATTACTGTCTTGTGCCTTTTGTGCATTATTGTGGCAATAAATTAATGCGGTTCTCACGTAACCAAATAATTGGCGGGCTTCTGGTGCTTCTCCTCATCTGGGTCGTTATACTCGCTCGCATGCTCGCGATTGTTGGTCCGACTGCGTCAGGGAAAAGTACTCTCGGGATTGAGGTCGCCCTTCAAATCAACGGCGAGATCATCAATTGCGATTCGGTCCAGGTTTACAAAGAGATTCAGGTCGCAACCGCCAAGGTGCCTGTCGAGGAACGCAAGGGAGTCCCGCATCACCTGATCGATTTCGTCTCGCCTGACACGAACTACACCGCCGGCGAATGGGCGCGCGAGGCTGCCGCAAAGATTGAGGAGATCGAGTCGCGTGGCCGCGTGCCGCTACTCGTCGGCGGCACCGGCTTTTACCTGCGAGCACTGCGACAACCGCTGTTCGTCAGTCCACCAACCGATGAATCGCTGCGAGAGCGTCTCAATCGCATTCGCGAAAAACACGGCGCCGAACATCTTCATCGAGTCTTGAAGCGGATCGATCCAGCAGCCGCCGAACAGTTTTACCCGCGCGACTGGCCGCGCGTCACACGCGCCATCGAAGTCTATTTACAAACGGGCCAATCGATCGTGGACCAAAAATCAGATCGTCCGGAGCCGCACGAAAGCTCGCGGCGGCTCAGAATCCTGGCCCTCAATCCACCCCGCGACGAGCTTTACAAACGCATCAACGAACGCACCGAAGCACACTTCCGCGCCGGGCTGGTTGAGGAAGTGCAAGACCTGCTGGCCCGCGGTTTTTCTTCCACTTCAAACGCGCTCGGCGCACACGGCTACCGCCGCGTCGTCGAGTATCTTCAGGGCCTGCGCGACCTCGACAGCGCCATCGAACAGACCAGGCTCGACGTACGCCACTACGCGAAACGCCAATTGACATGGTTTCGCCATGAAGCCGATGTCGAGTGGTTTCACGGTTTTGGTGAGGAAAACCGCATTTTGCGATCGGTTCTGGAATCCATCGCCGCTGGTCCGCGGTCCAAATAATCATGTTTCTCTCACATCTCCCGCTATCTCTTGTCAGGCAAAGATCGGTGTTGTAATCTCATTGCAACCGCGCGATCTAAAATTCCACCCCCGGGTTTCAGCATGTCGGACGGCAAACAGGCACCACAAAACATTCAGGACGCATTTCTCAATACGGTGCGCCGTGAGAAAACGCCGGTCATCGTCTACCTTTTGAATGGCGCTAAACTGACCGGCCGCATCCGCAGTTTCGACAAGTTTTCGGTCCTGCTCGAGTCCGGTGCCCAGGAACAACTGATCTTCAAACACGCCATCTCGACCATCTCTCAATCGAGACGCGCCACCGGCGAGCTTCATTCACAACCCACCGCCGAAACTACCCCGCGCGACGTCCGCAGCCAGGATGCCAACTCGCCTGAGGCGTGACATTCGATTAAACTCTCGCGAGCATTTCACTAGACAAAGAGGACTCGTGCCTGGAACTTTCATTACCTTCGAGGGTATCGACGGCAGTGGGAAGTCAACTCAGTTGCGTTTGCTGGGCAACTTCCTGAAGGCCAATGGTTGCGATGCCGTGCTCACTCGCGAACCCGGCGGGACTGGTATCGGTCTGCGGTTGCGAGCAGCCTTGCTCGACGCGATGGAAGAGGTCGATCCCTCGACTGAGCTGCTTGTATTTGCTGCCGACCGCGCGCAGCACGTGCGTCGAGTGGTTCGTCCCGCACTCGCAGCGGACAGAGTCGTGATTTCGGATCGTTATGCGGATGCGACCGTCGCTTACCAGGGCGCGGGACGCGGCTTCTCGCCAGAACTGATCGCGCAGATCGTTCAGCTCGCCACGGAAGGACTAAAGCCTGATTTGACCTTGCTGTTCGACGTCTCGATCACTGAATCGACGTACCGCACGACACGTCGTTCGACCAACAGGACTGCGACGCGCGATCGGCTCGACATCGAGCACGCAGACTTTCACACACGCGTGCGCGATGCGTACTTGCAGATCGCGCTCGCAGAACCGGAGCGAGTAAAACTCATCGACACCAGTGGACCAGTCGAAGGCACTCATGCACGCGTGAAAGAGATCATCATTCCCTATCTCCAAAGCCGCGGACATCTCGCAATGAATTATGTTTGATCAGCTTACTGGAAACGCACGAGTCAAAGCAGTCTTGAAGCGAATGCTCGTCAACGACCGGCTTCCCGGTGCTCTGCTGTTTGCAGGTGAAGAAGGCGTCGGCAAGAAACTGTTTGCGCTCGAAGTCGCGCGCGCGTTGAACTGCCGCACTCCGAAGGACCATGAGGCGTGTGGCGTCTGCCCGTCATGCGTGCGGATCGCGACGTTGAATTATCCGCAACGCGACGACGCCGACGAGTGGACGCAGATCATTTGGACGGACCATCCGGACGTTGGGCTCGTGGTCGCGCCGAAGCGGGTGTTGCGCGTCGAGCAGATGCGGCAGATTGAAAAGGAAGCGAACTTCAGGCCATTCGAAGGCAAGGCACGGGTGTTCTTGATCGACGAGGCCGACAAACTGAACGACGCCTCAGCAAACGCGCTGCTGAAAGTTTTAGAAGAGCCTCCAAAGACGTCACACCTGATCTTGATAACGGCACGTCCCGCGATGCTGCTGCCGACGATCTTGTCGCGCTGCCAGATGATCCGGTTCTCACCTCTGACACCCGCTGAGATTGAAAGTCATTTGATCAACAACAATCTTGTCGACAGCAAGACCGCGCGACTACGCGCTCGAGCGGCAGGCGGGAGCATCGGTCGCGCCTTGTCGGGCGACCTCGTGACGTTTACGTCGCAGCGAAAGGCGATGCTCAAAGTACTCAATGCCCTGGTGGTGAGTAATGATCGCACACAGCTTTTACGGTCGGCGGAACAACTGAACGAAGCGGAGTACAGAGACGAGTTCGAGCAGAGACTTGACGTGCTCGAGACGCTGATTCGTGATGCGTGGATGTTGTCGCTGGGTGTCGAGCCGTCGCAATTGGTAAATGAGGATCTGGCGGCGGAGTTAAAAGAGATCAGTAAGAACCTCGACTCGCGTCGCGCCGGCGATTGGATACTTCAGATCGAAGACCTGCGCGAACAACTGATCGTGAACGTGAATCGGAAAGTGACGACTGATGCGTTGTTTCTGGTGATGGCGGGAGATGTCGCGGCGACGAAGAGACCGAAGGTACGTTAGACAGGATTTACAAGATTTTTCAGGATTGAATCTTGCAAATCATGAAACATCTTGTAAATCCTGTCTCACTTGGTGATCGAAACCAGTTCCGGTTCGGTAGGTTTGGCTGCACCGCCTTCAGCGAGCAGCTTTTCAGTCTCCATCACGAACGCTTCGACAATATCCTCGCCCGCGACTTTGCGCATCGGCACGCCATCCTTGAAGATCATCCCAACGCCGCGACCAAACGTAATTCCCAGTTGCGAATCGTGAGCTTCGCCTGGACCATTCACCGCGCAGCCCATGATCGAGAGGTGTAGCGGTTCTTCAATGTGCGCAAGGCGTCGCTCGATCTCGGTCACAATCCCGACAAAGTTATCCACATCGAGCCGGCCGCAGGTCGGACAAGCAACCACCGTAACTCCACGTGTTCGCAGTCCCAGCGACTTCACAATCTCCCACGCCACGCGAACTTCTTCCTGTGGCTCCGCTGCGAGCGAGACTCGAATCGTATCGCCGATGCCCTCGTGCAGCAGAATCCCAAGTCCGATCGACGACTTCACCGTGCCGCTGAACGACGTGCCGGCTTCCGTCACGCCGAGATGGAACGGGTAATCAACCTTCTCCGCGAGCAAGCGATACGCTGCAACCGTGCGGTGCACATCCGAAGCTTTCAACGAGATGATGATGTCAGTGAAGTCCAGGTCTTCGAGGATCTGGATGTGTCGCAACGCTGACTCAACCATCGCTTCCGGCGTGGCGGTTCCATACTTCTTGAGTAGATCTTTCTCGAGCGAACCGCCGTTGACGCCGATACGGATCGGCACCTTCTGCGCCTGCGCTGCACGCACCACCTGACGAACGCGTTCGTGAGCGCCAATGTTGCCAGGATTGAGTCGCAGCTTGTCGATGCCCGCTTCGAGCGCCATCAACGCGAGTTTGTAGTGGAAATGAATGTCGGCGACGATCGGGACGTCAGGTACGCGTTTCCGAATCTCTTTCAAAGCGACAGCGGCGTCGTTGTCGGGCACGGCGAGGCGCACGATCTCGCAACCCGCGCGCACCATCTCCTCGATCTGGGCCACGGTGGCGCCGACGTCGGCAGTGGCAGTCTTCGTCATAGACTGGATCGCGACGGGCGCGCCACCACCGATTTGAATGTGTTTGACCTGAACTGGTCGCGACTTGCGCATGCGAACTATTTTGCGGGGGAGGCAGCGGCCGGCGGATTCTCCTGCTCGCGATTCCCTCCAATCAACTTGATCAGATCGTTGCTGATTACGAAAACCATCAACAGCAACACCATCACGAATCCGACCTGCTGAATGCGGTCGCGAACGGCGGCCGAGATTGACAGGCCGACGAGCGCAAGCAGACCTTCGATCAAGAGGAGGAAGATTGCGCCGCCGTCGAGCACTGGTATTGGCAGAAGGTTAAAAATACCGAGATTCAAGCTCAGGAAACCGAGCATCCCAAAAACTCCGTCCCAGCCGAGTCGCTCAACTGACTTTTGTGCAGCCTTGTAGATCCCGATCGGACCTGACAGGGTGTTTCGAACTGATCTTTCTCCAGTGAAGACCTGCCACAGCGCTTTGCCGGTAAGACGCAGGATCTGAATGTTTGAGTCGTACGCATACTTCGCTGCGGATCCGACACCCGCTTGATGCAGTGGATACAGTTCAGTGACACTGAATCCCAACCTGCCTTGTATACGACGCTCATCAGTCATCAGTTGCGTCTGGGCGCCGTTGCGCTCGACCGTGATCGGAATCTTTTGCCCATCATGATTCCGAACGTACTCAGTAACCTGCGCTGAGCTTTTTACCTCTTCACCGCCGATGGAGACAAAACGATCGTTCTCTTTCAAACCAGCAGCAGCGGCCGGCGAACCAGGCATTACGTCTGCTACGACGACGGGTAATCCACCGTAATCGGGAATGAAATCCAGAAAGCCGGCAGTTTCACCATTTTCGGTTCGAGCCGTGGGCGTAATCGTCAGCGGAATTTCCGATCCGTTTCGATTCACGACGATGGGCAACGGTCGGTCTGGCGAGAGCAAAGCATCACCACTGATGCTTTCCCAGCTCGGATGCTCCGTGCCATTGAAGGAAACGATTCGGTCACCCTGTTGCAGCCCGGCTTTATACGCCGCGCCATCGCGTTGAATGTAATAAACAACGGGCGACGGAGTCGCGGGAACTCCGTACATCATCGCACCTGCAAAAGGGATAGCCAGCGCGGTAAGAATGTTCATAATCGGTCCGGCAAGGGCGACAAGCACGCGCTGCCACCGCGGACGCAGGTTGAACATCTCTTCGGGCGGAATGTCCTGCGAGCTAACGCCCTCGAGCGGCGCGTTTGAGTCGTCGCCACCGAGCTTTACGTAACCCCCCAGGGGAATTAATGACACACGGTAATCCGTGTGTCCCCACTTTTTGCCGAACAAACGAGGACCAAAACCGACCGAAAAGGTCTCAACGCGAATCCTAAAAAGCTTGGCGACGATAAAATGGCCGAACTCGTGCAGGACAACAGCCGAGCCGAGGATAAATATGAAAGCCAGCGGAACGATTAGGGATTCCATTCAGTGCCTTTTCTTAAAGTTCTATTCAAGCAATCACGTTTAGACTCGACGATTCCGAGTCAGGTTGCACAACCGAGTTTACGGTCCGGTTACGATAACGTCAAACAATTCGACTTTTTTAGCCGCAGATCTGCGGCTTAATTCTCAATAGCCGCAACGGCCGCCAGGCGCGCCTGGTGGTCGGCTTCGAGGATGGTTTGAATGTCTTTTGCGGGCTGATTTGAATGAGCGTTCATGACCGTTTCGATAACCTGAGGAATTTCCGTCAAACAGATTCGCCCGCCGATAAACGCGCTGACCGCCTCCTCGTTTGCAGCGTTCATCGCTGCCGGCAGCGTCCCGCCTTCAGACAACGCGCGATACGCGAGCTGTATACACGGAAATCGATCGTGGTCAGGCTTCTCAAAATGAAGACCCGAAACAGCCGTCAGATCCAACGGCGGCAATTGGCACGAGTGTCGCTCGGGATACGTGAGTGCATACTGGATCGCATGACGCATGTCCGTCACCCCCATTTGCGCGATCACGGAGCCGTCGACCATTTCGATCATCGAATGAACCACTGATTCCGGATGGACGACGATGTCGATCTCTTCGGGTCCGAATCCGAAGAGCCAGTGCGCTTCGATCACCTCGAGTCCTTTGTTCATCAACGTCGCCGAATCGATCGTGATCTTCGCACCCATGTTCCATGTCGGGTGCCGCATCGCTTCCGACACGCTCGCCAGCTTCATTTCGGCTTTGTTCTTCGTGCGGAATGGTCCTCCCGAGGCGGTCAAAATGATCCTGCGCACCTCTTCGCGTCGTTCACCTCGCAAACACTGATGCAGTGCGTTGTGTTCGGAGTCGACGGGTAACAACTCGGCTCCCGATTTCTTCGCCGCCTGCGTCATCAACTCGCCCGCCATGACGAGCGTTTCCTTGTTGGCCAACGCGACGCGCTTGCCCATCTCGAGTGCTTTGAGTGTCGGTAAAAAACCGATGGCGCCGACTGTCGCCGAGATGACGCAATCGGCGTCTTTGTGAGTGGCGACTTCAACCAGTCCTGCTTCTCCCGTGACGATGCGCGGGAGATCGATATCCCGTGCAAACAACATCGCGCGCAGATCCTGTGCGGCAGCTTCCGTGTCTACTGACACTAATTCGGGCAGGTGTGCCGCGATCTGGTCCGCCAATCGTTCGACGTTTGTGCCTGCGGCAAGCGCTACGATGCGCATGCGTGTCGTCGTCAACGACTCGATCACGCGAAGACTATTGCACCCGATGGATCCGGTTGAGCCGAGTATTGCAATGCCGGCGGTTTGGTTTGATGACTCACTCATGCAATCAAGCGGGGGATGAGCAATTTGGAATCATAGGGGTCAAGTAGATTGATGGTTTGGCCTTGCGCGTTCACGTATGAGGCCGAATTTACACGCCAGTCGCCGCCTTGAACTAGTGAGAGGTAGACGGTGACATTGACCGTCTTTTTCTCACCTATCACCTTTATTTTCAATATTGCCTCACTGTTACCGTCTCGCGGCCAGCCGCTTCCGCTAACAAATCTCCCAAAGTCTTTGATTTCGCCGGTCTCCTGCTTCAGCTTCTCGCTCTTGCTCAGAAAATCTTTCGCCCTTGCTGCCGCCGCGCTCTTTCCAAAAGAATACATTGCAAAGCCGACGATTCCGCCAACGAAGACAGCTACGAGCAAACCAAGCACAGCGACCACTCCGGTAATCACCAAAATGATCTTCTTCGTGGTCATAAGAGCCGATCAGCTTGGGAAGTAGAAGCGTGCAAAATAGTAGATGAGTGGCGCGTTGAAGAGCAAGCTATCGAGTCTGTCGAGTATGCCGCCATGACCTGGCAGAATGTTTGCGGCGTCCTTCGCACCGGCGCCACGCTTGAGTGCGCTTTCGGCGAGGTCGCCGAGTACTCCGACAACCGTCATCACTGCCGCGAGAGGAAGGATGTACTTCAGCGGTAGTTCACGGAAGAACCAGAAATGCGCGAGCGCAGCCATCGCCAGGGCTGCTAACAAGCCACCGACGCCGCCTTCCCACGTCTTGCCGGGACTGATCGAAGGCGCTAGTTTGCGCTTTCCGAAAGCACGCCCGATGTAGTACGCGCCGGTGTCTGCACCCATGAGCACGAGGAAGAAGAAAGAGAGCAGGTGTCTTGACAGTGCTGGATTAAAACCTGTGCGGATCGAAATCAAATGACTGCCTAAGAATGCGACGTACAACACGCCGAGGATTGTCGCGCCCGTCGAGGCGATCATCTTGTCGAATGGCGCGCCACGGAGCGTCACGGCGATCAGCGTGCCAATGATGAGTGCGATGATCACAAACTGGACCAGCAGGATTGCTGCTGGATCGTTATAAAGTGAGATTGTTACGAGTGCCGCTCCCGCGATGTAGCCCGCCGTGGAATCGGGTTTTAGTTGCAGTCGTTTCGCAAGCAGGTAAAACTCCCACAACCCCAAAACCATCGCGGCCACCGCGAGCAAAACAAACACCCACCATAAAGAATCGATGAGAATTGAAGCGATCAGGAAAGGTAGAACTACAACGGCGGTTAGGATTCGTTTCATTTAAGGCATGTACACAAAAGGCACAAAAATATTCAGGGCCTGATTTGTCCTCTTTGTGCCTTTTTGTGGCATCATTTTGTGCCTTTTTGTGGCTATTT
>Ga0068851_10000391_pt1 | contig 19800 bp, 5 predicted proteins | sample KBSCornC12_FD_66588 | JGI IMG/M metagenome (GOLD analysis project Ga0068851, IMG submission 66588) | Corn rhizosphere microbial communities from Kellogg Biological Station, Michigan, USA - KBS Corn C1-2 | ecosystem: Host-associated > Plants > Roots > Rhizosphere > Soil ...
CCTGTAACATTGACAGTGTTTGATGTAACAGGTAAGATTTTGACGGTGAAGAATGTTGATGCTGTGAAGGGATACAATACGATTTCTGTTAACAGAAAGGATTTACCAGCAATTGGTGTGATGTATTACAGGCTTGATGCCGGTGAATATTCCGCTACCAAGAAGATGGTGGTGATCGAATAATGCATGAACTCAATGAAAGTGAATTCATGATCTGCACTAATTAATGAAATACTTAAAAGCCTCTCTGTTCATTGGCAGAGAGGCTTTTTCTACTTTAATAGCGAATATTGCTCCACCCAATAAAAAATCAAGATTTTGATTTTTTACCGAGCAATTCTTTTTTTCATAGGAACACCATCGGGCTTAAAATTGATCCATTATTCCTTACCAATTTTCCTGGTGGGTGGTGGCTGCTTGACTGCCGCGTTTTATTGACTTTGCGATTTTATAAATTGAAAATCTATGATGTCCCTCTCCTTTACACTGACTGCCCGGTACAGGCTTTTTATTTCCCTATGCGTTTTCTCTTTGGGTTTATTGAATTCAGTCTCCGGACAGAATATCATTGTTAATCCTGGTGCAGGATCCTATCCGACACTCAAAGACGCCTTTGATGCGATCAATGCCGGGACCCATACCGGGGCGATTACTATTTCAGTAGTTGGCAATACGACAGAAGCCAGCTCTGCGGTATTAAACGCCAGTGGTACAGGGGCTGCCAGTTACACATCCATAGGGATGAGCCCAAGTGGTGGCGCTGCAAGGACCATTACTGGAGCCATTACCGGAATGTTAATCGATCTTAACGGTGCAGATAATGTCACCATTGACGGATTGAATTCGGGTGGAAACAGCCTTACTATTTCAAATACTGCCACAGGAGCTGCCAACACGATTCGCTTTATCAATGATGCTTCTAATAATGTCATTACAAAATGCACGCTGCTGGGTTCAGCCAGTACAGTGTCGAATGGAGTTGTATTTTTTAGTACAGGAACAACCACGGGGAATGACAATAACAACATAAACAATTGCAACATCAAGGTTGCCGGCGCCAATCTTCCCATTAATGGTATTTTTTCATCCGGTACCAGTGCAGCTATTGATAATAGTGGAATAACAATCAATGCCAACAATATTTCCGAATACTTTAGTGCAACCCTCGTTTCTAATGGTATTAATTTAAGTGCTACAGGAAATTCCAATTGGACGATCACCAATAATAAATTATTCCAGCCCAATACGCTGACTTATACCACTGCCAACACACATACTGGAATCTTTATTGGGACCGGAAGTGGATATACTATTTCAAATAATAGTATTGGGTTTGCGGATGCAGTCGGAGCAGGGACTACTAATATTGTTGGTAACTCTGTACCGTTACCAGGTTTTCCCGGATCCTACACACCATCAGGAACAGCTAATGCAACCCGTTATATAGCGATTAGTTGTGCGTTTACTGCCGCCGGAGCAGTATCTACAATTCAAAATAATACCATAGCAGGGTTTGCCTTATATACATCGAGCGGTGCAGCCACAACCAATGGAATTTGGTGCGGGATAAACGTGACATCAGGAAATGCGGACATCGGCACAGTTATGGGCAACACCATTGGATCCACAACTGGTGTTGGATCTATTTATACTGCATGCACGACCACAGCCGGAACTGCTGTTGGAATATTTGCTTCCAGTGTGAATACTATTAATATTAGCAACAACATAATTGGGGCTATTGATGCTATGGGTACAACTGCCACTTTGTGTGGTGGTATAACAGCTATCAACAGCGCGGGAACCGCCGGCAATTTTACGATCATGAATAACAGTATCGGAAATGCTACGAATCCCAATTTCAGAATGGGAAACCTGACCACTGGTGGAAACCTTTCCAATATAGGCACAACCTTTGGTGTCGCATCAGGTACAGGTACATTCACTGGTATATTAAACTCTGCCACAGGTACAGTAACTATTGGATCAGTAGCTCAGCCCAACATCATCCAAAATGCATCCTTAAATTCCAGTGGAACAGGATCCTCCTACAGAGGAATTAATATTTCAGCTGGTACATACACCATTACAAGTAACACAATAAGGAATATCACTTCCCCCAATACAAACACCACAGTTTCCACGGCACTGTTAGCCGGTGTTGGTATTTTAAGTCAAGGGGGTACTGTTGGATCTCTCATTACTCAAAACACAATTAACAACCTCGAACTTAGTAGCACTACTACTACCGGTACCAACGTAACCGGTATTGGATTATCCAACTCAGCTGTTGATATTACCAGGAACAGAATTTATGATTTGCGTAATGCAAGTACATCCACGACCATAGCTACACCAGGTTCGGCCTCAGGAATATTTATTCGGAGTGGTACAGCAGCCGGCAATATGAATATCATCAACAATATGATATCTCTTGGAAACGGCCAGACTACCAACACTGCTTTCATAGGAATATGGGGAAACCACGGATCTTCCCCTAACCCTAATGATATTATTTATTTCAACTCGATTCATATAGAAGGTACAGTGACTTCAGGAGCCATTCCGAGTTTTGGATTTCACAGAGGGAATTTTGCCATAACCCCTGTAAACTTGGTTACGGTTGATATTCGAAACAACATTTTCGATAACACCCGAACTGGTGGTACAGGAAAGCATTACGCGATTGGTAATTTATTTAATGCTACAGCAAGTGCAACCGGGTGGGGTGCAAATGCATCCAATTATAATGTTTTGAATTCTGCTTCAGCTTCAACCGTCGGTTTTTGGACTACAGATCAAACTTTTGCAGGATGGCAAGCCGCCTCTGCTGGTGACGTCAATTCGTATTCCGGAGTTCCTGTTCCATTTGTGAATGCAGCAACCGCTGACTTACATATTGTTGCTCCACCCACTCCTGTAATCGAAGGCACTGGTACGCCTATAGGCACTGTAATCGTAGATTATGATGGTCAAACCCGAGCATCCTTTTCTCCAACTGATATCGGCGCTGATGCTGATAATTTCTTTAGCTACCCTATCATGAATTATACACCTGTACCCAGCGTATGTGCTACAGGTGCACAAGTTTTAGTGGCCACTATAACCGATGTGGATGGTGTTCCCACTGCAGGCATTGGACTTCCAGTATTGTATTGGAAAGTAAATGCAGGGGCATATATGGCTGCTACTGCCGTATTCCTTGGAGGCAGTCAATACCAGTTTACATTTGGAGGAACAGCAGTTATTGGTGATGTAGTTTCTTATTATTTAGCAGCTCAGGATAATCTTGGAAATGTAGGCACTTCTCCAGGATTTGGATCCGGAGGGTTTTCAATCAATCCACCGGCAGCTTCAACACCGCCATCATCTCCTAATACCTATTCATTATTACCTACCCTATCCGGTACATATACGGTAGGTGTTGGAGGAAATTATACTACCCTGACAGCTGCGGTAAATGCGTATAACACAAGTTGTCTTGGAGGTCCGGTTATTTTCAGTTTAATTGATCCTTCCTATCCTTCGGAAACTTTTCCTATCAATATAAACTCTAACCCTCAAGCCAGTGCGATCAATACATTGACGATCAAGCCGGCTGTTTCCACATCCATTTCAGGTTCTTCTACCCTTGCAATGATTACCATGAATGGTGCGGATTATATTACAATAGATGGAAGTATTGCGAACACACCAAATACAGTGTGTCCTCCTTCATCATCTACGCGTGATCTGACCATTACCAATACAAGTGCAACGACTTCCTCTGCTATTATTTGGTTAGGAACCACAGGAACAGGTAATGCTGTAACTAATTGTACAGTCAAAAACTGCATCCTTATTGGTAATGCTCCCACCACTACTATAGTTGGTCTTGGTGCAGGCGGCCCAACAATAGGTACCGGAGGTACAAATAATGATAACATCAGTTTTATCAATAATGATATCCGCGCATGTCAGTTTGGAATTTATTCCTCGGGAGCCAGTGCGACAAACAAAAATCAAAACCTGACGATCAATCTTAATTTTATTAATACCGCTTCACCCAACAATGTGGGATTAACTGGTATCTATTCAGCCTTTACCAATAATATCATGGTATCTGGAAATAACGTCGGTGGAATGTCTAATGCCAGTAGTTCGGATGTGGTGGGCATTAATATGGGGATGTCGGCGCTTAGCGGAATTGCCACTACCAACACGGGTATCGCAGATGGGGTATCCAATGTCACGCTCACCAATAATAATGTTGGTACTGTAACCCAATCTGGCACCTTTGCAGCAGCTGGAATTGCAGTTGGGAATACTATTTCAGGAACCACCTTGATTGCCAATAACATGGTTACTGGTGTAAATTGTAATGGTACGAGTACTGACTTTGGGGGAGGGATCGTCGTGGGAGGTGGAAGTGCACAGCTAAATGTATTTCACAATTCAGTTGCTATGCAGGGAACTATTACAGGAGCAACAGCTGCATCCTCTGTTTCCACTTGTTTCGCTGTGACTTCAGCAACACCAGCTCCACTGAATATTAAGAATAACCTTTTCATTAACACACAGGCAGGTAATGCATCTGCGACACTTCGTTTTGCTGCCATTGCATTAGGGTATGGCTCACCCTACACTAATCTGTCGTCTAATTTCAATGATCTATTCTCTGGTGGTCCCGGACCGGGAACATATGTACTTGGTATTACTGGAGGTGTTGCTGGAACAAGCCGGGTAACACTTTTGGATTGGCAGACAGAAACAGGCCAGGATCTCAACTCTTTAAATTTCGCCCCGGTTTTTGTATCAACAACGAATCTTCATCTTGTTTCTGCTAATCCGACAAATACACCTTTACTCTGCGGAGGTACTGCTACACCAGTTACTACAGATTTTGATTGTGAGCCTAGAAGTAATGTAAAACCAACTATTGGTTTGGATGAAATTGCAAATGGTATTATAGCCGCAATAGCAGTATCAGAAAATTCCGGATTAGTCAATAATGACGGAATCATTTGTGCCGGGTCAAGCGTAACGCTTACAGCAAGTGGTGGAGGTACTTATGCATGGAGTACAGGAGCCACCACGGCAGCAATAGTGGTTAACCCCGCATCTACAACCACCTATACAGTTACAGTTACTGTTGGATCCTGTGCAAATGCAGCCGCTACAACAATAACAGTCAATCCGGTACCTGTAGTCACAATCACTGTAGCAGAAACTTCCGGTGTCGCCAATAATGATGGTATCATTTGTTCCGGAGCTAATGTAACACTGACGTCCAGTGCAGGAATTGCTTATGCCTGGAGTACCGGTGCAACTACTCAATCTATTATGGTTGCTCCGACAATGACTACAGTTTACACTGTCACTGTAACAGATATGTCAGGTTGTACAGGAACAGCCACCACAACTATTACCGTTAACCCGTTGCCCACCCCCACTATTTTAGTCAGCGAGAATTCCGGCACATCCGGAAATGATGGAATCATTTGTGCGGGAGCTTCAGCTACATTAACTGCTACAGGAGGGACATCCTTTGCCTGGAGTACGGGTGCCACAACACCGGCAATCCTTGTAACACCAGCCATGACCACTGCTTATACAGTTACTGTAACAGATGGGAATGGATGTTCTGGTTCGGTGTCGCAAACCATTACTGTTAATCCCAATCCTACAGCTTCCATTTCGGTTTCAGAGAGTTCAGGAACGTCGGAAAACGATGGCACAATTTGTTCGGGCGCAACCGCTACGCTTACTGCTTTTGGAGGTGTATCTTTTTTCTGGAGTACCGGCCAAAATACACAGTCGATTATGGTTTCCCCATTGATAACAACCGTGTATTCTGTAACGGTTACAAATGAAAATGGCTGTACTGCCACGGCCTCTACCACTATTACAGTAACCTCAGGGCCTGCTTTCACTTCCGTCGTAACGAATTTGACTTCCTGCACTGCTAATGATGGTGCAATTAATATTACGATTACTGCCGGAGTAGCTCCATTTATTTTTACCTGGTCAACCGCGAATGGTTGCGGACTTGTTGCGGGTATGGAGGATCAGTCAGGTTTGTGCGCAGGCACGTATAATCTTACGGTTACAGATGCAACGACTTGTAGTACCACTGCAACTTTCTTCCTTGATGGACCACCCCCAGGATGTTTAGGTTGTCCTACTATAACTTCATTAACAGCATCACCGAATCCTGTTTGCTCAAATGTCCCTACTACTTTAACAGCTTCAGGCCTTACAGGAATGGGTTTACTTTATGGAATTACATTTGTATATTATTCCTTACCGACTGCAGATCCTTATACAGGGGGAACCATAATAGCTACTGTTCCAAATGGCAGTCTTGGTGGTGGCGGAACTTTTGCACAAACGACATTCACATTTGCTGTGCCGGGCACATATTATGTATATGCTATATTATCACCAACACCTACAGATCCCGGATGTCGACCATCAGCAAATACCATTTTGGTTTCTAATGCCATCCCCATCGCACCCATAGCAGTGCAGGAAAATTCGGGTGTTGAGAATAATGATGGAATCATTTGTGCAGGAGCTTCTGCAACACTGATAGCTCCAGGTGGTTCTAGTAGTTATATGTGGAGTACAGGTGAGACCACTCAAATTATTATGGTGTCGCCATTATCAACAACTACCTATACAGTCACTTTAACGAATGGATTAGGTTGTTCGAATGCTGTTTCTACAACTATTACAGTAAATCCGCTTCCAGTTGCAGCCATCACTCCTTCTACGACCACTATTTGTGCAGGAGGTTCGGCTGTACTCACCGCATCTGGAGGTGGCACATATTTATGGAGTACTGGCGCTACTACGCCGGCTATTACAGTTTCACCAATGGTTACTACTACATTTTCAGTAACCGTTACCAGTTCAGCCGGATGTTCTGCAACAGCAACCGCTACTGTAAATGTGAATCCAGTTCCACAAGTCAATGCCATTGCGAACATGACTTATTGCGCTGGATCGAATGTTCCTTCTATCGTATTTACAAGTAACGTTCCGGGAGCAGTATTTACTTGGTCCCGGACTGTTCCCACGCCAGATATAGGACTGGGCATAACGTCGGGAGCTGGAAACGTTCCTTCTTTTATAGCGACTAATACAAGTACTGCTCCTATAACGTCAACTTTCTCAGTTGTAGCCAGTTTTACGGCGAATGGAGTAACCTGCACAGGAACTCCTATTCAATTCACCTTAACAGTGAATCCTAATCCGCAAGTAAATGCGGTAACGAATATGACATATTGTGCTGGTGCTACAGTGCCTTCTGTTGTGTTTACCAGTAATGTTCCAGGTGCAGTTTTCACATGGAGCAGAACTGCCGGAGCAATCGGATTGGCACCTCTTTCTGGCACCGGCAATGTTCCTTCTTTTACTGCTACGAATGCTGGCATTACTCCTATATCTTCCACCTTTAGTGTTGTTGCCAGCTTTACCAATAATGGAGTAACCTGTACAGGTACACCTATACAATTTACAATTACCATCAACCCTGTACCGACAGTTAATGCTATTCCAAATCAAACAGTTTGCGCAGGCACCAACATTCCTTCTATTGTTTTTGGAAGTAACATACCGGGGGTAACGTTTACCTGGTCACGTACAGTACCTACTCCCGATATTGGTGCAATCCCAACGAATGGCATAGGTAATGTTCCAGCTTTCACGGCAACGAATACAAGTGGAGCACCAATTACCTCAACGTTTACTGTATTTGCTACTTATACAGGAACTATAGGGTCACCATGTCCCGGACCAACTATTACATTTACCATTACGGTTAATCCCACACCAATTGTTAATCCGGTAACCAATAAAACTTTTTGCTTCCACACGCTCGTACCATCAATTGTATTTAATAGTTCGGTACCTAGTGCCACCATCAATTGGTCTCAAACAAGTGGACCTAATATTGGTTTGAATCCAACATCCGGTACAGGATTCATTCCAACTTTCCTTGGTGTCAATAATACAAATGGCCCCGTAACCGCCACTTTCACTGTAACTGCATCGCTTACCACCAATGGTGTAACCTGTACGGGTCCACCAATGGTCTTTACAATTACCATTTGCTATCAAATGTTCCCGACGATACTTGGCGATACGTATGTATGCCCAGGTCAGACCGTAACGTATACAGTTGGAAATGCTAATCCAAACAGCATCTATACGTGGCTTTTACAAAATGGTGGTGGTGTCATCCTTTCTCAAAACAGTAATAGCATTACTATTCAATGGCAGAGTACTCCAGGTGGACCTTTCTCTCTTCAATTGAAGGAAACAGGTTGCACCAATACCTGTTCAGAGTATGCCTTCGCACAAGTCTTTGTCCAGGGTGTTGAAGCACTGGCTTGCAATGATCACGTGCAGATTTCATTGGACACTGCCTGCCTTGCACATGTGTTAAGCGGAATGATCCTGGAAGGTGAAAACGAAAACAACAATAATTATTTCGTTGAACTCTATGATGCTTCTGGTAACCTTATTCCAAATGCGATTCTGACTTCAGCATATCTTGGACAACTGATCACTGCCAAAGTGGTAAATGAATGTCAAGGAAATGATAACAGTTGCTGGGGAACGATTACTCTTGAAGATAAAATCCCACCAACTATTGCCTGTCAGAATTCAACTGTAACGTGTGGAAGTTCTCTCGAGCCGATTTACATCGCGCCGATATCTGGTTTGGCTTCTGTCATCAAGACACCTTTATCTCCTATCGGTCCAAATGCAGGAACAATAACGACTGAAAATATCAACATGTTAATTCCTACAGGCGGATTAGTACAAGATGTCAATGTGACCGTAGATCTTGATCATACCTGGTCAGGAGATTTGAAGGTCGACCTGATCAGTCCTGCAGGAACTATCATCAACCTGGCAACTGCTATTTGTGGTGCTGCAGACAATTGGGACAACGTGACATTTGATGATCAGGCATTGATCCCTATCGCCAATGCATGTAACAATACTCCACCACCAGCCATACTTCAAGGTTCTTATATACCTACACAATCCTTAGCCACCTTCAATGGAGAAGAGGCAGGTGGCACATGGCAACTTCGAATCACCGATCAGGCCAATGGAGATGCAGGTACACTCAACCTGGTCAAGTTGGATGTATTGTACCAGGAATCTGGTCCATTTGCTCCGATAGCCAATGATGCATGTGGTGAAGTGGATCTGAGTTATACAGAATCATACACAGGTGATCCATGTGAGGCCCAAATCTTAACGAGGCATTGGACAGCCACTGACCAAAGTGGTAACACCGCAACCTGTGATCAAATATTGACTATCGTTCCTTTGGATCTGGCAAATGTAATTTTCCCACCTGCCTTTATTGGGGAATGTGGAGAAAGTGATTTACCAGATCATACTGGCTGGCCAACTACTGTCGATGGTATTATTCTAACCGATGCCAATAATGTTTGCAATCTCTTCATTGGCTATTGGGATCAGGAAATAAATGATTGTGGAGGTGGACGTAAGATAGCCCGCCACTGGTCCATATTGGATTGGTGTACTGTACAAACAAGGCAATTCATACAAGTCATTAAACTCAGCGATACACAACCTCCGGTATTAACCTGTCCCAATGATTTTGAAGTGGGTACAGATTTCTGGTATTGCTATGCAAATGTTAGTGTGCCCAAACCAGGTGTAACAGATAACTGTAGTGAAATTGCTAATTATTATCTGACCTCTTCGGATGGGACAGTAGTTTCTTTTGGAAATAATTTTGTAATCAATGGACTTGGCCTGGGTACACATACAGTAACCTGGCGAGTCACAGATGAGTGCGGTAATAGCAGCACATGCAGTTTCCATATTACAGTTGTAGACGATGTGGTTCCAGTTGCCAACTGTGATCAGCATACGGTGATTGCCTTAACGAATGACGGACCTCAGGGGATCACATTAATTCCTGCCACTGTGTTCAATGATGGCAGTTATGATAACTGCGGCCCTGTAACTTTCCGTGCACGTCGTATGGATAGCTGCATTGATATTGACTGGACAACAGAAGGAGCTTGTATAGATGATATTCCAGGTGGTATACCTCCGGTGAATAGTCGCGACCGAGGTACAGTCCATCGTCCTTGCGTTCCATTTGCTTGCTGCGATGTTGGAGCTGGTCCAATCATGGTTGAGTTGGAAGTAACAGACCAGGCAGGAAACAAAAACTACTGCATGGTAGAAGCGATTGTACAGGATAAGATCTCTCCATTTGTAGAGTGCCCTCCTGATATCATCGTGAGCTGTGACTTCTGGTTCAATGTACAGGAAGGAACATTTGTCGATGAAACAGGAAATAACAATGGTAATCTTGATGAAGATCCATTGAGCCCTGTCTTCGGTAACATGTTTGATGCATTCGAATATAATGATGATCAAAGTGTACGCCAGGATATCATCATCAATGATCCGGGAAGTGATATTCAACCACAACCACACTTCTGGGGAATTGACGGATGGGCAGATGACAATTGCGAAGTGAACTTACAAGTACGTGTACGCGTGGTAGCGGATTGCAGCGGAGGAGATCTTCCTGCTAATGCACCAGACGGAGCAGTGAAATTGATTGAGCGTCGTTTCAGCGCCAGTGATGGCAATGACGGTGTTGCACCAGGTACCTGCACACAACGTATTTGGGTGGTGGATTACGAACCCTTCTACATTACTGATAATACTTGCAACAACAATAACCCGAATGACGGTGTAATCTGGCCATGCGATGTATTGCTGACGGATTGTCCTGAAGATTTAGGTGATACAGGTGAACCCACCATCTTTGATGATGCTTGCAGTCTTGTTGGAGTAACGTATGAGGATACACGATATGACTTTGTGGATAGTGTCTGCTTCAAGATCCTTCGGGATTGGTCCATCATTGACTGGTGTCAATACAACTCACTCACAGGCGAAGGTTTGTGGCACTACATCCAGGTGATCAAAGTACATGATAACCAAGGGCCAGCATTCACTGATTGCCCAACCGGACCTGTTACACTTTGCGTAGCCGATGAAGGCGTATCCTTACCGGACAATAACCAGGCATTCCTTGGAGAAGAAAATCCATTAGCCTCTTCTTGCAGTGTACATCTCAATTTGCACCGAACTGTACATGAAACATGTTCTGATATTGTCAACTTTGATGTTAAACTGTATCTCAACAATGGAGATGAATTTATTTACCTGAAGACGACGACAACGGTTCCGGTCGATGAAAATAATAATGCAGATCTAAGCTTTGATACGAGACAGAATCCATCACAACAGATTCGTCTGAATGGTATTCCATATAACAGTCCTTTCTGCGGCGATTATCATAGGATTCTATGGAGTGCAGAAGATGGTTGTGGAAACTGGAGTCATTGTGAGTATTTGATCAGGCTGGAAGATTGTAAGCTTCCATCTCCTGTTTGTATTAATGGATTGAGTTCTGTGGTGATGCCAGCAGGCGGACAAGTGACTGTTTGGGCCAAGGATTTCAATGCATCCAGTTTTGATGACTGTACAACAGAGGCGGACTTATTATATAGCTTCAGTGGTGACTCTTATCAACCGAGTTTTACTTACACCTGCGACAATGTTGCAAATTTTCATGAAGAGTTTGCTGTGGAAATCTGGGTAGCCGATGGCGGTACGGATGATAATTGCAATGGACAGATCAGCTGGAACGAACGAAATAAAGATTTTTGTACAACCTCACTCCTGATCACAGATAATGCAGGGGTATGCGATACTGTTGTTGGACCTATTGTTACCCTTGCAGGATCTATTCTGACAGAAGATGCAAAACCGGTTCAGCTTGTATCGGTCAACCTGAGTAGTCCTGGACATCTTTTCCCTGTATTCGTGACGACGGGTAATGGACAATATGAATTTACTAATCTCCAGGTACCGGCGGATTGCCAGGTGACGGCAACGCGGGATGATGATCACCGTAACGGCGTATCAACACTTGATCTCGTGAGAATACAGAAACATTTATTAGGTATTGAACCTTTCACAGATCCATATGAACTGATCGCGGCGGATGCAAACAATAGTCAAAGCGTAAGTGTAATAGACCTGGTCGAATTACGAAAACTGATCCTGGGGGTTTATACCAAACTACCTTCGAATACAAGCTGGAGATTTGTAGATAAGAGTTTCCAATTTACCAACCCGGCGCATCCATGGCCATTTGATGAAGTGATTGATGTTCCAAATATGACTGGAACCGAATTGGGTAAGGATTTCATGGCGGTTAAGATTGGTGATGTCAATAATAGTGTGAAGGCTAATCTGCAGCAGATCAAACCACGTAATGGAGGCGGAGTACTTCATTTAGCTGCGGATGATCGAAATGTAACGACTGGTGAAATAGTTGACCTGGCTATTCGTGCAGATGACTTTACGGCTATCGAAGGATATCAATTCACATTGATGACGAGCGGACTTGAATTCGTTGGTGTTGAAAGTGGTGTGGTAGAGATGAATGATGAAAACATCGGATCATTCGGCAACGTGTTGACGACGAGCTGGCATAAAGTAGGTGGCGTGAGTGCGACTTCAAATGATGTACTCTTTACGCTACATTTCCGGGCGATCAATGCCGGGCACCTGGGTGAAATGATTAAGTTGAACTCTAAGATGACCGAAGCAGAAGCGTATACTACATCGGATGACATCAAGGATGTGAAACTATCCTTCCGCGGTGCAGAAGGGGCAGCTGATTTTGCATTGTATCAAAATGAGCCTAACCCATTCAAGAATGTAACCGTCATTGGATACGATGTACCGCAATCAGGTGATGTAACGCTAACCATATTTGATGTCACCGGGAAAATCCTGGAAGTCAAGAATCAAAATGCGGTGAAAGGTTACAATACCATTTCTGTCAGCAATAAAGACTTGCCTTCAGTGGGTGTCCTGTATTACAGGCTGGATGCCGGTGAATACTCCGCCACCAAGAAGATGGTGCTCATTCAATAATTACAATAAACAGCCATGAGCTGATCAAAATATAAATCGGCTTTTGAGACGGCCTCTCTCCAACGAATTGGAGAGAGGCTTTTTCTTTTTATTACTTTGTTATGATTTATCCATGAATAGCTTGATGAAGAAACCCGGTTTTTAAATAAATCATGCGGAGAACAGAAATGATCGCATCTCTTTCTGCGGTCCAGGAATGGGATATCTGTATCATTGGCGGTGGCGCAACAGGACTTGGTGCTGCAGTGGATGCAGCATCGCGTGGATATAAAACCATTCTATTTGAAAAATATGATTATGCTAAAGGGACCTCATCCCGTAGTACAAAACTTGTGCATGGCGGAGTGCGATACTTGGAGCAACTGAATATCAAACTCGTCCTGGAGTCACTCAATGAGCGCGGGTTGATGTTAAAAAATGCCCCGCACCTCGTGAAAAACCAATCCTTTGTTATTCCTAATTATGAATGGTGGGAACATCCATACTACGGAATTGGAATGAAAGCGTATGACTGGATGGCGGGAAGCCTGGGATTAGGGCCTTCTGAATTTTTATCACTCGAAGAAACATTGGAGGCAGCTCCGACATTGCATGTGGAAGGACTGCGTGGCGGCATTCGATATCATGATGGACAGTTTGATGATTCGCGAATGGCAATTCACCTGGCGATGACAGCAGCCGATCTTGGTGCTACACTCTTAAATTATTTTCCAGTCGAAAGATTTATTAAATCAGGCGATCGCATAATAGGCGTGCGAGTAAAAGATGAAATCGCAGGGACTGCTTATGAAGTGAGAGCCAAGAGTGTAATCAATGCGACAGGTGTTTTCTCGGATGAATTGCGCAGGTTAGATAATCCTGTTGCAGAAGATCAGGTGAGTCCAAGCCAGGGTATTCATATCGTTCTGGACTCGCACTTTTTGCCAACGGATACAGCGATTCTCATTCCACGCACAGAAGATGGTCGTGTACTTTTTGCGGTGCCCTGGCATCACAAGCTGGTAGTGGGCACCACGGATACTCCGATGGAGCAAGTTTCAGTTGAACCCAAAGCGTTAGATGATGAAATTGAATTTGTACTTCATCACATTCAACATTATCTCAGTGAGAAACCTACTCGCGAAGATATCCGGAGTGTCTTTTGTGGCTTGCGTCCATTAGTAAAAGGAAATACGAAAACAACATCTGGATTATCGAGAGATCATCATATCACGGTTTCGGATTCCGAATTAATTTCCATTACGGGTGGTAAGTGGACCACTTATCGGAGAATGGCTGAAGATGTAGTGGATGTTGCATTACAAAAGATGCAGATTCCTTTTGTAAAATCCGAAACAGGCTCTTTACACATACATGGATATGAGGAGCAAACCGATTTTGAAGCTCCTCTTTATTACTATGGGTCAGATAAAGTGTACATAGAGAACATTACAGAAGAAGATCCGGAATGGAATGAGCGGATTCATCCTGATCACGAGTATATACGAGCTCAGATCATTTGGTCCATCCGGGAAGAGATGAGTTTGACGGTAGAGGATGTCCTTGCACGAAGGACGCGCATGTTGTTTTTGGATGCTAAAGCGGCTGTTGAATCGGCCCCGATTGTAGCGAGGATCATGGCAAAGGAAATGGACCAGGATGAAAAATGGATCCGTGCTCAGGTGGATGCATTTACTATTGTAGCCATGCAGTATCTTCCGTAAAATAAATCACTCACACTTAAACTTAACCCACTATGCCTGCTGCTGTAATCGGAGAATTTTTTGGAACCATGATGCTCGTCATCCTCGGATGCGGTGTTGTAGCCAATGTTTTACTCAATCAAACAAAAGGACAAAATGCCGGATGGCTTGTCATCACTTTTGGATGGGCCATGGGAATTTTTGTTGGCGTTAATACGGCTTTACATTTAGGAGGAAGCGGCCATATTAATCCGGCTGTGACCATAGCCTTGATGTTGTTTAAGGATTTCGATATTACTTTAGGCATACAATATATAGTTGCCCAAATGATAGGGGCCATTGTGGGCGCCACAGTAGTTTGGTTGGCCTATAAAAAACATTTTGACGTGACAACGGATGCAAAGGCTGTGCTAGGTGTTTTCTCTAATTCACCTGCCATTCGAAATACACCATTCAACCTGATGACAGAGATCTTCGGAACATTTGTCCTCGCCTTTGGTGCACTTTGCATGGCGGGACCATCTGATGCATTGGCCAATTTAAAGGCATTGCCTTATGCGTTATTAGTTTTAGGTATTGGTCTTTCATTAGGAGGGCCTACCGGATATGCCATCAATCCTGCAAGGGATCTTGGACCACGCATTGCTCATTTTTTATTGCCCATAAAAACAAAAGGATCAAGTGACTGGAGCTATTCCTGGATTCCTGTCATAGGCCCGATAGTTGGAGCCTGTATTGGTATCATTATTTACAATATGCTTTGATATGAAAATTGTATTGGTCTTCATCACATTCCTGCTTCCTGTTTTTATTGCTGCGCAAACACCGGAAGAACGATTAGTAAAATTAGGGTTGACACTTCCTGCAGCACCTCCACCTGCAGCGAATTATGTCAATGTCGTTCGTACAGGTAATCTTTTGTACCTGGCCGGCAAAGGACCAACCAGTGCAGATGGAAAATGGATCACTGGAAAAGTAGGACAGGATCTCACCATCGAACAAGGGTATGATGCTGCAAAAAGTGTCGCGCTGGCACAACTCGCTGTTTTGAAAAATGAATTGGGTGATTTAAGTAAAGTGAAGAGAATAGTAAAGGTGAATGGTTTTATTAATTCTACACCAGAATTCACCGATCATCCCAAGGTCATGAATGGATATAGCGATTTGATGGTCGCTGTATTTGGTGATAAAGGAAAACATGCGAGGTCTTCGGTAGGGGTATGTTCTTTGCCACTGAATATTGCTGTCGAAGTGGAGATGGTGGTGGAGGTTGAATAGAGTCGGTTAAACGACATTCCGGTAAAAGGTATTCGGACATTAACCTATTTTTTGTATATTGGAATATCATTTTTACCTCAAAAACCAATTGTATGAAAAAAGTAGTCTTGGTTTTTCTCCTCAGTGCTTTATTTTTTTATTCAAATTCATTATTGGGTAATAGTGTGATGGTGATGGATACCTGCACCACCAATGATGATTGTGCGAATGCCACAATAATCCCAAATGTGATATCGGATATGGCCTTTACTTGTGTTGAAGGCTGCAATTTGTATGCATCACCTGAGTCTTTTCCATCCAATTGCAACATCCAGGATTTTCCTACAGTTTGGTACAAAGTCACATTCGACGACTTAGCCACGCTCATGAATGTTTTTATCACGAATGCTGATTTTGAAAGTCCTACCATGACCGTTTTCAAATCTGAAACAGGTTGTGATAACCTTCAAATGGTTGCCCTCACCAGTAGTAATTTAGATTGTATCATAGGCTCAAATGGAGAAGCGGAAGCATTAGGGACTTCGATTACGCCCAAGTCAACTTATTATTTTGCCATCAGTTCATTAAACAGTATTGGTGGGCATTTCGATTTTTGTTTGAATGCGATATCGCAGGGATCGGCCTGCGTAGTCGATCGAAATATCCAGGTTACAGCCAGGTCCAATGGTGGTCCGCTCGAAGGACCTTTTGATCCGAGGGAAACGGTCAGCATTTGCATGAATGTAAATGAATACACTGCCGCCGGAAATGGTTGTCAATGGTTTCAGGGCATTGTTCCTGTTTTTGGAAATGGCTGGGACCCTTCTTCATTTGATTCTTTGGGGCAACCTATAAATGCAACTGTAAATGGAAATGCATATGGCCTGTTGGGAAATGGTTTATATGGAACTGAAACCTGGGATTGGTTTGACAATGTAGACTATCATTATAATAATCCAAATCTCACCATTGCGGATTTGGATGGAAACGGAAGACTTGATATCTGCAATAGCAAATATGAAATGGACTGTCCGCACACAGGCATTACCGGCGGATGTTGTGGACCTTGCTGGGGCGCACCTACAGGTACGATGTTACCGCCTGGATGGTTTGGGTATGGTATCAATGGAACCTGTCCGAATCCCGGCCCGCCGATTGGGGTAGACTGGGGAGATGGAAATACGTGCGGTGGTGGAATGGGTCCCTGGCATTTTTGTTTTGATCTCATCACACGGGATGTTCCGGATTGCATGGGGGATTCCACCAAGAGAGATTTGTCAGTTGGCTTCCTCACTTTTGCAGATGGCGAAGTAGGATCCTGGACCGGCGGCGCTTCTGTATGTGCTTTGGATCGCCCGATGAAACTCAGTTTGCAAGCCAAGTGTGGACGTATAGTAATGAGCAATGTTGAAGAATTGCCGCCATTATGTTCCGGCGATACGCTTCGATACCAGATATTTAATCCTGATGTCACCGAGTGGGATTGGAACATCAGTCCTTTTTGGGCGGTTCCTTATACGACTAATCATGGCGTGAATGGATTTGAAATATCAGCACCTTTAATCAACAACACAGATGATCCTGTCAATGTCCAGGGAATATTCATTGGGCATTTGAAAAGTACGAATGATTTGTTCATTCAAAGGATCATGTTTGTGCTGAATAATACCGAAACCTGTTTTGTTGGAGTCCATAATCCAAATGGGAATTCCAATCCTGATAAAAATCAAATTCGTATTTATCCATCTCCTGCCGATGAAAGTGCAATACTGGAGTGGACATTTAATTTGCAGAAGGATGCGAATATCAACATTTACAATTCCCAGGGATTTCTAATCAATAGCCTTGCTGTTTCTTCGCATGCGGGTTACCAAAAACAAATCGATACCCATTCGCTTGAGCCGGGAGTTTATTTCGTAAGTTTTAGTAATGGGGAGTTTAGGTATGTGGCGAGATTGGTGAAGATGTAGCATTCTACCCCCTTGGATAAATCGCTGCGCTCTTATCCTTTCCCCCTGAAGGGGGAATTTGGTTTTAAGATATTGTTGTTGTTGGAGTTTCCTGTACTGAGCGCTTGTCCTGAGCGGAGTCGAATGGAAGTCGAAGTATCTCCAACAACCGGTTGAAGGCAAGTGTAAAGAATCAGAAATGGATATTCAGTATCTGGTTAAGAAGGAAATATTTTGTTTAAAATGAAATTCTTAATCTATTTACCAATTTGGCTGTCACTATGCTGTGCCCCATTTGTGTTAGGAGCATCTGCTACTTCTTTTATTTCAAGTGCAAAAGATACTTGTACGGTCAACGACATTTGCTCTTCTGCTATTGATCTGCAGGTTTTTCATGATAATGGATTTGTCTGTGTAAACGGTTGCAATAGTTTTGCCACACCAGAATTGTTTGACAATACATGTGGGATTGGACAATTCCCAACAGTGTGGTATAAGGTTCATGCTGATGTTGGCTCTATGAGCATGAACATACAAGTCCAAAGTGATGACCTACAATCTCCCACCATTTCCCTGTTTAAAGGTTTACCGGATTGTGATCACTTAGTGCCAGCACTATTGACTTCAGATAATCTTTCTTGTGTTCAGGGATATAATGGTTTTGCAAAAGCCATTGGAACAGTGATAACTGAAAACCAGGACTATTACATTGCTATTTGTGATCCGTATGCGGAAGGATCATTTGAATTGTGCGTTAATACACTATCTACTTCAGGTTCAAACTGTGTGACGAGCCGGAATATTGAAGTCACTGCCCGTTCAAGTGGTGGACCATTGAGCGGCCCTTTTGAACCAGGTGAAACGATCAGCATTTGTGTTAATATCAATTCCTATACTGCAGCTAATAATGGTTGTCAATGGTTCCAGGGCTTGTTACCTGTTTTTGGAAATGGATGGGATATGTCATCTTTTGATGGTAACGGACAACCTATGAACGCTACTATTAATGGTGGTATAATGGGGATCCCTGGAAATGGTAAATATGGAAATGCTACATGGGATTGGTTCACAGATGTAGATTATCATTTCGACAATCCATACCTGCAGTACACGCTTAGTAACGGTAATGGAACAATTGGCTTATGTAATACACTTTATGATCCGCATTGTGCTGATATGGGCGGTCAGAAAGCCTCATGCTGCCCTCCGTGTTGGGGTAATCCTCTCGGAACAATTTTACCACCCGCATGGTTTGCTTACGGAATCAATGGCGCATGCCCGACACCGGGTCCACCAATTCGTGTAGATGCGGGCGATGGCGATACTTGTGGAAGTGGAATGGGACCATGGAAGTTTTGTTTCGATTTGGTCACGAAAGATTTTCACGACTGCAAACAAGATCCATCGTCGATGGATTTATCGATTGAATTCTTCACCCTTACGGATGAAGAGACAGGATCGTGGACAGGATCTGCTCAATATTGCTATGATCAACCAATTTATTGGAGACCGGGATTTCACTGCAGTCAGGAAGCCGATCTCGGAACTGATACCTTGCCTGATCAATGTTCAGGTAATCTTGTCACTTATGATCTATTTGTACCAGAAGTTAATCACTGGGAATGGACAGTAATACCATCTTCTTTTGTACAGGATTCTGTTTTTGAGGGCGGGGGTGAACATATACTGGAGAGTCATCCATTTTACACAGGAACATCATCAGCCATCATAACCTATAATTTAGTTGGTCACGAATCCTTTACAAATAATGTAGTAGTTAAAAAAATCAAGTATAGGGTATGGCCACAGATCCAATTTCAACTTCCCGAATACGTCGAGATTTGCGAAAACAAACCAGGCACCGTTACTATTACCCCCGGTTTAGTAAAAGGAGGAAAACCACC
>Ga0068851_10000394_pt1 | contig 19779 bp, 16 predicted proteins | sample KBSCornC12_FD_66588 | JGI IMG/M metagenome (GOLD analysis project Ga0068851, IMG submission 66588) | Corn rhizosphere microbial communities from Kellogg Biological Station, Michigan, USA - KBS Corn C1-2 | ecosystem: Host-associated > Plants > Roots > Rhizosphere > Soil ...
GGCGCGGGCGCGGGCGAGGGCTTGGGAGGGGGACCTATCGATGTCGAAGCCCTCGGAGTCGGCGTCGGAGCGATCGCCAGACAGGCGCGGATCCTCTTTCAAGATCTCGGGACGCCGTTTTTTCTTTCGGACAAGGTCTCGGCGAGCCCAGTGCGCGTTCTCGATGGCGACGGCACCGAAGGGGCCATCGAACATCGTCTTCTTCATCAACATCTTCGTCATCCGCTCAATCCAGGCACCGGTCACTTCCTCCGCGTCGGCCGCCGACAATCCCCAGACGCGTTGCTGCTTTTCAACCTTCGCCTGCCAGCCGACGATCAGGCGGCCGATCAATTCGCGTTCCTTTGATTCGTCGCCGCACTCGCGGGCATGGCGAAGTTCCTCCAGGAGCGCGGTGTCGCGTGGGTCCTCTCCCTTTGGGGCCTTAGGTGCGTGCACGCGCATCACCTTTCTACCGCCGAAAGGAGCCAGCGCGTTACCGAAAGCCGCTAAACCGGTGAAATCGTTCCCCAGGGGCTTGAGGTCCCGATAGTTGAACAACGCGCCAGATTCTTCCTGCTGCCCTCTTGCAGGTGGGGTCGCAATTTCAGACAATAAATCCTGCTCAAAAGATTTATGTGCGCGGATTAGCAGGGATATGCCGCGATTACCGGAGTCGCGTCTTTCGACTTGACTTCGTGATTTTACGGAGCTACTCCACGGCTATGAACAATTTTCAAAGCCGCTGGAGGACCGATCCGAGCGCTTCTGAGCTCGCCCGTCCCCTCGCACACCACACCGCACAACCGACCGCTTATCCGACCGCTTCGAGTCGGGCCGATCTCGCCGCGCTGGCGCAGCGCCAGCGCGCTCCCGGCGTCTGCGTTTTGCCGACATCTCTGCTCCCCGTCGAGGTCGGTCCATGAACCGTGGCAATCCACAGGACCCGAGGCCGATGATCCTGATCTTCCTCGGCGCCATCACCATCGCTGTCTGGCGGACCGTCTCGGGCATTCGCCTCGGCCAGGTGCTCTCCGCCGCCGGCTCGCTCGCGCCCGTTCTGCTCGGCGCCCTCGCTCTCGCCTCCGCGCTGGCTATGCAGCGGCTTTTCGCGACCAACCGCACGCTGCAGACTCGCCGCGAGGTCGCCGTCGTCCCCGCCGATGACTTCGACCCGAAGACCGACGCGGTCCTGCGCTTCGCCGCCGAGCTCGCCGGCACCGAGCGCAGCGTGCTCGGCTGGCTCGACCGCCGCGCCTCGGCGGTGCGGGTGCGGCTGACCTGCGACGCCGAGGGCCGGCTCCTCTACCTGCTGAGTGTTCCCGAGCGCTCGATGAAGCTGCTGCGCGGAGCGCTCGGCGCCTACGAGGGGATCGAGCTACGCGAGGTGCCGGAGGGCCTCGGCGAGCAGCGCCAGGGCGAGGAGCTCGCCTCCGTCCGCACCGAGCTCGTGCTCGCGCGCTCGAGCCTGGAGCCGCTGGCGCGGCTCTCGCTCGACCCCGACCCGCTGCAGCCCTTCGCCTCCGCCCTCTCGGTCCTCGACCCGAAGAAGGGCGAGCAGGTCAGCATCTGCATCGACCTGCTGCCCGCTTCCGGCCGTCGCCGCGAGCGCCTGCGCCGTTCGCTGCGGCGGCGGGCGCGGCGCAAGTACGGGGAGCGCCCGAGCCTGCTGGAGCGCCTGGAAGACAACGAGCGCAGCAAGGGCCGGCCCGATCCGGACCGGCTGCTCGAGCGGCGGATGGTGAACGAAGCGCTGGAGGAGAAACTGCGCGACGCCGGCACGCTGTTCGAGGCGCAGATCCTGCTGCGCTGCCGGGCGGCCGACCGCGCCCGCGCCAAGTCGGCGATGAACCTCATCCTCAACGGCTTCGCGCCCTTCGCCGCCCAGAACTGGCTGCGCGCCCGCGGCCTTGCGCTCGGCGGCCTCTCCTTCCTCGGCTCCGACATGCCGCTGCGCCGCCGCCACTTCGACCGGCGCATGGACAGCGGCCTCTTCCGCCCGCCGCGGCGGGCGATCCTCACCGCCGGAGAGATGGCGGGCTTCCTGAAGCCGCCGAGCGTCCACTGCATCGGCGACAACGTCGTCCGGGCGGGGGCGCTGCTGGCGGCGGCGCCAAAGCTGCCCGCCTTCGAGCCCGGCAGGGCCGATGTCATCCCGCTCGGCAAGGTCGGCACCAACGGCTCCGAGCGCGTGCTCGGCGTGCGGGCGGAGGACACCTTCTTCTCCTACGTCGCCGGCCGCTCGCGCTACGGCAAGACCGAGCTGGCGATCGCGCAGTTCGTCCACCTGATGCGCACGGGCCATGGCGGCTTCTTTCTCGATCCCCATGGCGACGCGCTGGGGCGGATCCGGCCCTACATGAGCGAGCCGGAGCTGCGGAGGCGGGTCGTCGAAATCGACCTCGGCCCCGGCCATACCGCCGCCCAACCCGGGTGGAACCTCTTCCAGCTCGGCGGAGACGGCGGCGGCGAGGAGCGGGTCGCGGCGATGGTCGACGCCTTCTCCTCGGTGCTCGAATGGGGCGAGCGCTCGACGCGGGCGATCAACCTGACGAGCCATGCCGCCGCGGCGCTGGTCTCGATCGCGAAGGTGCTGCCGCCCGAGCTAGCGCCGACGATCTTCCAACTGCCGACGCTGCTCTCCGACGAGGCTTGGCGGGAGGCCTGCGTGCCCTTCCTGCCGCGAGCCTCCCAGCGCTTCTGGCGCGACCGCTTCCCGCTGCTGAGCCCCGAGGCGATCACCCCGGTCACGAACCTCGTCGACCGCCTGCGGCTCTCCAGCGCGATGAGCACCCTGCTCGGCCAGAGCGAGGGCAGCTTCCGCATCCGCGAGGCGATGGACGAGGGGCTGATCGTCCTCGCCTGCCCCGGCGCCAGCCACATCCAGGAGCGCCTGGTGGCGAACCTGATGGTCTTCGACCTCCTCCACGCCGCCCGCCAGCGTGGCGAGGTCGCGGCGGGCCGGCGCAAGCCCTTCTGGGTCTTCCTCGACGAGGTGCAGAGCTATGACGGCGGCGGCTCGGGCAGCCTCGCCGCGCTGCTCGAGCAGAGCGCCAAGTTCGGCCTGCGGGCGGTGCTCTTGAACCAGAACCCCGAGCGGCTCTCCGCCCAGACCCTGAACGCGCTCACCACCAACCGTTCGCACGTCCTGGCCACGGCGCTGAACTCCCACGCGGCGGCGCTGCTGACGAAAGAGTGGGGCGGCCAGCCGAGCCCCTCTGTGATGGTCGGGCTGCCGCGCTTTCACTTCGTCACCCAGGTCACCCACGAAGGCGAGCTCAGCCGCCCCTTCGCCCTGCGCGGTATCCGGGTCGAGGACGTGCACGATAAGCCGGAGGGCAATGGCAATCGCCCCGCAGCCGGGGCGGTGGAGCGCGCCGAGCCGGCGGCGGTCGCAGAGCACCTGGAGACGCTCGACGATCGCATCCTCGAGCACCTGAAGGGGCTCGCGCCGCCGGCCGACAAATCGGGCGAGCCCGAAGAGGACGACACCTACTGGCTGGGAGGTGAGACGGGTGGCAACTGAGACGAGTGCCCCACTTCCGAGCGGGTTGCCGGAAGCGACGGTCGAGATCCTCGCCTCCCTCGCCCAGCACCGCGTCCTCACCACCGAGCAAGTCCGCGAGATCCACCTGCCGGACAACCACCCCCGCTGGGCGCAGCAGGTCCTGGGCCGACTGCACCGCGCCGGGCTCGTTGCCTTCACCCGCCCGCCGCACTCGGGCCAGCGGCTGTGGTTTGCGACCGAGCGGGGAGTGCGTCTGGCGCGGGAGGCGCACGCACTGGAGGGGAACCTGAGGCCGCTCCAGGCAGCCGAAGTCGCTGGGCAGCTGCAGGCGCACACCCTCGCCGTCAACGAGGTCGGCATCGCCTTCCTGCGAGCGGCGCGCGAGCGCGGCGACGAGTGCGGGTCGCTCGCCTGGCGCCACGAGGTCGCCCACCCGCTCTCGCGCGGTCGCGGCCGGCGGCGCCGCACCCTTTTCGCCGATGCCGTTCTGACCTACCTGCGCGAAGAGGACGGGCGCCTGGCGCTCGAGCAGCGCTTCCTCGAGCTCGACCGGGCGACGCTCACGGTCGACCGCCTGGTCGCCGAGCTCGCCCGCTACGCAGAGCTCCACCGCGCGAAGGGGCCGGGCAGCGAGGCGATCTGGAAGGAGCGCTACCCGCGCTTCCCGAAGGTCCATTGCGTCCTAGCCGGAGCCTCGCGACCTGCGCTGGAGCGTCGCCGCAGCAGCACCCTCGCGCTGCTCAGATCCCATCCACAGCTTGCCGGCGCCCGCGGTCCCAGGATCTCGATCTGCCTGCTGGAGGAGCTGCGCGCTCGCGGTCCCTTCGCGCCGATCTTCCGCGAGCTGCGCGACCCTGGCCGGGCGGTCGACTGGCTCGGCGGCGGAGAGAGCGAAGGAGACAAGTGAGCTCAACCCGGGTCGGCCATAACTCGCCCTCGCGTGTCAGGGAGATCCGGCTCGCGCCCGAGTCGATCGAGGCGCTTACCTGCCACCTGGCGCAGATCCTTGCTGCGGCGCCGCCGGAGTCCGAGGCCGCGAGTGCACGGAAGAAGATGCTCTCGGCCGCCGAGGTCGCGGATCTCTTCGGCGCCTCTCGCCGCTGGGTCTATGACAACGCCGAGGTGCTCGGGGCGCGGCGGCTCGGAACCGGCCCCCGTCCGCGGCTTCGCTTCGATCCCGACGAGGTAGCCGAGCGCATAGACGGGCTCGGCAGCCGGCCTGCGGCGCAGGGATCGGCGACGATGCGTGGCGATTGCCGAATCGACTCGCTTCCTGCGCAGAGCAGAGCTATGGTCGTCGGGCAAGCAAGAAAACGGCCGGGGCGGCGCGGCAACGCCCCCCGACCCGGCGCCGAGCTAGCCGGCGCAACCGAGAGGCTAACCCCGCGGGGGTCTCTCGTTGCCCCTGCCGCGCGGTCGCCGGAGAGTCCGGAGGCAGGCGATGGCCGGTAGGGCCAAAGGCGAAGTCAAGGTGCGGGAGTGGAAGAGCGGCCGCAGCTTCGCGCTGCGCTTCTGGGCCTACGGCGAGCGCCGCTACGTGACCCTCGGCTCCGAACGAGATGGCTGGGATCAGCGCTCGGCCGAAGAGGAGCTGGAGAACGTCCTAGTCGACGTGCGGCGCGGGGTCTGGGTGCCGCCGAGCAGGAAGAAGAAGGGGCGCCGCGACGAGCGCGATGCGGGAGCCGTGCCGCGGTTCGGCCCCTTCGCCCGCGATCTCGTCAACTCGCGCCGCGGCCAGGTCGCCGAGGGGACGACGCAGCACGAGGAATGGGCGCTCTCCCACCTCCTGCCCTTCTTCGGCGAGTGGGCGCTGCCGGAGATCGACATCGAGGCGGTCGACGAGTACCGCCAGTTCAAGGTGGCCGAGTCCGAGAGCCGCGCCGTGGCGGTTGAGCGAGGCCGACCGAAGCGGAACCTCCACGGGCAGATCCTGCGCCCGCTCTCGCCGCGGTCGATCAACCGCACCATCAGCTTCCTGCAGTGGGTGCTCTCGATTGCGCTCGAATACGGCTATGTCAGCGACAACGCCGCAGTCGGCAGGCGGCGGCGCCTGCGCGAGCGGCGCCCCGCGCCGGTCCACCTCGACACCGCCGCCCAGATCGAGGCACTGCTGAAGGCCGCTGCGGCGCTCGACCGGGATGTGCGGCAGCGCTTCGGCGAGCGCGAGGCGATCGTCGCGACCCTCGTCTTCGCCGGGCCGCGTGCGCACGAGCTGTGCGGCCTGCGTTGGCGCGACGTCGACCTCGCCGGCGGGCGGCTCTTCATCGGCCGCTCGAAGACTGACGCGGGGCTGCGCGAGATCAAGATGCTGCCGCTCCTCCGCGACCTCCTCGCCTCCCACAAAGCCGCAGCGCATCCCGCCAGCCCGGAAGACTTCGTCTTCCCGAGTGAAAGCGGCGCGACCCGCGATCCCGTGAACCTGCGAAGCCGGATCCTCGAGCCCGTCTTCAAGCGCGCCGACGAGCTGCTCGTGAGCCGCGGCCTCGTCCCCCTGCCGAAGGGCCTCACCACCCACAAGCTGCGCCACACCTTCGCCTCGGTCCTGATTGCCTGCGGCGAGGACCCGATCTCCCTGATGCGCCAGATCGGCCACACCGACCCCACCTTCACCCTCCGCGTCTACACCCACCTGATGAGCCGCGACCCCGACGAGCGAGCACGCCTGAAGGCCCTCGTCAGAGGCGAGCGCGTAATCGCCCGCGAGGCCCCTGAGCCGCCGCTCCTAGACCTCGCGGCCTACGAGCAGCCGATCCTCCAAGCACTCGCCGAGCGCGGGGGCCGTGCAACCCGCAGCGAAATCATCGCCGCCCTCGCCGAGGCGATGGCCGACCTCCACAGCGCCCGCGACCTCGAAGCGCTGCCGAGCGGCCCGCCCCGATGGCAACCGCGGGTGGGGAAGGTCCGCGCCCGGCTGGTACGTCGCGGGTGGCTCCGGGTGGGCAAAGGCCGGGGTTGCGAGTGGGAGTTGACTGATCGCGGCTGGAAGATGACGACCGCCCAAGAGAAAGCCCACCGAGCGGCAGAAGCCTCGCTTACGGGATTCACGGCGGACTGCGTGAGACGCGACTAGGACGCTACATCGCAACTAGCAGTCTCAAGGATCCGTGAACTTTGGACCAGCGGACTGATTTAGGAATCTCCTAGTATTCCCGCTACTTGTTCGCCAGGCTGGGTGTCTAAAGAGGTCGCGCTACCTACGCTTGGCGGAAGACATTTGAGGGGGGAGACCGAGCGTCAATGGCGGAACAGAGGGCAAGGCAGGGTGGCTCGGCTAACGCTGGTCTGACGCGAAGCGTGACGACGTTCGTAGCCGACGTCACCGCGGGAAGCAACCTACTCACCCGCATTGTTGGTCTGGTAGTACTCGCCGCGATCGTCGGCGGAATATTCGGGCTGAAGGGCGCAGCCGGAGCCGTGGTCGGGCTGATCATCCTCTACTTGGCGTGGCTTCCCGTCCGGCGTAGGAAACGGGACCGACTACGCCGCGAAGCATTCGTATGGTGGGGTTCGGCAGCAGATCCGGGCGCGGAGGAGAACTTCTTCATCAAGCCGTGGCATGGACGACGATCCGGAAACGCACTGCCGACCTATGTTCCGCGGAACGCGATGGCGCCACTCGAGGAAGGCCTGGACGACAAGGACAGGCGATTCGTGATCCTCACCGGCAATCCGACCAGCGGCAAGTCGCGCCTGGTCTACGAGGTCGCCAAACAGCGACCTGGCAACGTGACGTTCGTAGCGGGTGGAGCCCCCGGCGCAGGTGCAACCGACCATCTGTTGGAGTTGATGGAAGACCCGCTCGGCTTCTCCACCTGGGAGGAGCGTCAGATACTCGTTCTGCGTGATCTACGTCAGAGGCTGATCGCCCGCAATATCAGTGCGAGCTTCATGGCCGACTGGCTGGATAGGCATCCGAAGGTCGCGGTGGTGGCAATTCTTGACACTGAGGACCTCACCCGGATCAAAGACGATGGAGAGGAGGCAGTAGCCGAACTCGCCGCCCTCGAAAAACGAGCGAAGATGGTGGAGGTCAAGGACTACCTGGAGGGGAGCGAGCTCTCCGACGCCCGTCGGACCTTCGTCGACTTGACCGATGAGCAGCTCACCTGGCTACCGAGCTACTTCGTCTCGGCAAGCTCTCTACGAGACAAGCTCCAGGGGCACGATGCAAAGGAACACCCTGTGGGAGTCGCGATTGTGCGTGCGACTGTCGATTGGCAGCGAGCAGGGCTGTCGCGACCCGCACCGGAGCACTTCTTGCGTCTAATTGCGCCCCAGTATGTGACCGGGACGGTTCCTGAAGTCACGGATGCTGCTTTCGACGAAGGCCTGAGCTGGGCGCTCGAGCCGGTTCAGGGAGCAGCGGCTCTCCTGTACCGGGTCGATGCCGGTGGAGCAAACGACGGGTTCCGGGCGGACGGGGTCATCGTCGAACGCATCGAAGCAGTCGAGCCTCCCGAGCCGATTCCTCAGAACACCTGGGATGCGGTTCGAAATGAGGTCCTCAACTTCAGCGAACAGAAGCCCACGGCGGACGGTCCAGCTGCTGATCTGATCGGGATGGCCGAGGCCGCCCAGCGCGCTGGCCGCAGTGAGATGGGGCGGGAAATGCTCGAGATCGCGGGCCGACTCGACACCAGTGGTTCGCAGTATCGCCGAATCGCGGAGGTTTTCACTGCAAGCTCCGTGCGCGGCCCCGCGTTGCGATTGCTGCTGGACGGCCGCTACGACGATGGCTTCCGATACCGGATACGAGCCTCCCGCGAACAGAACCGTGCCCGGCGCGCGCGTGTCGAAAAGGAGGGGAAAAGCATCCGCGATCATCTGGTCTCGGAGATCTATAGCCACCGCTGGTGGCGGGCCGTCATCCGCTTCGCGGTCCTCGCGGCGATCGACTTGGCGAGCTCCGCACTCGGCATCCTGTTGGGGCTTCTTCTGCGCTCGCTCATCGAAGTTGGGGAAGTCCATCCCCACACCTTGTTCACCGAACTTTCCCGCTCGCTGGTCTACCTCTGGATTGCGATCACGGTCGCTCTTTTTGCCTTGCGCAAGCTCTACAAGGAGGATGCGGAGCGAGCGCGACTCGGCGAGATTCTCGCGGCCATGGGGACGCTCGGGCTAATCGGTTTCGGGGCGGCTGTTGCCGCCGAGCTCAATCTTGGGGCGATGCTCACTGCATTTGTTGTCGCTTTGGTGTGCGTGGTGGTGGCTGCCTTGGTCGACTTTGAGTTGCGGCGCCTATACGACAAGGTAAGTACGGGCTGGGTCGAAGGCAACGAGCTGAAAGCACGAACGCTGTTAATCGGCGACGCTCAACACACGGCCGTCGTCGAAGAGCTGCTGGACGGAGGAATCTCGCGCCCGATCGAAGTGGTTGGTTACATGACGACCGACTCAACAGAAGAGCAGGGTCCAAAATTCCTCGGTTCTCTCGTGGATCCAGAGGATCTTGCGGCGGTTGCCTTACGGCACGACATTGCCCGCGTTCTCATCGCGGATCCTGAGATGACGGTGCGCGAACGCGAGGACCTCGCCGACTTATGCCACCTACGGGGACTCAAGGTGGAGGCCGTGCCAACCATCGCCGACGTGCGCGCTGGCAGTGTGCGCCTCACGCCAGGCCAGCCGCTCCTGCTGATGGAGATCGATCCTCTCTGGCTGGGGAACGCAGCATACGCCGCAAAGCGGACTCTCGATGTGACCCTAACGCTGCTCAGTGCTCCGGTGGTCATCCCCCTATGCATCTGGTCCGCGGTGCGGATCGCTCTCGGGGGCGGCCAGCCAATCGTGGCCGATTCCTGGCGCCCCGGGGTCGGCATGAAGATCTTTGGCATGCGACGCTTCCGCACCCAGAGCGGCTTTAGGTCGCCCATTGACGAGACTGATCGCGGCGACGACCGTGAGCAGCACCTGACTCCAGTCGGTGCCAAGCTGCGGCGTCGCGGCTTTGACGTTCTGCCGCAACTACTTAATGTCCTGACCGGCAAGATGTCGCTGGTCGGTCCTCGTCCGCTCCACCTCTCCGACCACACCAAGTTGGCCGATGAACAACTCCTCCGGTATGTCATTCGACCGGGAGTGACCGGGCCGTGGCAGGTCTGCGACCGAGAGACGATCACCTGCTCGGAGCTAACCAAGATGGACTTGGCCTACTTGCGTAATTGGACTGTCCTTTCAGACCTTGAGATCCTGATCAAGACGGCGAGGCTGATGCTCAGGGGTAACAAGCCGTTGCAGCTCCTGGTCGAGGACCCCCAATCGGTGCCGCCGACTGAGAGAACCGAAGCCTCGAACAACGACGCGGAATGAATGGCAACCGACTTGGATTAGCGGAAGTCAGAGCCGTTGCCGAGCGCACCACCAAGCAGGCTCCGGAACGCTAAGCAGAGACGACGCGCTGCAGCCCCCGCCGGGGGCGGATGAGATCAGCCCGGCCAACGTGCATCAGTCCTTCGAGATCTTGGAGGCGATGTTCAGGCTCAGGCGACCAGAGGAAGCGGTCGGGCTCAGGCCAGATCTCGATGAAACCGGGCGGCAGGTCACCGGGACGCAACCCCTCCTCCCTTTCAGGATCGAAGAAACCCAAGAAGTGGAAAACCACATGGCCGGCGGCAAGCAGCGCCCGGTAGGTATTGAATTCATCACGTGAGGGTCGAGGACCCGGTGGTGGTTTCGCTCGCCACTCTCCCCCTATCGCCAGTAGTCGATACGGCCAAGCCTCCGGCTCCCGAGGCCGGCGGGCAACAGCGACGCGACAGCAGATCGGCGCCGCCTGTTCAACGAGCAGCTCGGTGCGGTGCCCAGCCGGAACAATTCGCTGCCCTCGGGGGAGCGTCGACTGCGCGACCATCAACGTCTTCGCTGCCCAGAACGCGAGCGATTCCTGCTCGTCGATTGACAGCGGCAGTCTTATCGACGAGGTCAACATCGGGCCGAGGATCGGCTTGACCTTGGTCTCGAGGGAGGCCATCCAGCCGTTGTTGCAGCTACGGCAGACCTCCCGCACCGTCAACTCGAACGGCACCATCGGGTAGCGGCGCTCCCGCACAGTGCCGTCTTCTAGGTCGGTGCGGCTCCAGTGCTCTTGAGCGCCCTCGTCGGGAAACCGCTTCCGAATCCACCGAGGGAGTACGTGCTCCTTCGACATAGGGCCATCGCTCCCACAGAAGACACACGTACGGCCGGTAGGCGTCATTCTCCTAGCTTGACATCGGCTGCGGCGACTCCCGCCCAGCATCTTTGGCCAAAGGTCAGAGCAAACTTCGAATTTCGGTGAACCGCTCCAGCACCTTGCCGAAGCTCGGGTGGGGGCGGAAGAAGAGGCGTTGACACTCCTCCTCGTAACCGGGCTCGATTTTCGCCCGGAGCTCGTCGGGCGGAAAGAGCGCATCGCTGCTCGTAAAGCGGAGGCCGGGCGGCGGGCGGTAGCTATTGGGAAAGTAGGTGCGGCTCTTCTCGTCATAGTCGAGCCTGATCGCCTCGTACTCATCTGATTCCAGCATCTCGATGACCTCGGGACGGCCAGCGAGGACATAGAGGTCTGCGTAGTGGCGTACGTCGCGACCCAGAGAAACGCCCTCCTGCTCGAGCCGCTCGACCTTCCCGTGAATGGCGAAGAGCTTCTCAACGAAGGTGCGGCGAAAGTGCAGCAGGTCCATCTCGAAGGGCTCGATCCCCTCGACATCGAGCCCCCCCGCGGCCCCCCGTGCCATCAGCAGCTCGCCGACGATCGAGGAAATCTTGACCCTCGCGGTCGGCTGCTTGCCGCTCTGGATGCCTGGCTCGAGACGGACGGTCGGCGGAAAGCCCTCGAGCGGAGGGAAGTGCGAGTGGTAGCGGAAGGTGTCGATGCGCCCGCGCCCGCCAATCGTCTGGGATTCGGCAGGGACGAACTCCAGGCCGTCAATAGCGGAGACGTCGCCGTTCAGCTTTTTCATCGTCCGGTCGATCGCTCGCGTGCTCCCTAACGGTGGCTTGGCAGCGGGATCGACGAAGAGGTCGATGTCCTCGGAAAAACGGTCAAGCAGGTTCCATCCCTTCGAGAGGCTGGTACCGCCCTTGAAGATGGCCCGCTCGCCAAGCGTCGCGGCGATCGCTCGCAGGATCTCGGTGATCCAGTAGTCCTTCTCGACGAACGTCTCAGGCAGCCCGGACTCCGCCGCAGCCGCAGTTAGGAAGGCGGCGAAATCGGGGTGGTCTGCGAGCCTCACCGCGCCTGCCACTCGCGTGCGTTTGGCAGCGCGGCCAAGATGCCGAAGTCGAACCTGCTGATCGGGTTGAGGCTCTCTCGCAACTGAGCGAGCGCAGCAGCGGGGGCGCCGGCCTGCTCACCGAGCGCACCCAGCATGGCCCTGACACGAGGAGGCTCCGAGAGAGCCGCCTTGGCGAGCCTCTCGAAACGCGCCCGCTCGGAGAGCATCGAAACGAGGCGCCGCGACGTCTCCTGCGGGGACAGGTCGCTGTAGCGGGCGCGGTCGCGCAGAAGCTCGAGCAGGGCGCCATCGGATGCATCGAGATCGAAACGGGAGACCGGGCGGCGGGTATGCACGGTGGCGTTTTGGAGCGCACCGGGCGCGGCGCTGGCCGGCGTCGCAAACTGGGGGCGAGCTGGGTTCTGCGTCGATAGTCCTAATGCGTTCCCGGCGCTCAGCTTGGCGGGATGAAGCGGCGCATCCAGGCTATGAGCGACCGCACCACTGGCGCTCGGGACGCTCGGGCCGAGGGCGGTTTGCTTGGCTCGGTAGTACAGGCCCTTGCGCACTCGCTGCAGCTCTCCCTGGCTCGCCAGGCGCGAAAGTGCATGGGCAACAGCGTTTGCGGGCAGATCGCGAAAGTCAGAGAGCGACCAATAGCGCTCGCCGCCCGCGCGCACCCGCTCGGAAACGCGCGTAGCCGTGCTGTGGGGACTTGCCCCTCGCCCGCGTCTTTTTTGCTTTGGCATGGCGCAGATCCTAGCTTATCTGGCAAGTTTTTTTGTCATAGAACTTGCCAAATAATATTCGGGTGGAGCGACCACCGCGGATTGAAACCACCCCCGCCGATTTGGGGAACTCGGCGGCATTAGTTCCCGAAACGCCGCATATCGGTTCATATCCGTGCCTATTTGGCTCCGACGCGCGCTGATCCGCGAACGGAATAGCGCCGCAAATCAGCGCTTTCTGCCACCCCCTCCCATCTCGCCAAGGGGCTTGCCATGCAGAAGGTCGAGGGTTCGAATCCCTTCAGCCGCTTCTCTTCGTTGCCTGTCGCCACAGTTATGCTCGCCCAGAGATGAGCGGGTCGATCAATTCCCTGGAGAACGTGGGCATCGTCGTTGAGGACCTCGCGGCGGTGAAGGCGTTTTTCTTCGAGCTCGGGCTGGAGCAGGTGGGCGAAACGGAGGTGGCGGGCGAGTTGGTGGACCGAGTCGTGGGACTCGAGGACGTCCGTTGCGAGATCTCCATGCTGCAAACCCCCGACGGTCACGGGCGGTTGGAGCTGATGCGGTTCAAAAGCCCGGTGGCGCGTGAGGGCGATGCGGGCGCGGCGCCGAACACGCTCGGCATCCGCCGCCTCGCGTTCTCGGTCGACGACATCGACGCCGCCGTCGCCAAGGTGCGGGACCGGGGGCTGGAGCTTCTCGGCGAGGTAGTGCGCTACGAGGACGTATACCGGCTCTGCTACGTCCGTGGCCCGGAGGGGATCATCGTGATGCTCGCCGAGCAGCTCGACTGAAACTGCCCAAAGGGTCTCACCGCCACAGCTCGCGACGCAGCATCGCGTTGCCGCGCTCAAGCTGCTCGATGGTGGCGCTGGCGACCGAGCGGGCCCGGGTGGCGCGATTGATGCGGGCCTGGACCTCGCGGTGTGACTTGCCGGTGCGACGGGCGACGTCGGCGACCAGGCGCCTGCGCTCGCCGCGCAGCCGCTCTCGGGTCGCGTAGGCCGACTCGCGCTCGGGCTCGAGGTCCCCTGAGGCGGCTGCGGGCCTGGCGAGGGTCGTCGCTTTCCTCGCTCCCGGACCGGGGTCGTCGGTCGGGAAGAGCTGAAGCGTGGTTTCGCTCATGATCGCCTCGTCCAGTTCGGCGTCCCCCGAGCTGAGGACAGCAAAGCCTTCGCCCGGCTTGCGCTGCTCCGGACCCTCGTCTATCTCTTCGCCCTCGTCCTCCTCAGCGCCCGGTGAGAGGTCTAGTGCGTGGCGGCGCTCCAGCTCGATCTCGTGAGCGAGTGCCTTCAGCCGCGGGTCGGCCGGCATCAGGAGGTAACTCATCTGGCGGCGCGGCCGCGGGGTAGCCCGGATGAAGCGGCCGACCACCTGGCGGAAGAAGAGCTCGGTCCGAGCCGCCGTCGCATAGACGCCGACCCGCAGGCGGGGGATGTCGACGCCCTCCGAGACCATCAGGACCGAGACCAGCCAGCGTCGATCGGAGGAGGCGAAATCGGCGATGCGCTGGCTGGCACCGGGCTCGTCGCTCATCACCAGCTCGGGTTGCTCCCCCGAGATCGACCCGAGCCGCGCCGCGATCGCCCGCGCGTGATCCTGATCAGAGGCGATGACCAGGCCGCCCGCTTCGGGGTGCCCGTCGGCGCGTACCTCGCTCAGCCTGGCGTCGCCGTCGCGCAGCACCTCCCCCATCCACTCGCCATCCGGGCTGAGCGCCGTCCGCAGGCGCCGGGCCGCCTCCACCGCCGGCAGGACGAGGTCAAAGTCGGCGCTGCGCTGCCGACCGTCCGAGACCCATTCCATCTCGCCGTCATAAGGCAGGAAGGTGATCGGGCGGCATACCCGGTCGACCAGCGCCTGCGGATAGCCATAGGCGTAGTCGGCTCGACTGAGGCCGTCCTCGTCGTAGGTGACCCAGGGAATGGCCGAGTTGTCGGAACGGAATGGCGTCCCCGAGAGGAGCAGCCGGAAGCGGGCGCCGTCGAAGGCTCTACGGGTTTGCAGACCCCAGGCGGCCAGATCGCCCATGTGGTGCGGCTCGTCGGCGATCAGCAGGGTCGGCCGGCGGGCGGCCGCCAGGCGGTGCGTATCCGGCCCGGCCGCGATCGTCTGGTAGGTGACGGCGACGCCATGGAAGTCGGCTGACTCCGGCCCGTCCGAGTTTGGCCTGTTTGGCTCGAGGTCGATGCCGTAGCGACCCGCGTCGGCGGCCCACTGGCGGCAGATGTGGGTGGTCGGACCCGCCACGACGACGCGCGAGACGAACCCGGCGCGCAGCATCCGATGGGCGATGTGCAGGCCGAAGGTGGTCTTGCCGGCCGCCGGCGTAGCCGAGGCCAAGAAGCTGGCACCCGAGTGCGCCCGCACAGCCTCGGTCGCCTCCTGCTGCCATGAGCGAAGGGGTCGGGCATCGGGCCAATCCGGAAGCGATCGGGCACGTGCCCCGTCGCCGGTCAGGTGCTGAGAGGAGTCGTACAAGGGCGGGCCACAATATGGTCGCCAGCGGCGGAGGTTCAATTGGAAGAAGCTAGTCTGAGTAATGAAGCTCAACTCTGAAAACCAGTTGACCTCGGGAGGGCCTATGTCTGCCCTGTATCGCGTTTACACGCGTTTGTTCGTATGCGTTGTCGCTCTTGTGGCCTTCGGAGCGCTTGCGCTCGCTCCGGCCGCCGGCGCCAGCGGCGTCGGAAGCACCTATCTCGCGCTCGGCGATTCGCTTGCCTACGGCTACCACCAAGCCCAGTTCCAAGAAGAACTGAAAACCAAAGGCTTCGTCGAAGCGAAAAATTTCAACGACGGCTACGTGGATGACTTCGGCGCGACGCTGAAGCTGGTGAACCCCAAACTGCAGATTGTCAACGACGGCTGCCCGGGTGAGACCACCGAAACGATGATCAAAGGCTCCGGCGCGTTCGGGCCGGAATTCTGCGCCGGCGGTCCGACCGGGAGCCCCTTCCCGAAGGCGTTCCTACACCACTCATATCCCGGCACGCAGCTCGAAGACGCGCTGGCGATCGCGAAAGAACCCGGGGTCGGCACGATCACGCTCGACATCGGCGCTAACGACATCCTGCAGTTCCTCAGCCACACCTGCGGCTTCCCGGCGACGTTCACCTGCAGTCAGGCACAGATTGAAGCCGAGATCGGGCACGTCACCGCAAACGTCGGGTTCATCCTGGCTCAGTTGCGCGCGGCCGCACCGGAAGCGAAGATCATCTTCGTTTCGCAGTACAACCCCTATCCGACGGTGCTGAAACCGGAAGGAACGGGAGACGCGACGGTCGAAGCTCTCAACGGCGCGCTGAAGAGTGTGGCCGCGAACTACGGGGTCGGCTTCGCGAACACGGCGAGGGTGATCAACTTCTCGGGCACCCACGGCGGCCCGGAAGCGGGAGACATCCCCACGGTCTGCGCCTTCACGGCCATGTGCCCGGGCGGCGTATTCAACCCCGCAAGCCCGAACGCCGACATCCACCCCACCAAGGCCGGCTACGCCGCGATGGCCGGGGTCGTCGGGGTCACCTACCTGTCTCACTGAGGTAGTCAGGTAGGGATTCGTTTGCATCCACCGCGCTCCGCCAGCAAGGTTGGCGGAGCGCGGTCCGCTGAATGGCTAGAACTCCGAGACCGCCTGCGCCACCGGCACCTCACCCGAGACCAGATCGAAGGTCTTGCCGATCGTGTTGTCTGCCTCCAGGACCGCCGCGAGGACGGCGGCGACGTCGGCGCGGGGGATCTCGCCGCGGTCTAGGTGCCCGCTAACCTGGACGAGGCCGGTGGGTGGGTCGTCGGTGAGACCGCCGGGGCGGACGATGGTGTGGGCGAGGCCGCTGGCGATGAGGGCGCGGTCGGCTTCGGCCTTGGCGCGGAGGTAGACGCCGAAGACGTCGTCGCCCTCGGCGGGCGGGTCGGCGGCGCACATGGCGCTGACCATCACGTAACGGTCGATGCCCTCGGCCTTGGCGGCGTCGATCAGCTTCAGCGCTCCGCCGAGGTCCATCGTGCGCTTGCGCTCGGCGCCGCTGCCTGGCCCGGCGCCGGCAGCGAAGACGATGGCCTCGGCCCCGCTGACCGCCTCGGCGACGTCGTCGTCGCCCTCGAGGTCGCAGATCACGGGCTCGACGCCGATCTTGTGGAGGTCGTCTTCGTGCTCAGGATTGCGGATCAGGCCGAAGACGGCATGGCCGCGCTCGACCAGCATTTTTCCCAGCAGCAAGCCAATCTGGCCATGTCCACCGGCGATCGCAATCTCCATCTCAGCCTCCTTGATCTTTGGATACGAATTTTTTCTCGGTACGAGCGTTTGCTCTACCCACTAATGGGTATTACCATGGCGTTCCCACATTGATCCATCCCCGGACGCGGCGCAGAGGATGAGCCCTTTCCCGTTTCGGCACCGTCGTTTTCCCTGGCCACGGCTGCCTGACGCTCCCCCTCTGCGCCGCGTCTTTTCTTCACGCGATACCGAGGAGGCACAACTTTGTTGCGAATCAAGCTGGTCACCGCCCTTTCTATCGCCATGGCCGCCCTCATTCTCCTCCCCGGCGCCGCCTCCGCCTGGGCGCCGGCCGGGACCGCCAAAGTGCATCCCGGCGTCCAGACCTTCACCGAAGGCGCCCAGTGCACCTCCAACTTCGTCTTCGAGGAAGGCTCCACCGTCTTCATCGGCCAGGCGGCCCACTGCTCCGGCACCGGCGGCCAGACCGAAACCGACGGCTGCACCAGCGGCTCGCTGCCCATTGGCACGCCGGTCGAAGTGAGCGGCGCCAGCAAGAAGGGCACCCTCGCTTACAACTCGTGGCTGACGATGCAGGCCAACGGCGAGAGCGATGCCAACACCTGCGCCTACAACGATATCGCCCTGGTCCAGCTCGACCCGGCCGACGTCGGCAGCGTCAACCCCTCGGTGCCCGGATACGGCGGCCCGACCGGGGTCGGCAGCGCCGGGGAAACCGGCTCGACCGTCTTCTCCTACGGCAACTCCGAGCTGCGCGGCGGCGTCACCAAGCTGAGCCCGAAGCAGGGCACGCTGATCCAGAACGAAGGCGAAGGCTGGAGCCACATCGTCGTCACCCTCACCCCGGGAATTCCCGGCGACTCCGGCAGCGGCTTCATGAACGAAGCGGGCCAGGCGATCGGCATCCTCAGCACTCTGCAGATCGCCCCGCTTGCCGGCACCAACGGGGTCGGCGACATCGCCAAGGAGCTCGCCTACGAGCGTGCCCACGGTCCCTACCCGAACCTGCAGCTCGTGCCGGGAACGCAACCGTTCAACCCGAGCCTGGTCGGCGCCATCCTCGGCGCCTAGTCGCGCAGTTCTGAGATCAAATCGTCGAGGTCGAGGGGGGTGGTGCCCATCTGCACCCTCTCCCCGTCCGGCGCCATCGGCCACTGCTCGCGCGGCCGGTCCCAGTAGAGCTCGACGCCGTTGTGGTCGGGGTCAGAGAGATAGAGCGCCTCGCTGACGCCATGGTCGGAGGCGCCCTCCAGCGGCCAGCCCGCCTCGCTCAGCCGTCGCAGTGCGTCGGCGAGAGCGCGGCGGGTCGGGTAGCGGATCGCCGTGTGGAAGAGACCGGTCGTACCAGGGGCAGGCGGCGAGCCGCCTTTCGAGGACCAGGAGTTGAGGCCGATGTGGTGGTGGTAGCCGCCGGCGGAGACGAAGGCCGCGTCGGCGCCCCAGCGCTGCATCAACTCGAAGCCGAGGATGCCGCAGTAGAAGTCGAGCGCGCGGTCGACGTCGGCGACCTTGAGGTGGACGTGGCCGATGTCGACGCCGGGGTCGATCGGCTCCACCTTCCGGCCCGCGTCGCCCTCAGCCATCGAGCACCCCGTCCAGCGCTTCGTTGACCAGGCGGTCGGCGTCGGCGTTCTCGGCACGGCGGACGTGGCGGATCGACCAGGAGTCGAAGTCCCGCAGCGCCCGCCTTACCGCCGCGTGGAGCTCTTTCATCCCGGCGTTTTTGACTTTGTAGCGGCCTTCCACCTGCCGCACGACCAGCTCCGAGTCGCCGATCAGCTCCAGACCCTCGGCGCCGTGCGCCTTCGCCAGCTCGATCCCGCGCAGCAGCGCCCGGTACTCGGCGACGTTGTTCGTCGCCTCGCCGATCTTCTCCCCCACCTTCTCCAGCACCTCGCCGTCGCCGTCGCGGAGGACGACGCCGATCGCGGCGGGGCCGGGGTTGCCGCGAGCGCCGCCGTCGACGTTGACCGTGACCCTGCTCACCGCTTCGCCGGTTCCCTGGCGAGGCTGAGCCTGCCGGCCTCGCCGACCGCGGCGTTCCACTGCCGCGCCGCCGCGTCGAGCTGGTCGATCTCGCGGCCCTTGTCGATCTGGAAGACGGGGCGCAGCTCGTCGCCGATGTCGACCCCCCACTGGTACCAGGAGAGCTCCCAGGCGACGGTGATCCGCACCTCGTCTGGCGCACCAGCGGCGGCGCCGATCGAGGCCTGGGGCTTGCCCAGCGTGCGGGTGAGGCCGGCGACGGTATGGCCCGCCTCGCTGGAGTTGAAGCGGGCGACCGCGCGCTCGAAGGGGCTTGGCGCCTCAGGGTCTTGAGGCGGAGCAGGCCGTGGCCTGCGCAGGCGCCAGCGCCCCTCGTGCCCGTTCTCGATTCGCTCCGGCTCGGGCTCCCCCGCCGGGCGCCAGCCGAGCCGCTCGGCGCGGGCGACGCAGAGCTCGCAAACCGACCGCTCCTCCCCCGCCTCGACGAAGCCGTGTACGCGCTCGCCGGCCAGGATCGTCCGGCCGCAGATCGCGCAGGTGGCCTCGGCGCTCATGCTCTCGCCAAGGTACCAGCGGGTAGATGCCGCCCCGGGTGGGGTCAACCCTGCTGCAGATGCGATTTCAGCCGCATCACTGCCTTGGTATGCAGCTGCGAGACGCGCGACTCGGTGACGCCGAGGACCTCGCCGATCTCCCGCAGGGTGAGGTTCTCGTAGTAGTAGAGGGCGACGACGAGCTGCTCACGCTCGGGCAGCGAGCCGATCGCCTCGGTGAGTCGGTCCTTGACCTCGGTCGTGGCCAGTGCCTCCTGCGGGTCGGCAGCGCCATCGTCGGCAATCGTGTCGAGCAGCGAGACCTGGTCGCCGGAGGAGTCGGAGACGGTCCACAGCTCGTCGAGCGCGTAGACGGAGGAGTTGGCGATCTCCAGCAGCGCGCTCTGCAGTTCCTCTTCGGTCATGTTGAGTTTGGCGGCGAGCTCGGCCTCGCTCGGCGCCCGCTGCAGCTCGTGCTCGAGCTTCGCCTGGGCGGCTTCGATCTCTCGCGCGCGCGAGCGGACCGAGCGCGGCACCCAGTCGAGCGAGCGCAGTTCGTCGATGATCGCGCCGCGGATGCGGGTCATCGCGAAGGTCTCGAATTTGATCCCGC
>Ga0068851_10000395_pt1 | contig 19775 bp, 21 predicted proteins | sample KBSCornC12_FD_66588 | JGI IMG/M metagenome (GOLD analysis project Ga0068851, IMG submission 66588) | Corn rhizosphere microbial communities from Kellogg Biological Station, Michigan, USA - KBS Corn C1-2 | ecosystem: Host-associated > Plants > Roots > Rhizosphere > Soil ...
CAGTCGAGCGAGGTGCCCAACGTCGCGGAGATGAAGGTGCGCCGCGATTATTACCAGATCGACTGGCCGATCACGACGCGCGCCGAAATGTCCGGCGTCTATGTCGAGGAAGTGCTGGCGGTCTACGCGCCATTCGCGATGGGCGTCATCGACAACATCGCCAACGGCTGACGAGCCCCTCCCAGGTTAAACCCTCTCACCTGGGTAACTGGCCCTGCCGGCGGCAATCGGCGGGGCCATTTTTATGAAGGAGAATTCCGATGGGTGATATCATCACCATCGACGCGGCGCGCGCGGCGGAAATCGCCGCGATGACCGTGCCTGCGCTGACCGCGGAACTCGCCGCGCTCGACAAGCCCTCGCTCGAGTTGGTGCTTGAAGCCGAGAAGGCGAAGGGCGAAAGCGACGAACGCACCACCGCGATTGCGGCCGTCACCGCGGCGATCGACGCCATCGACAAGGTGGAAGCTGATGCCGCCGCTGCGGAAGCGGAGGCCAGTGCACCGGTCGAGCCCGTCATCTACGACGGCCACACCGAAATGCGCAACGCCGACGGCTCCGGCTGCTCCTGGCGCGGCACCAGCTACGAACCCGATGCCGATGGCGTCGTGACCGTCCCGGTCGCGGCCTGTGCCGACCTGCTCGACCACGGCTTCAGCTACGTGGCCGCGAAGGGCTAAGCATCATGGCGGCAGGGGATCTGACCACGCTCGCGGCGGTCAAGAATTGGCTCAACCTAGCGAACGTGAGCAACGACGATCCCCTGCTGACCGACCTCGTGACCGAAGTCTCGGCGTTCGTCGAGAATAGTCTTAACCGCAAAATCCTGACCGCGACCCACACCGAGACGTATCGCGGCACCGGGGGCTCGCGCTTCCTGCTGCGTAGCTGGCCGGTGCAATCGATCGCATCGATCTCATGGGCTGGCACCACGATCGACACCTTCGTCGACGTCACCGACGCGACCTATGGCGTCGGCACCGACGGCCGCAGCCTGATCCTAGTCGGCGTCAAGATGCCGTATAACGATCCGGTCAAGGTCACCTACACCGCCGGCTATGACACGGTCCCGAACGACCTCGCGCTCGCCGTGACCGAACTGGTCGGCGAGGCGTACACCTCCCGGACTCATATCGGCGAGACCAGCCATTCGAGTTCGGGTGCGACCACCGTCGCGTTCAGTCGCGAGGCTATGCACAAGACGATCATGGCGCGGTTGCAGAACTATGTTCCGGGCGCGCCGCTATGCTGACCGCCGAACTCGATGCCGGAAAGCTGCTGGCGGGTGTCGATGCCATGCCCGCGCAGGTCGTCGCAGCCGTCGCGACCAAGATGCGCGCGGTCACGATCAACCTCCAGCGCCACGTCATCAACGACAAGCTCCACGGCCAGGTCTTGAAGCAGCGCAGCGGTAAGCTCGCGCGCTCGATCCAGCAGGAAACGCACACCGATGGTGATGTCGTTGTCGGCGAGGTCTTCTCCGCCGGTGACGTCAAATACGCCGCGATCCATGAATTCGGGGGCCGGACGCCGCCACACGACATCGTTCCGAACAAGGCCGAGGCGCTGGCGTTCGCGATCGGCGGCAAGACCGTGTTCGCCAAGATCGTGCATCACCCCGGCTCGCAGATGCCCGAACGGTCGTTCCTGCGCTCCTCCCTCGCCGATCAGGCCGGGGAGATCGTGGAAGGTCTGAGACAAGCCGCTCTGAGGGGCGCACAGCAGGCGCTAGGCCAATGAGCCGGAACGCTGTGTTCGACGCCCTGTTGGCGCTCAGCGACGTCTCCTGGGGCTCTGCCGAGCAATTCGCGGAGCGGTCGCGCCGGCTGAAGGTGTGGGACAAGGCTCCCTCGCCATCGCTCTATCAGGTCGAGGCGGGTGAATCCGTGGTCTCGATTGACGGCCAGCTCGACAAGCGCACCGTCCGCGCCAACTGGATCATCTACCACCGCGGCGGCAAGGACCAGGCGGCGACGCCTGCCGAGACCAGTAACGCCATCCTCGACGCGCTTGAGGCCAAGTTCCGGCCGGCACTTCCCGGCGCGCGGCAGACGCTTGGTGGCCTCGCCTATCGCGCATTCATCGACGGCACGATCCACAAGGACAATGGCGACCTTGACGGTCAGGCCATGCTCATCGTGCCGATCACCATCATCCTTCCCTGAGTGGAGACAGCGCATGCCCGATATCATTTCCGATGATCGCGCGACTGAGATCGTGGCGATGACGGTACCCGACCTGACGGCAGCGCTCGTCGGCCTCGATCTGCCATCGCTCGAATTGGTGCTGCACACCGAAGAGCAGAAGGGCGATGCGGTGCGCGCAACCGCGATTGCCGCGATCACCGCCGCCATCGCCGCGCTCGCCACCAGCGATCCGGCGCCGGTCGTGGTGCAGCCGCGCTACATCCCGCCGACGGACACGACCGGGATCATCTTCTCGACCGGCCGCGAACTCAGCGTCGATGCCGACGGGTTCATCGAACTGCCCGACGACCTCACCACTGACGAAATGCGGCAGCTAATCGTCACCGGCTTTGTGCCGGCGCTGACCTGATCTTTACCTCACCTCTGACCCCCAGCCCGCTGCGCGCGGGCTTTTTTGTGGAGAAATGACATGGCGCAATACAATTTTGGTGCCGGGGTGCTGTGGGGCACGCCGACCTTCGATGCCACCGGTGCCGCGATCACCAACCCGACCCCGCTGATGCTGGCGGTGACGCAGGAAGTATCGATCGACATCTCCGGCGACATCAAGGAGCTCTATGGCTCCAATCAGTTCCCGGTCGCGGTAGGCCGCGGCAAGATGAAGATCACCGGCAAGGCGAAGTACGGCCAGTTCAACGGCGCCATCCTCAACTCGCTGTTCTTCGGCCAGACGATGACGTCGAGCCTCTTGAGCAACGTCGTCGACACGACCGGCGCGACGATCCCAGCGACGCCCTTCCAGATCACGCCGACCGTTCCTGGTTCCGGCACGTGGTCGGCCGACCTTGGCGTCCGTAACGCCCAGGGCAACCCGATGACGCGCGTCGCCTCCGCCCCTGCGACCGGCCAGTACAGCGTCGCCACCGGCGTCTATACCTTTGCCGCGGCGGACACCGGACAGTTGGTCTTCATCAATTACCAGTACACCGCGACCTCGACCGTCGCGAAGACGTCGCTGGTCCAGAACGTCGCCATGGGCCAGGCACCGACCTTCCGCGCCGACTTCTTCAACCAACTCGGCGGTAACGGCCTGGCGCTCACGCTGTATGCCTGCGTGTCGTCGAAGCTGTCGCTCCAGACCAAGATCGACGACTTCATGATCCCGGAACTCGATTTCTCGGCGTTTGCCGACGCGTCGGGCAACGTCCTGAAGTGGGGCTCGGCGCAGTAATGGCCAAGCTCACCATCTTGGGGCGCGACTTCGATATCGCGCCCTACAAGCTGGGCGATCTCCGCAAGGCGGCGCCGTTCATCGATGCGATCCAGAAGCGCAGCGAGGGCGGCACCGGCCTTGTCGATGTCCTGGACTCCGCGTTCGACCTGCTCAACGTGATGTCGATCGGGCTCGTCCGAATCGATCCGGAACTGACGCCCGATTATCTCGAGGCGAATGTCGGCATGGACGATTTCGTCGCCATGCAGGCGTCCTTCCTCGACGTCACCAAGGAATCCGGGCTGAAATCGGCGGGGGAAGTGAAGGCTCCCGTGGCCGCGAAGCCGGCGGGAGCCTCGAAGAAAGCCTGACCGACCTCATCCACGACTTGGTGAGCGCCGGGATTGAAGGTCATTCCAAAGCCGCCATCGAGCAGCACTGGAGCCTGCAAGACGTCGATGCACAGGCCCGGTCGTGGAAGCGCGTCGGGCCACCGCTGAACGTCGCCGCCCTGCACATCGCTGCGGCGCTCGGTGTCGACCTGCTTAAGAATGCCAATCGCGAGGAACGGGTCGAGACAGTCGAGATCGACGCCCACCAACCGACGCTTGCCGACCTCGCCGCCGCCGTTCCGATGCCGATCGCGGGAGGTGACACTCTTACCGCATCCGCCGCGATCCTTGAAAAGTTGAAGGGGCTAAATCCCAATGCCGGGTGACAACGAAGCGAGGATCCTGATCTCGGCAGATGCGTCGGGCGTTGCGCCTGCCGTCAATCTTACGAAGACCGAAATGGCCGGTCTTCAGGATACGCTCCAAGCTCTTAACGCCGGCTTCAACACGCTGGCGGCAGAGATCCGTGCGAGCATGACCACCGGGGCAGCGTCGACCGCCGAAATGACGGCCGAGATGGGCCTTTTGGAAGCGGAGACAGAGAAAGAGGGACTATCGCTACGCGAGATGGCCTTGTCGGCTCGAGAAGGTGCTGAAGCAATCGTGTCGATGAAAGAAGCCGTTTTCGGCTTCGGTGAACTCCTGTTGGCAGCGTTCGCTGTCGAGGAGATCAAGAAGGTCGCCGAGAAGATGGGCGAGGCGGCCGAGCGCACCGAGCACTTGAGCCAGATCCTCGGCATCTCGACGAAACAGGTACAGGCATTGCGCGGCGCTGCCGTTGCAACCGGCATCGACTTCGACACGCTCGCCCGCGGCATGACGCTCATGGACCGCAAGTTCGAGACGGCGCCGGATTCCTTCCGCAAGCTCGGCATCGAGGTCAAGAACGGCGCGACGCAAATGCAAGTGCTTGAGGCGGTGATGAATCGCTTTAAGGGATTGGAGGGCGGCCCGGAGAAAGCAGCGCTTGCATTCCAGACCATGGGCCGAGCTGGCGCCCAGATGATCCCGTTCCTCAACCTGGGCGCGGATGGCCTCGCAGAGCTCAACCGCAAGTCGGAAGAATATGGCGTCATCAACGAGGATGCCACCAAGAAGGGCCTCGCGCTGGCTGAAAGCGTGAACGAATCGAAGCTGGCATGGGACGGTCTCGGCAACACCATGACTTCTGCATTCGCACCGATGCTCAAGCAGGTGGTCGACGACTTCAATACGCTCGCCTCGAATGTTACGAAGAGCTACACCGAAGGCGGAACCTGGAAGGTTATCTTCGATGGCATCGTTGGGGTGTTGTCGACTCTGAAGACCATGCTCGCCGATGTCGGTGACGCGTTCGGTGGCATATTTTCGACTAGCGGCCAGAAGGCGAGCGACTGGTCGACTGCTATGAAGACCTATTTCGCGCAGGTCGCTGAGAACGGCACATACCTCAAGGTCCAGTTCGTCAACGCCATCGAAACGATGGTGATGAATTACCACATCTTCGTCGCTGAGACCCTTTTGTGGTGGTCGCGTGTAAAGACGACCTATGAGGACTTCCTAAACTGGATCGACAAGATCGAAGCCGAGGTCAATTTGCTCGGCACCGTCGTCCAGGAGGCCTTGAGTCTGCAATGGGGCAAGATCGCGCAGACATGGGACAATGGCATGGCCATGATCCAGAACGTCGTCGCAGCGCGCGGGGCTGCGATTGTGCGCGAGGCGCAGAACTTCCGGATCCAGGCCGCCAAGGAGATCGCGGCGGCCGGCGGCGTGTCCGCTGATTTTACCAAATGGGCGATGCAGCAAATCACGCCGCCGGCATCTAAGAAGACGGGGATCGAAGCGCTACAATCGCCCGTCGGTGGGCCGCCGGTCGACTTCAGCAAGGACAAGAAGGGCAAGGCCAAGGAACCGAAATCTCGCATGTCGGAATTCGAGGAGGGCTTGTCCGAGAAGAAGCTTGCCCTTCAGGAAGAGGACGAAGCCGACAATTCGTTCCGCGAGATGTCGAAGGCCGAGGAAGCGGCCTATTGGCGCAATATTCTCGACACCGTGAAGCTGTCCCATGAGGAACTGATCGCGGTCAAGACGAAGTACTATGACGCCAGCTTCGCCGCTCGGAAGGAGGACTTCGACGACCATATCGCGACGCTGAAGCGCGAGCTGGACGCCGCCAAGGGCAACATGCCCGAGATGCAGCGGATCGGCGCCGAGATCGTGACAGCCTATAAACGGGCTTATGGCGACAAGTCGAAGCAGGCACAGGATGCGGAACGGCAGATCGCCGACATCATGCGGCGTGGTGCCGATGAGCAGATCAAGATCGAGGAGGATCTGTTCCGGCATATCGCCGAGTTGCAGCGCGACCGCATCGATGATGCCCAGGGTCAGGCCCAATTCCTCAACCAGATGGGCCTGATCACCAACGGCCAGCTGATCCAGCAGGAACGCCAGTTCGAGAACCAGCGCTACCAGATCGACCGCGAGGCGCTGACCAAGAAGCTCGCATTGCTCCAGGCCGACCCGACCCGCAATGTCGCGCAGATCAAGGCGACGAATAGCCAGATCGAGCAACTCGACGCGCAGCATCAGCTGAAGCTCAACGAGAACACGCGCAAGGCGGTCCTGCAGCGTACCCAGATGGAGCGCCAGGCGATCCAATCGACGGCTCAGCTATGGGGCCAGAATATCGCCAAGCTGATCACGTTGCAGCAGGGCTTTTCCGCGACCCTCAAAGGTCTCTACACCGGCATGGTCTCCATCGTGTCCGACGCGCTGGCGCAGATCATCGAGAGGTGGCTGATCCAGCATTTGTCGGCATTGCTACTCGGCAGTGCAGCATCGAAGGTTGCGGCCGTTGACCAGGTTGCTGCCGCATCCGCGATTGCGGGCGCCAATGCGACCGCGTCATACTCGCTTGCGCCTTGGCCTCTCGACATGGGAGCCCCCGCCTTCGGGGCGTCGATGGCAGCCTATGCGGCGAGCTTTGGCACTCTCGCCGGTTTCGACGTCGGTGCCTACAATCTCAGCCAGGACGGCATCGGCATGCTCCACAAGGGCGAGACGATCATCCCGGCGGACCAGGCCGGCGGCTGGCGCAATGTGATGAGCCTGTTTGCCGGCATGCCGAAGTTCGGCGTACCGTCGCTCGGGTTCGGCGTTGGCGCGAACAGCAATGCACCGGCGGCGGCCAATGATGGTGGCTCGTCGGGCGGCGGCTTCCATTATCACGACCACAGCGCGCGCGGACTGACCGAAGCGCAGATCATCGCCAACCGAAATGCCTTTGCCAAGGCGATGAAGATGGCGCACCGCGAGGGTAAGCTGGGGTTCGCCCTGCCGGCTTAACGCGGTGGCAGGGAAAACGAGATCGACGACCCGCCGAATGTCCCGACGCTGGCGGAAATGCCGGACACCGATCCTGCTGACATCATCGCTCCGCAGATTGTAACTTCTCCGGAAGTACCGGATGATACGGTCGGATCCGCGATGTGGCCGCTGATGTTATCCGGGACGATGATCTGCTTCTGAATAGCGTCGTATCGGCGGTAAAAAGCAAGTCGATCCGGACCGACGCAAGCCGGGCCGAGGACGGCAGTCGCGATGTCGAAAATGTGGGTTTCATCCCACTCCTCTTTGGTTCGCGCGAGCAGAGGTGCCTCCTTCGGGAAGAACTTGATCTCGCTCACATGCTCGCCGTCGGAAAGCCACAGCTGGGCTCGCACGATATTGGGACCAAAAAGGTCACGGTCTTTTGGGCCGAACGCCACGAGGAATTCCACCAGCTGGGGAATCGGGCGTCCATCAATGCCCAGCTCGACCGACCCCGGCAGTTTGAAGCCGCCGCCCATCCAGAGCGGTTCGGTCGTGATCGCGACGCCGAAACTCAGGCTGGCGAGGCAAGTCACCGCATCGGCGCCGAGGCATTTCCGGGATTGGGGATTGGCTCGCAGCTGGTCAACGCGGACCTTGATCGCGGCGACAGCAGCGGCGTTCTGCTTTCTGTCCTGACCGTCGGCCGTAGCCGATGTCGTCATTACCATCAGCGCGACCGGCGCCAGTAACCACTTAAGCATCGTTACCTCCACCCGCTGGACATAGCCTGCGCGCGGGCTGGGTGCAGCGTCAAGTCGCGCGATCGGTCACGCCATTGCGGCGCACGGCCGACTTCACACGGAGACCACCTTGCCAGCACTCTACCTGCCGACACGCTGGCTAATCACATCCGACCCGTCGATCGACGATCCGGACATGTTCCCGCAACTGATCGGGCAGTCATTCCTGGTCGCGAAGACACCGACCTGGGCGACGAAGATCGCGACCGCCTCGTCCGGCCGGGAACGGCGCCGCAAGACCTGGTCGTATCCGCGCTGGCAGTTCAAGGTCGCCTACGAGGTGCTGCGCGATCTCCCGGCAACCCCGGATCTCGATCGTCTCGCCGCCTTCTTCCTGCTCCATGCCGGGCAGTATCAGGAATTCTTCTTCTACGATCCGGGCGACAACACCGTCACCTCGCAACGCTTTGGCACCGGCGATGGTGTCACCACAGCGTTCCAGTTGACCCGCTCGATGACCTTCGGCGGCTCGACCTTCACCGAACCGGTCGGCGGTGTCCTCGGCACCCCGACGGTGTTCGCCGACACCACCCCGATCTCCGCATTCACGATCGGCCCGCGCGGATCGATCACGTTCACGACCGCGCCGGCGAGCGGCAAGGCTCTGACCTGGACAGGTCGGTTCATGTTCGTGTGCAGGTTCGATGACGACACCTTGGAGCTCAATCAGATGATGCAGAGTCTCTGGTCGCAAAGCGGGCTCTCCTTCACCTCGACCAAGGGCTAACCAATGAAAGCGGCTCCCGGCCCCCTCATCACCCTGCTCAACTCGGGCGCCGACTTCCAGATGGTCGACCTGTGGACGATCACGCTGCGCGGCGGTTCCGTGATCCGCTGGTCGAGCGCCGATGTTCCTGTTGTGTCCGGTGGCCATACCTACGTGCTTGGCCCGGGCATCGAGCGGCAGGACATCAGCGAGAAAATCGGGCTCGATGTCTCCACCGTCGACATGGCGATCACCGCCAACGCCGACGATCTGATCAATGGCACCGCGATCATCCCGTTCATCAGGGGCCGCGGCTTCGATGGCGCCAATGTCCGGCTCGACCGGGCCTTCCTGACCGACTGGAATCTGCCGGTAGTCGGGAGCGTGCTGCGCTTCTCCGGCCGGGTGACGGCGATCTCGGCGATCACCGGAAACTCGGCGACGATCACGGTGTCATCCTGGACCGTGCTCTTGAACGCCAACATGCCGGCGAACCTCTATCAGGCAGCGTGCCTGCATTCGGTCTATGACGCGGGCTGCGCGCTGAGCGCCGCGGCCTTTGCCGTCACGGGCACGGTGAGCGCATCCCCTGCGCCTACCGCGACGGTGTTCGATACCAGCTTGACGCCGACGGCCAACGACTTCGCGCAGGGGCGCATCGTGTTCACGTCCGGACCCAATACCGGCATCTCGGCGACGGTCCGGTCCAATGATAGCTCCGGCCTGATGACGATGGTGTCGCCGCTGCCGGTCGCGCCGACATCGGGCGATGCCTTCACCGCTTATCCGGGCTGCGACCTGACGCAGAGCCGGTGTTCGGTGCGGTTCAATAATCTCGGGCGGTTCAAGGCAACTCCCTATGTCCCGGTCCCGGAAACCGCGTTCGGATGACGCGCGAGGAAGTCGTCCGCGAGGCGCTGTCGTGGGAGGGAACGCCCTACCACCATCGTGCCCGGATCAAGGGCGTCGGCGCCGATTGCGCGATGCTTCCGGCCTGCGTTTACGAAGCGGTCGGGTTAATCCCGCACCTCGAGCCGGAATACAGCCCGCAATGGATGCTGCACCGCGACGAGGAGCAGTTCCTGGGATGGATCCTGCGCTACGCCCGCGAGATCGAACGCGATGACGTCGGCCCCGGCGACCTCGCCGTCTGGAAATATGGCCGTTGCTACTCGCACTCGGCGATCGTGCTCGACATGCCGGAGGTGCTCCACGCCGTGATCCGCGGCGGCGGCGTCATGCGCGGGAATGCCGATCGCGACGAAGAATTGCGATCGCGTCCGGTCAAATTCTTCACGCTGTTTTGACCGTCCGAACGTAGTCGGTGATCGCGGCTTCGGCGTTTCTCCGCCGAACGCCCTGAGAAACCAGGGCATCGATAGCCGCCAATCTTGCCGCCGCCTCAGCGGCGCTCGGCAGCGCGGCATCGTACCGTTCAATGCTGGATCGAATGTTCTCCCCCGCCTCAGCGAGGGACGGTCTTGGATCGCGATCGTTCGGCCAAATCGACATGCACGAAAGGTAATCCTTCCCATCATGGGCGGCAAGACCACCTCGACCACCGCGCCGAAGCTCAACGGCATCCAGGTCCAATCCAGCACGCTCGGCCTCCCCATCTCGCTCGGCTGGGGCCGCGGCCGGATGAAGTGCAACCTGATGTGGTACGGCGCCTTCACCGCGACGGCACACACCACGAAGACTGGCGGCGGCAAGGGTCTCGGCGGCGGATCGAAGAACACGACCTATACCTACACCGCGTCGATCATGATGGGCATCTGCGAAGGCGGCTCGACCGGCATCCAGGGCATCCGCACGATCTACAAGGACACGTCGGTCCTGACCTCGCTCTCGGCCGCCGGGCTGAGCCTCGCGACCGGGACGCCGACGCAAGCGGTGTGGAGCTATCTCACCTCGAAGTTCCCGGCCCAGGCGATCCCCTATAGCGGCATCTCCTATGTCTATGCCCAGGATTACGACCTCGCCGACAGCGCCAACCTGCCGAACCACAGCTTCGAGATCGACTTCGCGACCCAGCTCGGCGGCGGCGTCTGCGATGCCGATCCCAAGGACATCATCACCGACTTCCTGACCAACCCGGCTTACGGCGTGCCGATGTGGGGATCGGGCTTGATCGGCGATCTCAGCGACTATTCGCTATATTGCCGCGCCAACAACCTGTTGCTCTCCCCCGTCCTCGAATCGCAATCGAGCGCGGCGTCGATCATGGAGGAATGGCTGACGGCAACAAACTCGGCCGTGTTCTGGTCCGAGGGTGTGCTCAAGATCCGGCCCTATGGCGATGCATCAGCGACCGGCAACTCGGTCACCTGGAATCCAAACCTAACGCCGGCATATGATCTCACCGAAGACGATCTGATCGTCGACGACAGCGGCAACTCAGTCTCGATCGAGATCGTCGACCAGTCGGACGCCTATAACGTCGTCCAGTTCGAGTTCCTCGACCGCGCCAATCAGTACAATGTCGGCATCGCGGTCGCGCAGGATCTCGACAACATCGTGACCTATGGCCGGCGCAAACAGGACCCGACGACGGTCCACTCGATCTGCGACGCCGCGATCGCGCGCCAGGCGGTCCAACTCTACGGCCAGCGCGTCCTCTACACCCGCGAGAAATACACCTTCAAGCTGCCGTGGAACTTCGCGCTGCTCGAGCCGACCGATCTCGTCACCCTGACGACAACCACCGATTCGCTGCAGCTGAACCGCCAGCTGGTCCGCATCACCGAGATTTCCGAGGATGCCGACGACCTCCTATCGATCACCGCCGAGGGTGTGCCTGTGGGCGTCGCCTCCGCGGCACAATATGCCTCGCACTCGGGCTCCGGCTATTCGCCGAACACCGAGATCGCGCCGGGCAGCGTCTCGACGCCCTGGCTGTTCATCGCGCCGCCGAACCTTGCCGGGCTCGATGCCGAGGTGTGGGTGGCCGCTGCCTCGACATCGGCGACCTGGGGCGGCTGTCAGGTCTGGATCAGCACCGACGGCAGCAATTATTCCATGGTCGGTACGATCGACGGGCCGGCGCGCTACGGCACCCTGACGGCCACGCTGGCAGCCGGCGCCGATCCTGACACGACCAATACCTGCGCGGTCGACCTCTCGACCAGTCTCGGCACGCTCGAAACTGTCAGCACGACTGACCGCGATGCCGGGGTGACGCTATGCCTGGTCGGCGATGAGGTGATTGCTTTCCAGACCGCGACCCTGACCTCTGCCAACCACTACAACCTGACCTCGCTACGCCGTGGCCAGCGCGGTACGACCTCAGGCTCACATTCGAGCGGGACCAGTTTCGCCCGGCTCGATGATGCGATCTTCAAGTTCGGATATGACCCGGCGAACGTCGGCGATACGATCTATGTTAAGCTGGCGTCGTTCAACATCTACGGGCGCGGCCTGCAGGACCTCTCGACGGCCACCGCTTATTCGATCGCGATCACGTCGGCGCCCGGCCGCCCGGCCTATCGCGATGTCAAATACCAGCGCTCCTTTCCGCGCCCGGCGACGCCGACCGGCGACAATCCGTCGGGCTGGTATGACAATGTTCCGACCGGCGACGGCTCGATCTGGCAGACGACGGCGACCAAGACATCGCTCGGTACCGTCATTGGGGTGTGGTCGACCCCGACGTCCATCTCGGGCATCACGCCACGCGGCGATTACAGCGCGACCGCGACCTATTATGCCAACAACACCGTCACCTATGGCGGCGGCACCTATGTGGCGACGCAGGACAATTTCTCCGGCCACGCGCCGACCGGCACCGCACAGGCCAACGCCTATTGGGACGTCTATGCCGCGCCGGGTGCGGCAGGAACGCCGGCGACGCCTCCGGGGGCCTTCTCCGCCACAATCAACCTGACCAGCGGATCGGCCGTCAATCTCCGCTCCCTGGCTGACGCAGCGGGCTATACGGGCAACTCCAACGCCACGGTCACCTTCAACGTCCCGAACGGCGTCACGGTCCGTGGAACGGCAGCTGGCGGCATCGGCATCGATACCGGGACGTGGCCCACCGGCAGCTACACGATCGCGCTGACGCTGGTCGTGCAATCGGGCGGCATCGTCGACGGCGGTGGTGGTGATGGCGGCCTCGGCGGGTTCGGCAATGTCGGCGGGGCCGGCGGCGATGCCATCTATGTCCGTGTCCCGATGACCGGCGGCATCACGATCAATTCCGGCGGTATCGTACGCGCTGGCGGTGGTGGCGGCGGCGGAGGCCTCACGACAGGCACCGGCGGCAAGATCGGTGGCGGCGGTGGCGGTGGCGGCGCGCCCAACGGCAATGGCGGAACCGGCGATACCGGATGGATCAGCACCGGCGCAGACGGCAACGCGGGCACGACCTCGGGCGGCGGTTCCGGCGGCTCGCCTGGTGGCGGTGCAGGTGGCGGCTACGCGGCGGCCGGCACGAACAGCACCAACGGTGGCGGTCCTGGCGGCGCTGCGGGCTACGCCGTCCGCAAGAACGGCTTCACCGTCACCGTCACCAATTCCGGTACCATGACCGGCACCGCCGCTTAACGCGGCTTATCCCTATCGGGGGCTCTACATGCAATATTACGAGTTCATCGCGTGCCGGAACGACACCGGGGCGGACCTCCCCTTTGCCAAGGTCACCGTCTATCTGGCGGGCACGACCACGCTCGCGTCGGTGTTCGACGGTGCCGGTGGCGGCCTCACCAATCCGTTGACGGCGACCACGACAGGCCTCGTAGGATTCGCTGCCGCGAACGGCGCCTACGATATCCAGATCGGGTCGGCGGATGGGACCTATCTGTCGCCGATGATCCATAAGGTCCAGTTCTATGATCTGAGCCAGTTGGACGCCCAGGTTGCTGCAGCGCACCCTATTTTCGGGTCAGTGGCACCCACAACCGAAGGAGTTGACGGGCAGATCTACTACCAGAACTCCGGCGGCATCATCACCTATTACGGCCCCAAGGCTGGGGGGGTATGGCCCGCTGGTCAGGTGCTCACAGGCACCAACGGCACGAATGGCACTACGGGTAACCACCTGACCGGCGTTGGACTGCCTGCGAACAACCTCGGCATCAATGGTGATGACTATACCGACCTGTCGACCGGTATCATCTATGGCCAGAAAACCAATAATGCATGGCCGCTAGGCGGCGTCGCGGACGTGAACGCCGGCTGGAACCACTACGATTGCAGCACCGGCGCGACATTCCCCACCGCACTCGTGCCATGGGTGCGCGCAACGCCGTCAACGGCGATCATGACCAATCTATGCTATCACGACGCGCCTGCGGCCGCCTACGCTACATTCGGGCAGAATATCCCGATCACTCGTTCGGACCTTGGCGTCGCCGTGTTCCAGACCTCGCGCAACGTGTTCCTCAACTCGACCGCGCCGGTCACGCAATCGCCTACCGTCGTCGTCGGCACGATCATCGTGTGGAGCAATCACGACGCTGGCGTGACGATCACCACCTCCGCTGGCACTGCTACCGGCACGGGCTTTGGAGCGATCGTGCCAGGTACGCCGCAGATTCTCACAATTACCGGCGCCGGAACGATCACCGTCACCAAGTCGGGAACCGGCACTTGGTACGCCTGCCAGGTCGAATATAACCCCAGCTTGCCGAACAACTCGGTTGCGACCCCACTGATCATCACGAGCGGCTCGGCGATCACCCGGGATGCCGACAGCAACAGCGGGGCCGGCGCCCTTCTCGCGGCCTTTCAGGGCTCCACAGGCACCTTCATTATGGAGGTGTCGCGGATCGAGTTGCAGACAGGATATGGGCGCGTGCCTGGGGTTCTATCGGTCAACAATGCAACCTATTCCTACGCGGCGAACGCTACGACCTTCGCCCACCGCGGCGGCAACGTCACTACAGCGCTGGGCAACCAGACATGGGTCACCGACCAGAAATGGGGCTTTGCCTGGGGTGGTGGTTCGCAGGTCTATGGTGCTGGCGACGGCATCCCGACAATCGATGCTACGGCGTTCTCCTACGCCTCGCTTACGAGCGTTCGGTTTGGCGCTAAGGATGCCACCACGGGTGGTCAACAGGCGCTTTGCGGCTGGATCAAACGGATCAAATGGCGGACGGACCAACAGAGCAACCGCGCGCTGTTCGATCAATATACCGCGACGACGATTCCTACCTACGCCAATTCCGGCTCGAAGCTGTTCCGCCAAGCTCTTCCCGGCAACGCGCTCCCCAACACGAAGACGGGCGTGGCTGCGGTGCGCGCGAACACGCGCGACAGCATCTTCCTATTCGAGGGTACCAGCCATTCAGCCGGAGTTGAGCCATCGAGCTCGCCGAGTGCAAATAGCTTCCCCGCCAAGCTTGCGGCCCGGCTCACTGCCAACGGAATTCAGGCGCGGTATGCGGGCTGGTTTGGCAACAACAACTCGTCGCCCAGCGCCGGCGCCAGTGCCTATCGTCCCGACCGACTGACGTTCTCCACCGGATGGACCGCTTACGGCACGCAGCTTGGCGGCGCGTCGATGAAGACCTCGACCAGCGGTGCTGTGATCACCGACGCGCCCCCAGGAACGACCGACACGTACACGTTCTATTACTGGACCTTCCCCGGGTATGGCGGCTGGACTCTATCGGATGGCACCCATACGAAGACGGTAGCTGCTGAGACATCATTCACTGCCGGGATCAGCGGCACGACAATGACCGTCGCGTCTGTCGCCAGCGGCTTCATCCAGATCGGAGACGTACTCACCGGCACCGGCGTGACGGCTGGCACGACCGTCACCGCAGGCAGTGGCACCACATGGACGGTCAGTCCCTCGCAGACCGTGACAGCGGGCACGAATATCAAGTCGATCGGACTCCGGGCGGTTACGCTGGCACCGGCCGATGGGGTCGTCCGTGGCACCAACACCTTCACTATGACGAGCAACGACGCACTTCCGAAGACCGCGTGCGGCGGCCTAGAGCGCGACAGCGTGGTCAAGTCGGTGCTGTGCATCAACGGCGGCACGACACTGCGGACAGCTGTCACGCTGGCACTCGACGCTTCCAACTCCGGCGCCGCCGAAAACAGCGTGCAGGCGGTCGTCCGCATGCTGGCGCCAGATTTCACGCATTACGAGGCGGTGACGAACGATGCCGGCGCGTTAACGACGGAAAGCACGTACACCTCGTCTGTCCAATATGCCATTTCGCAAGCCCTGGCCTTTGGTGACGTGATGGTTTCGGGCGATCCGCCGACGGCGCCTGGCACCATCTCACAGGCCGCTGTGGACCGCTATACCTGGCTGCTCTATAAGGCGGCCTATTCCAATGGCGTCACGATCAACGCCATGCCAGACGTGCTGGGTCCGCGCCTGAAATGGGCGAATGTCGGCGTCTACAAGAGCGACGCCACGCACTTCTCCGGGAGCGGCACGATCACAGGCAACGGCGATATTTTTGGCAATCTCGTCGCCGACTTTATCGGCGCTAACGTGTGATCATCAGTCCTCTTCGCTTTCGGTATCGTCAAAGCGAAGAGGGGTGCCTGGCTTTCGAACAAGCTGCCCGACGAGAAGCGCGATGACGATTATAGCGATAGAGGCAACACCCGCATGCCAGCTAACGTTTGGCAATAGGTGTTGGCCTGTTTCGCTTATCCAGCCCATCGCTTGCGGGACGCCATCACTCATCTAAAATCTCTCAATCCTGACCACTTTGAGCCGACACCCGCGCGGCGTCGGCCAGGTCCGCTTCGGCGCTATGGCCCCAAGCATAAACGGCAATGCCGAAGGCCACAACAAAGCCGACAAGAACTAGAACGCGCTTCCGCTCGCGGCGGCGATCGTATCGGGACATGGCGCCACATTACTCTCGTTGGTGATTCCTGATCAAGACCGAGCAACGACAAGACCTTCGAATACCCTCCCACCGCGAGTACCCCCGCCCATGACCACGACTGCCAAAGCCCCGCCGACCTGGTTGGCGTGGCTTCCCGTGATCACCACGCTGTTCCTGATCGCGGGCTTCCTATGGGCAGGCGGCGGCAAGATGAACGAACTGGCCGATCACGATCGGCGCCTCACCTCGCTGGAGGCACGCCGCGACAGCGACGCCGACAAGCTCGACAAGATCAACGAGCGGACGGCCCGGATCGAAGCAAAGCTCGAGGTGTTGGTTCCGGGCAATGGCGAGCAACGGGTCACGCTGAAATGATGGGAATCGACATCATCGGATCACTCCTCGTCATGCTGGCGGTGGCGCTGATGGCGGTATCGCCGCTCCATGTGACGATCACGAGGGCCAAGGAGAAAGTGGCCTGGTTCGCTGCGGTCGCCGAGGATGATGACCGAGATACGCCGCCGGCAGCCGAACGCGAGAGGGCGGCCAGCGAAGTTGATGCCGAGCTGGCCGATGACCCCTTGATCCGTGCCACCGGCGAAATCGCGGACCTCTACAACCACGTCTGAAACCGCGGCACGCCGCCGCAACGGAGGAATCCATGAACCTGCTCAAGAAGTGGGCCGCCGCCGTGCGCGCCCGCCTGATCGACGATGCCCGCAACTGGCTGCACTTCTGGTCGATGCGCCTCGCCATCCTTGGTGCGGTGCTGACCGGGTTCGTCCAGTGGTTCCCGGACACGCTGGCAGCGGTCTGGAACGCCATCCCGGCAGACATGCGGGAATATCTGCCGGCGCCGCTGCTCCACTCGATCCCGGTCATCCTGTTCGTGGCCGTTGGCGTCGCGCGGGTCGTCGCGCAGAAGAAGGCGAAGACCGATGGCTGATGCCCCGGAACGCCCCGCGCCTTCGTATGTCCAGATGAGCCGCGCGCCATCCCCGAAGCATATCATCGCAGGCGGCTTGGCGACCGCCGCCGCAACCGCGCTGATCATGGCCGTAGGCGCGCTCAAGACCGATGAGGGCAAGCGGAACGTCGACTATCTCGACATCGCGCGCGTTCCCACGGCTTGCTACGGCCACACCGGCGCGGACGTGAAGGTCGGCACGCATCGCAGCGATGCCGAATGCGACGCACTGCTATCGGCGGACGCGCGGGTTCACATGGACGGCGTCATCGTCTGCACGCCCACGATCGCGAAGAGCCCCAACCAACTCGCCGCCGCCACGCGGATCACCTTCAACATCGGTGTGAAGGGCTATTGCGAATCGACGATCGCGCGCCGCTTCAACACTGGCGACTGGCGCGGCGCATGCGATGCCTTCCTGGCTTGGAACAAGGCGCATGTGGGCGGCCGGATTGTCGTCGTTCGCGGCTTGACCGATCGTCGCGCGAGGGAGCGGGCCATGTGCCTGACCGGGCTGTGATCGGCTTCCTGACCAAGACCGCCCTCGGATGGGGACTGCCGGGCTGGGCGGCGAAGCTGTTCGGTTGGGTCGCCCCATTGCTTGCGCTCATCGCGCTGCTCGGCGGAATCTATGCCTTCATCTATCACCGTGGCTCGACCGCCGGCGCCGCCAAGGTCGAAGCCAAGGCGGAGAAGGCCAACGCCAAGACGGTCGCCGAGGCCCGCACCGATGAGCGCCAAGCCCAAGCCACGGTCGACGCCATCGGCAAGCGCGTGGCCAAAGCCGACGATCAGACAACCATCCTCGTCCGCTCCAAGATCAAGGATATCCACGATGCACTCGATGCGACGCCCGGTGGCCCTGCTGGGGCTGCTGTCCCTCCTCCAGTTTTTGACGGTAGCGGGGTGCGTGCATCCCTCAACGCCGTCGTCGATAGCGCGAACCGAGCGGCCGACGCTGCCGACGCTGAGCAGTGAGGCGAAGAAGACGGAGCGGCTGCCAGCGCTGACGGGCAAGAAGTCGGGCGACCTGATCCTGATCGACAAGGGCGAATATGGCGAGCAGCTCGACCTGATGGCTGAAGCGATCGGTGCCGTTGCCCGGCTCAACAACCGGCAGGGTGCGCGCAATGCCTATGATCGCTGCGTGAAGGCGATCTTCGAGACGGGCAAGCGCCCGGCGAACTGCCCGACCGCTCCCTGACCTCATCCAAAAGGAACACCGAAAATGGCCACCGTCGACATCAAGATCGTGCGCGCCGGAGCGCTTGCCTTGAACGGAACGGCGATGCCGCTCGCGCAGTCGTCTCCCAGCCTTCAGGAAATCCTTACCCCGACCGGATCGACCCAGACCGGTGCCAGCGTCGCGCCCAAGGCGGAAAGCTCGATCTGGCTGATCAAGGCGATCGGCGCCGCAGTGCGGGTCGCGTTCGGCACCACGCCAACGGCGGACAATGCGAGCGGCTGGCACATCTCGGACGGCGAGACGCTGACCGTGGCAGCTTCAGCCGCCGGCGAGAAAGTCGCCGTCATTCTGGCGTCCTGATCGTGCCGTTCGGTGGGCTGAGGCCAGGGTTTGGAATAGCCCACGTACGACGGCAGGGCGCGGCCGTTGCGCGCGTGTCCTATCTCGATGACGGTGGCTCCGGTCCTGGGCTATGGTATGGTGCCAATTCGAGCCCCGCATGGGTCTATGACGCACCGACGAACCGCGTCCTGGGCGTGATCCAGCGCTACAATTACAACTCCGGCACCCCGCTGAAAGAGAACACCTTTTTCTCCTACGACCTCGGCGCCGGCGTCGCGTCGGTGGGACAGGTCATCATGACCGACGACAGCAATGTCGTCGGGACCGCCGATCAGCACGGCGTCGGCGTTCTCTGCAAGGACCAATACGGGTTCTGGCACTCCTACGGCGGCGCGCACAGCCTGCCGATGAAACACAGCATCTCGATCGATGGCGGCGCAACCTGGTCGGCGCAGGGTGCTGTCGGCACCGGCATGACCTACCCGCATCCGGTCCAGATCGGGAACACTCAATATCTGTTCATGCGGGAATCGCCCGGTGGCCAGACCTACCCGCTCGTGCTGTACAAATCCTCAAGCATCAATGCCTCGACCGGGGCCATTTCCTGGAACTCCAAGGTCACGATCATCGACATGGAGAACGATTCGCGCACCTATGCCGGCACGATCGTCGCGCAGGGCAATCTGATCTATATCCCCTGGACGCGCGCCAACGCCGCAGACAGCATCCGGCTCGATCTTTATATGGGCGTCTACGACACGACCACGGACACCTTCCGCAATCTCGCCGGGAACGTGTCGGTAAGCGGTGCCGGCTTCCCGCTTCTCCGCTCCGTGGCCGATGTCTCGTTTAGGCTGGTTGATCAAACCACTGGCGGCACTGAGGAAAGCAATACCCCATCGATCTTCATCGACGCC
>Ga0068851_10000397_pt1 | contig 19727 bp, 13 predicted proteins | sample KBSCornC12_FD_66588 | JGI IMG/M metagenome (GOLD analysis project Ga0068851, IMG submission 66588) | Corn rhizosphere microbial communities from Kellogg Biological Station, Michigan, USA - KBS Corn C1-2 | ecosystem: Host-associated > Plants > Roots > Rhizosphere > Soil ...
AGCACATGGATGGGTAGCCGGATTAGTCAATGCATTTCCTGCTGAGACAGTGGCGATTTATAAATTGGTTAAAGCAGGAAGAATCGAAGAAGCAAGAGCAATACACCGATGGTTTCTTCCTTTACTGGAATTGGACATCCATCCACAGCTTGTACAAAATATCAAATTAGCAGAAATGATGACAGGTCTCGGAACGGAATACGTCAGGCCTCCCCGGATGATGTTGAAGGGACAGGAAAGAGAAAGAGTAAAACAAATCATCAACGAGGCGATTCAAAGCAGGCCTGCATTACCAAACGTTTAGTCACAATCCATTTCTGGTTATGATCACACAAAATATTATTGGTTTCGAATTGTCAGCATCATCGGAACGCCGCATCTATTCTTTCAATCCGACAACACAACAACAAATTGAACATGGCTTTGCAGTGGCGACTCCGGAAGAAGTTAACCTGGCAATGGATAAAGCTTTCAAAGCATGGCGAATTTTTCGTAACACACCTGGTAAACAAAAAGCAAAATTTCTTCGCACCATTGCAGATGGAATAGAAAGTCTTGGTGAATTGCTGATTCAAACTATTACAGCCGAAACCGCTTATCCGGAAGCAAGGATAATGACGGAAAGAAATCGCACTTGTGCTCAATTGAGAATGTTTGCCGATCTCACTGAAACGGAAAACTGGAGAGAGATCACTATTGATGAAGCATTGCCGGATCGACAGCCATTGCCCAGGCCTGAGTTGCGCAGGATGATGATGCCTATTGGGCCAGTCGTAGTCTTCGGTGCCAGCAATTTTCCACTTGCATATTCAACGATGGGCGGTGATGCTGTGTCAGCATTAGCAGTTGGATGTCCTGTGATTATAAAAGCTCATGAATCTCATTTGTGTACGAATGCACTCGTTGCAGAAGTAGTCATGAAAGCAGCGCAATCAACGAATATGCCCGATGGTGTTTTTTCATCATTAAATGGAGATGGAATGGAGACTGGGAAGCAATTGGTACTTCATCCGATTACAGCCGCTGTTGGATTTACGGGTTCTTTCAGAGGCGGGAAAGCATTGTTTGATCTCGGTGCAACGCGTCAAAATCCTATTCCTGTTTTTGCAGAAATGGGAAGTGTAAATCCCATTTTTATTTTACCAAACACATTGAAAGTAAGCCGTGATGTACTCGTAACTAAACTCATAACTTCCATGACCATGACGGCAGGTCAATTTTGTACCAAGCCTGGAATCCTGGTTTTAATGAAAAGTGATGATGCTAATTTGTTAATCGAAGAACTGAAAACTAGATTGGAAAAAATCCAATCTGTTCCCTTGTTAAATAAGAGTATTGCTTCAAACTTTTATCGGGGAATAAATGAATTGCAACAGGATGGAGAAGTGACTATAAAGTCAAATGAAAATGTTGAAGGGCAAAAGGCATCGCCGGTCCTTGCTGTAGTAGAAGCAGCTCACTTTATCCAAAATGCTAAGTTGCATACCGAAATATTTGGGCCCTATTCGCTGATCGTGACTTGTTCAAATTCTAATGAATTTCTAAGGATTGGAGAAATCATAGAAGGCCAATTAACCGCATCGATTTTCTTCCAGCCAGATGAAGTTGGCGAAGTGGAACCTTTAAGGGAAGTATTAATGGAGAAAGCAGGCCGCATCATTTTCAACGGAGTGCCCACAGGTGTTGAGGTTTGCGCCGCAATGACGCATGGCGGTCCTTTTCCTGCCAGCACTGATTATCGATTCACTGCTGTGGGACACTACTCCATACGACGCTGGCTGAGACCCGTCACTTTTCAGAATGCTGAAGAAATAGTACTGCCGCATGCAATGCGTACCAGGAATTAGCGAATCTCTTTGATGACCTTGTTTGGCAATCTCAAAGCAAGGTTTTATCTATGCAAGAGCAGAAACCCAATTATTGAAAAATTCAAAACTGAAAACGATGGCTAAGTATATGGTAATCCTTTGCATTCTCGGATGCATGTCCACACAGTTGGCTGGGCAAACCGACTCTGCAATGACAAAAATGATGATAGCACCGATTCAACCTGATCGTCCGGGACAATCACACAGTGCATACCTGACCCCGAAAGGCTACTTTGAAATGGAACATGGGTTTAACATTACGGACACGGATCCTGGATTTGTTTATTCCTATCCTTCCTCTACATGGAAATATGGTGTCAATGATAATTTTGAGATTCGTCTCAACACTGATTATGTTACCATTCAAAAGGAACCTAACCCGGATCTGAATGGATTTAAACCGATCTCTGCCGGATTTAAAACAAAGTTGACCGAGCAGCATGGTATCCTTCCAAAAATTGCATTCATTGGTGAAATGACATTTCCCGGTATCGTAGATGCAGAATTAGAAACCACCTATTTTTCCCCATTACTGGTCCTTACTTTTCAACATCATGTTTCGGATTTTCTTAGCATCTCCTATGATGCCGGTGCAGTATGGGATGGTGAAACCGGTGAACCTAATTTTCTATACAGCCTGGAGCCTAGCATCAACATTACAGATCGTCTCGGACTTTTCGCAGAGTTATATGGTAGCACCCCACAAAGACAAGAAGGTGATCTTGAACTCAGAGCTGATGCAGGCATCACTTACCTGATAGGGAATGATCTATTACTGGATTTCTCTGCGGGACAAGGTATCACTGAAGAAGCAAAAGAGAGCTTTATTGAACTCGGTTTGTCATACAGATTCAAGCTTTAAACAGGTTCGTGGCATTTTCCGGGTACAGGGAAGGATTCCTTCGTTTTACAGACTTAAAGCAAGGAAATCACAGGATTATTCTCCAATCTGAATTGATTGATAATGAGTTAGGGTGGTGAGAATCAACATTGACTTTTACCTCTAAAAGAAACTGAAATTCACCAAAAGTGTGTGCCACACCTAGGTGTGGCACACACTCTTCCGGATTTTGATGGTGGTACAGGCTATTTTTTTTTTCAGCCGTCTACGTTTATAATCAACTGAAAATTAAACACCTATTTCAAATCCTCTGCTCAAACCACCTCCAATTAACCTATCCTTTTTTCATGAGATGTTTGATTTCCGAAGTTCCTTCCCTCCCAATCTTACTTAGTTTTATGTTATGAAATGGCCCTTCTACATCGGCATTTTACTGCTCATCTGCTTCGAAGCCGCCAACGTCTTCTTCATCATGCCGATGCCCGACAGCCAACGAATAGATTCCCTGGCCGTTGCGTATTTCCTTTATCACTGGCGATGGATCTTTAGAGGACTGTTTGTCTTGATGATCATCTTTGGTTTGAAAAACGCATGGCGAGGTTCGAAAATCCTGACGATATTCTGCATGCTACTGGCAGGAACAGTGGTGAGAATGACCAATTTCAAGATGGCTGCAGATCACATGTTTTTGGAGGCTACAAAAGTTTTGATGCACGATGCGAAAGCAAATGTTATCGGCGATGACCGGTTGATTATCGGCATCGAAAATAAAGGCGAAGCAAGAGCTTATCCGATTCAATTCCTCGGGTATCATCACAAAGTCTTTGATACGATCGGTGGAGTGCCGATCATGGTTACGTATTGCACGGTGTGTAGAAGCGGTCGTGTATACCAACCAATTGTGAATGGAAAAAATGAAACCTTTCGATTAGTAGGCATGGATCATTTCAATGCCATGTTTGAAGACAAGACAACTAAAAGCTGGTGGAGACAGGAGAATGGTGAAGCTGTTGCAGGACCGTTGAAAGGAACAATATTACTGGAATGGCCATCAGTACAAACCTCTTTGCGAAGCTGGTTACAATCACATCCGGAATCGTTGATCATGCAACCTGATTCAACTTTCAAAGAGGACTATGATGATGAAAGCGATTTTGAAGCAGGACGACTGAAAGGAAAACTCACAGTGTATGATACCACATCGTGGCACGATAAATCATGGATTGCCGGCGTGATTGTGGGGAAAGATAGCAAGGCCTATGATTGGAATGAATTGAAAAGAAAGAAACTTATCCAGGATGTCATCCACAATAAGCCCATCCTTATTTTGGTTTCGGATAATGATCGGAACCTGGTCGGTTTTAAACGTATTTCCATTGACCAGGTATTTGAAATGAAAGGTGATACACTGACAGATGGTTTGAATAAATATGATCTGAATGGTCGTTCCTTTCAATCGGAAGTACAGGATCTCAGCCGAATCGCAGTTTACCAGGAGTATTGGCACAGCTGGCGAACTTTTCATCCCAATACAGGGAAGTATTAAAGGCAAAGAATCTAACAGCTTTTCAAATCTTCGCGCCAAAACCTAGATAGAATGTTCGTCCATCACCGGGTAAAATGCCTGGACCGGGATAAGTGTTGATGCGACGAGTGTAGTAATGGCAGTTGGTTAAATTGTTGATGCCGTAATTCAAATTGAATTTTCCGAATTCAATCACTCCGCTCATATCGAAAATTCCATAAGCAGGTACAATGCCCGTCATACCTGATGAAGAATGTTCAGTATTGCTGGCATCACTGTAAAACTTACTGGTGTAACTGTACAAGAACGTAAGCGAAATTTGTTTGTAACTATATGTAATTCCATTCCTCGATATCAGGTCCGGTGCATTTTCAAGTTTATTGCCATCAATATTTATGTTTTCGTTATTGAAGACAATGGTGCTTCCATTTCGGTATTCCGCCTGATCAGTTGAAGTTGAGGTAAAGAGGCTGATGTCCCCGATATCCTGGTGATTAAATAGATAGAGCGGATGAAACTCCACAAAGACTTCTATTCCTTTTGCTATTGAATTGCCGGTATTGGTTTTATAAATAAAAGGATTACCATTTTCATCTTTCAGCGAAATGGTGCCAATCCTGTCCTCATAAGAAAGAAGATACAAGCCTGCATCGAATCGAAGGACATCCTGTATGCTTCCTCGTATTCCGAGGTCGGCCTGGTATCCATGCGCATCTTTCATATCCGGATCAATCTGGTCGAGCGAACCAAGGGGAATTAAATCATTGTACTGCACCGGTCGATAAGCTTGCGAAACATTTGTATATACATTGATCAAATGCGAAATGGTATACTGAGCACCACATCCGAAAAGTGGAATATTTCGGTTTTTATCAATCAATAAATGAGCCGGAAGATAATTGATAACACCAGTTGTAATCGTATTTAAAATATCAAGACGGGCCCCAGGCGTAAGTGAAAATTTTTCACCCAGGTGAAATATGTTTTCGCCAAAGACAGCATAATTAATTGTTGTAAAATTAAGATCCGTCAGGTAAGGGCCTGTGAGCGTAAGATCAAAATCAGTTCCTGTAGTGCCCAGCCCACGTTGTGCACGATGTGTCTGGCTGTCAGAATATCGAAGACCAACAGAAAGCACACTAGTGTTTTGTAGAAAATTATATTTCTGCAATAATCTTAGTTCATTTGACCAGCTTCCATACCAATCCCGATCAACCTGTCGTGGTGCATATTCGAGCGTAACCGGATTGATTGTATCAGCAATACCCGGGGGCTGGATAAACATCACACTATTGCGTTGTCCTGAAATGTAATTGGAGATATAGGATATTGAAGTATTGTCGCTCAGATTGAGCCGCACTGTAAGCGCGGGAATATTAAAATGAGGTTGAAAATAATTTCGTGATCGCGTGCTTTGATAGGGATCAGCATGATACATCGAATCACTCAACCCCCCTGCTAACTGATCAACATAATCCAAAAAGGAATATTCAAGTTTCGCTGAAAGTTGCGATGAAAAAGTGTAAGCAACACTAGCATAAGCTGAATAATTATTATAGTTGCTATTAGGGCGATATCCTTTCGACGTCCGTGTATTGAAATAAGCATAGTAATTCCATTTGCCAACTGTGCCACCGATCGAATTGAAAGACGAGATCAACTTTTCTGATCCAATAGTTTGCTGAGTCTGGAAAGTAAATTTCTTATGCGGATCACCATCACGCATGATATAATTGATGAGTCCTCCAAATTGAGGTCCATATTGTAAAGCCGCGCTTCCACGAATGACTTCAATTTTCTTCACGCCATCCATGGCCGGAGCATAATGCGCTTCGGGATAACCAAACAAATCAGAATTAATCACGTATTCGTTTTGCCTCACATTCATTTCAATACTGCGATGCGGATTCAGTCCACGCGTACCGATACTGATTTGATTTCCTGAGCCATCAAACTCCCAAAGATTCATGCCTGGTACTTTCGAAAATATCTGTCGTTGTATGACCTGCGCTGTATTGCTGTTCTGGCGATCCATTTGAATGACATCATTTCTTTTGGCAGCATAAATCATGGTGCCTTCCGTTTCCGGCATACGCTGAATGGTATTGATTTCTTTTTGGCCGATGATCACAGCTTCGCTAAGGGTATGCAGATCCGGTTCCAAAATAATTTTCAATGGTTTTAAATCAGTTCCTGTTATCGAGATGTCTTGTTCATATAAAAGATAGCCGAGGTAGGAACAAATGAGATGGTATTGTCCGGGCGAAACGTCTTTGATAAGAAAGCTGCCATCAGAATTGGTCAGCACCCTGTAGTCAGTGTCTTTCAACAACACTACCGCCGCATCCAATTTCTCTCCTTTAGAGGTGCTGACATTGCCCTGGATGCTGACACTATTGGTTTGAGCATGCACCTGCACAATGGAAAGGAAAAACAGAATGGTAAATGAGGAGAAAAGTGTTTTTAGAATAACCGGGTTTTGGTGGTTCATATGGTGTCAATCATATTATAAGCCAAAGGTAGAAAGTGGCATGCTGAACCCATCAAATCCAATCCGATTAACTAATGCTTAACGGCACCTTAAAAACTGCTTAGAAGCCCAGTGCATGAACTTCATGAACAAATAAGAATCAGGAAGTTATCAAGCTTCAATACATTTACTCCCGGATGAGAACAGTATTTGAATGTGTCGATGGCCATACGTGCGGAAATCCAGTCCGCGTCGTTAAGACTTCCAAGCCAGAATTGGAAGGTGCCACGATGAGTGAAAAGCGGCTTCACTTTATCAGGCAGTATGATTGGATCCGGCGTGGATTGATGTTTGAGCCGCGCGGACATGATATGATGAGTGGTGGATTTATTTACGCTCCGATTCATCCGGATCATGATGCATCGATTCTCTTTATAGAGACAAGTGGTTGCTTGCCCATGTGTGGACATGGTACTATTGGAATCGTTACGATTGCAATTGAAGAGAGACTTATTGTTCCAAAAATTAAAGGGCAGCTCTTGCTTGAAGTGCCGGCCGGTTTGATCAAAGTGGAATACAATACTGTTGATAGTAAAGTCAAAACAGTTAAACTGACTAATGTACCTTCTTACCTGGCAGCAAGTGATTTAAAAGCTACTTGCCCTGACCTCGGCGAACTGACAGTGGATGTTGCTTATGGTGGAAATTTTTATGCCATCGTTGATCTACAGGAAAATTTTAAAGGCATTGATCATTATTCAGTATCGCAATTGATTGAATATGGTCGTGCATTGAGAAATGATATCAATAAAAAATATTCGTTTGTCCATCCACTTGATCCCAGTATTAAAGGTTGCTCTCATATTCTGTGGGCAGGTAGTGTCAAAGATCCGAATTCAACTGCACGAGGTGCTGTTATTTATGGAGAAAAAGCCATTGATCGTTCGCCATGCGGGACCGGCACATCGGCAAGAATGGCGCAATGGGTCGATAAAGGAAAATTGAAAGTGGGTGATTCCTTTATTCACGAAAGCATTATCGGAAGTAAATTTATTGGTAAAGTTGAAGCATCGGATCGGGTAGGGGATGTTGCTGCTATTATACCATCGATTGAAGGATGGGCCCGGATCACAGGTTACAACACGATCATCATTGATGATGAAGATGATCCTTATGCTCACGGTTTCCAGGTTATATGAAGGATGTAATAATAGTAGGCGGTGGCATCGTAGGTCTTTGTTGTGCATGGCATTTACAGGAGGCAGGCATGCAGGTTACTATCATTGATCAAGGTGATTTCACAGATGGGTGTTCATTCGGAAATGCAGGCATGATTGTCCCAAGTCATTTTACTCCTTTGGCTTCACCGGGTATGTTATCAGAAGGAATACAATGGATGTTTAAAAAGAAAAGTCCTTTTTATATACAACCAAGACTGAATCTGCAATTGATGCAATGGCTTTGGAGGTTTATGCAATCGTCTACTGCTAAACATGTCGAAGCCTGCGCTCCGATCTTGCGGGATCTTCACCAGGAAAGTAAAACGATATACAAATCATGGTCCCAACTTCCAGGGTTCTCTTTCGATTTGCAGGAGAAAGGCATCCTGATGTTATATCAAACTGCGAAAGCTGAAAAAGATGAAATAGAAACTGCTGAAAAAGCTGATGCTCTTGGAATCGAAACTCATGTATTGAATCCTTCTCAGTTGCAGTTGATGGATACCTCAACTTCATTTTCTGTTAGAGGCGGAGTTCATTATACTGGTGATGCCACTTTCTCTCCCGATGTTTTTATGAAACAAATGATTGAATTGTTGAAGCTGGAAGACGTTGAGTTTATTTCTAAAACTCAAATCGACAGCTTAAATGATTTCGGAAAAGATGGTGGTGAATTAAAATCAAAAGATGGTCAACTTTTCAAAGCAAAAAATGTGATTATTGCAACAGGAGCATGGACGCGAAAATTGGCGAAATCAATCGGAGTTGATTTGCCTATGCAAAGCGGCAAAGGATATTCTATGACAATTGATTCGCCGCAGTCCTCTCCTTCAATTCCTTCCTTATTGCATGAAGCGCGTGTTTCACTCACACCCATGGGGAATCGATTACGCATTGGCGGTACACTTGAAATCAGCGGCTGGGATCAAAAAATAAGAGAAGATAAAATCAAATGGATACTGGAATCATTGCCACGGTATTATCCTGACTTGAAAATTTCAAGACCGGAACAAATCTGGTATGGGTATCGCCCATGTACACCAGATGGCATGCCATATATCGGAAAGGTATATCCAGGTTCTGCAGTCATTTTAGCGACCGGTCATTCCATGATGGGGGTAAGCCTGGCACCAGCTACCGGCAGATGGATCCGGGATATTTTATTGAAAAATGTTGACGCGCCCACTATCCTTAGCCCAAAAAGAATTTGAAAAAGGTGTAATTAGGTTAAGATCAAGTTAATTAGGGTATAGTAAAAGGATTACTTTAATTTTCCTGCGTTATTAGAGTCATGAATAAAAGTATGCTATCCAGAATTACTATATCCCTGCTGTTGATCACCACCATTGGATTCTTCAATGCATCAGGTCAATCTGATTTAAACAAACTTTTCAATAAAGCTAAAGCTGCCGTTGCACCAAACGAAGGTGAGATCGGATCAGCTTTGAAAGAAGCGTTGAAATTTGGTGTCAACGAAGCTGTTGATAAACTATCTGCAGATCGCGGATATATGGACAGTCCTTATAAGATTCTCATCCCGGAGGAAGCGCGAACTATTATTGCAAAAGTGAAAATGGTTCCGGGTTTTCAGGATGTGGAAACACAACTCATCGATAAGATGAATAAGGCTGCAGAACTGGCCGCTAAAAAAGCAACTCCCATTTTCGTTGATGCTATCACATCACTGACTATCAAGGACGCCATGAATATTTTGATGGGCGAAAAAGATGCAGCCACCCGATATCTTGAAACTGAAACGAAGACACCACTCTATAATGCATTTCTCCCTGTCATTCAATCAGCACTGGATGAAGTTAATGCCAGGGAATATTGGCATTCTGTCATCAACGCCTACAATAATATTCCATTCGTGAAAAAAGTTAATCCCAATCTTGATGACTATGTCAATCAAAAAGCATTAGATGGTCTCTTCTCTTTGATCGAAGTGAAGGAAGCTAAGATCCGCGATGATCAATCACAGCGGACTACTGATTTGCTGAAGAGAGTTTTTGCACAGCAGGACAAAAAATAAAAGGCAGAAGAGGCAGAAGAGGCAGAAAAGGCAGAAGAGGCAGAAGGGCGGAAAGGAAAAAAGGATGATGATTCATCATCATCCCAACCCCGAAGGGGTTGCATATTGCTAACCACGGGCCGTGCCCGTGGATATAGAAGTGTCTTCGATTCGTCCTCCTTTCATGACGATAATTTTCCCGGATTCTTTTTTCAATTTTTCCAGGACTATGCCATCCCATTGTTTTCCACACGAATTGTGAAGCTGACCGGTAGGCAAGAGGATTAAGCTTCCTCCGGACTTGATGGTGATCGTAGCATGTTCAGGCAAACTGATGCGACAACCGATCTCCAATTTTCCACCGCTCTCGATGATAACATTTCCTTCCAGATCGGCAGCACCGCGCCATCGCACACTATCTGTAATTGTAATTGTTGCTGTAGAGTCAAGATGGCACCATCGGGGTTCGAGTATATTTCGTTGAATCGATCCTTCCCTGCCCATGTTCATCAGGATCTTGCCGATCTGGCAGGGCGTCACTGCAGCTTCATAAGCATTGTAATCCATCATGTTGTTGGAAGTCATCGAATCGCAAGGTGGTGCTTCTGTAAAATTCCAACAATTTGGATTGGGAGGCGTATCATCGCATCCATCCAAACCACTCCAGGTATGCGACAATCCTAGTGAATGACCTATCTCATGATTGGCAATGCCCCGACAATCCCATACACTTGGCTTGTTAAACCACTGACCAAATATCTTGACAGAGCTTCCTAAAGAAATGCCTGAAATATCTGGCTTATAGGTTTTTGATTTAATACTATCTAACTGGTGGGTTTGAATGAATATATTCAAAATCGAATCATCCCGAACAGCGTATTTGTTGATCACTCTTTTGTCGCTGATATTTCTTTCTCTCCCAGTCTTGACGGCATAGCATAACTCATCATCGATGTGATAATAGATACCCTGATCGCCAGGCTTGCTCGGATCGGGTGTCAAAACATATCGATATGGAATCGGTAAGACGGGAGTTGTATTGCCACGAGGTAAAAACATTTTCATGTTCTTTCCAAGGTTATCATTGGCGGCATAAAGCCAATCTTTGACATATTGGACCACATCACTTTCCGGCATGTTGTATGCCCCATTGGTTGAGTTCATGAAGTGGAAATTGACCCGGATATATTTCATCCGCATCAATTCAGGATGCTCCACGTAAGCCTGTGGATCATAACAATCTCTTTTCAATGTATTGAGATCGCGATCGTTCGAGGGAGTTATGATAGATACATCCTCCAGCGTGGCTTGGCGAACATGAATTTTAGGACTGCAGGAAAGCAGTGAGAAAATGGGGATGCACAGAAGTAACCACTTCCGCATAATTATGTATTGAGTCCGCCACAAATAGAAACTACCTGGCCAGTGATGTAACCTGACCGATCTGATGCAAGGAATACTGCAAGTTCTGCTACTTCACTAGCTTGCCCCAACCTTCCTAATGGAACGTTGGATAAAAAAGCTTTGCGTGTATTCTCATCCAATTCACCGGTCATATCCGATTCGATAAATCCTGGAGCAATCACATTGCTTCGAATATTCCTGGAGCCTACTTCTTTCGCGATGGATTTACTGAATCCGATGATCCCAGCTTTAGATGCAGCATAATTCCCTTGGCCTGCATTTCCAAATATGCCGACGACTGAGCTCATATGAATGAGCGAACCGGATCGTTGACGAATCATGATTTTGATACACTGTTTCGTCATATTGAACACGGACTTGAGGTTCGTATCGATCACACTGTCCCATTGTTCTTCATCCATGCGTAACAACAATGTATCGTTCGTAATGCCTGCATTATTGACCAGGATGTCAATGCGGCCGAACTGCTCGACAACAGAAGGGATCAAGGACTCGGCATGCACGTATGAACTTGCATCTGAATAACAGGCAATGACATTTCTTCCTTTCGCTTGCCATTCTGCAGCCAGTGCTTCCGCTTTTTCGCGGGATGACAGATAGGTGAAGGCGACAGAAGCCCCTTCACTGGCAAATGCATCCACAATCGCTTTTCCGATTCCCCTCGATCCGCCGGTGACGATTGCAACTTTTCCTTCTAATAAACCCATGTTAGTATAAAATTTAAAACCTGATTTTTTATCGGTAATTTAGTAATCAGTGATCAGTGATCAGTGAAATCATTTTACTTCATCGCCAAATCATGCTATCACAAAATTACTCTAATTCTTCCTTTGCCTCAGCCTTTGCCTTAGCCTATACTTTCACTTTTCCCAGTTCTCCTTTAAGAAAATCAATCACCTTCACTTCCAATGCATCCATTCCTCTCAATTGGGCGAGATACCAGGATATCCAATCACCAAGATGTACGAGATACAACGCCCGTTCGATCATGGTATTTCCTTTGGAATGAATTTCAATGATCTTATCTGCGTATGGTTTGATGATCGTTTGATTGATATCCATGCGAAGTGCATTGCGGCTGTAATCATCTTCATTGCGGAAATAAAGTACAGCGAGGTTGGGATTTTTTTCTCTCCAGCCTACCAATTCATTGTGATTCATTTCCGGGATCACGTGGTGCCAGCATAATGCTTTGCTGTTCTCATTGATTTGTTGTCGGAAACGAACAGCCACTGGTTCCATCCTGTCTTCTGCATAGATGATAGGAATGTGATGATGTAATTCTTGGGCAGTTTTTTCTGCGATGGCTTTGATGTCAGCTTCTTCTTTTCGTAAAAGCTTAACAGCAGATTGAATTTCATGTATGGCACGATCACTGATCAATCCAGCTTTGTGCAGTATCCACAATTGCACGGTCATGGAATATCCAAGACATGCGCGAGGTGATGGCCAATCAGAAGGAACTTTGACATATTCAAATCCATCAGCCTTTACATTGTCAATCAATTTACCACCGGATGCTACCGCAATGATTCTTGCTCCAGACGATTTCATTTGTTGGTAAGAGATTAAGGTCTCTTCCGTATTGCCACTATACGAACTCGCAATGGCCAATGTATTTTTTCCAACAAAAGCTGGAACGTGATATCCTTTTCGAACAAGAAATGGAATCCGGCATTCATCATTAATGAAAGAAGAAACAAAATCGGCTCCAATCCCAGAGCCTCCGAGACCGGCGACATAGACATGCGTGATATCTTTTGACACGGGTTGGATAGTGGCATTGCGTCCTATTTCAACAGCTTCATCCAGCTGATCCATAAACCGTGATATGAGTTGATCCATCATAAGGCTGAAAGTTTGATTTGGTAGATTGTCTGGAAATGGGGTATTTTCAGGTGTAAAGCAAGATAATTTTTAGGAAAAGTAGCCGATTCAGTCGAGAAGAACCTCCGGGACTGGCATTTCCAACTCAGTTTGACATTCACCAAGTTTGAAAACAGCATGAGCCTGCAGCATGAAAATGGCCGGTGGGGAGAGGATTTGGCGGTAGATTACCTCATCCGCAATGGGATGGAAATCCTTCAACGTAACTGGCGTTATAAGCATGCCGAAATCGATATCATTGGTAAAGAAGATGGGGTGTTGGTATTCATTGAGGTGAAAACTAGAGCTTACATTTCATTTGGTAGGCCTGAAGACATGGTCGATGAGCGGAAAAGGCAATTGATGTTCCATGCCGCGAGTTTCTATTCCATGCAAACAGAGCACGATTGGGAAATCCGGTTCGATATCATTGGAATTGTGGGGCAGCCAGGCAGGATAGAAGAAATACAGCATTTCAAAGATGCTTTTTACCCCGGGTTTAACAAACCGTAATACATCATCTCACCAGTGTGATATTTCCATAGTTGAATGTTGGTCCATGTTGATCCGGGCTCTTGTGAATTACAATCAGGTAAGTATAAACGCCGGGACTCAATTGACTTCCATTCCATTTTCCATCCCATGATATGGATGCATCTCCAGCTGCAAAATTTCTGGCTAAATACACCATATTGCCCCATCGATCAAAAATTTGAAAGAGATCGATCTGCACTTCATCCTTCCCACTGCTGATCCATATTTGATCATTCAGGTTGTCTCCATTAGGAGAAAAGATATTGGGCACATAAAGATCATGTCCCTTTGCAACAAATAAAGTCAGGGAATCCAGATCTGAACAACCATCATCGTTTGTTACCATAACAGAATAAGTCGTAGTAATGATTGGGGCAACAGGTTGTGTCAGGCATTCAGGGCAATTGGAATTGACAAGGCCTGTCCAGATAATGGAAGAAATCGAATCAAAAGGAACATTAACCATGGCTTCAAGAGCAGTGCTATCGCCTATTTGAATCGTCCGATCATCTCCCAAATCAACATTGATGTCCAATGGTACATTGATCCAAATGATTTCATTATCCTCGCAATCATTAGCATCCAGTGCAGATACATGATAAGTTCCTGAGTTTAATGATGAGAAATTTGGTGAAGACTGATAGGTAGTTCCATCCAGAGAATATCGAAAAGGTCCAATGCCACCGGTTGGTAATACAGTTATGCTTCCTAAAGCATGATCAAAGCAATCAGGTTCAGTGACTTGGAAAGTAATAGTAAATGGATCCGGTTGAAGTAATTCCACTTCATCCTCAATTGTGCAACCATTGATGTCGGTGACTGTAACGGAATAATGGCCTGAACTCAGATGTGAGATGAAGACATCTGTACTGCCGGTAGACCATAGGGTATGAAGTGGGTCTGTGCTAATAGTTGCTGTTGCAGCACTCCCATCACTGGCACCAAAGCAACTGATAGCAAAACCATTGAAATCTGAAACTATGAAGGCACTCATGGAAAATAATGGAAATAAGTCAGTGGTCTCCACTACCAAACTGTCACAACCTGAAATAGACTTAAACGATTTCTCAATGCGGCCAACCAGGTTGGGATCACAGGTTTTAAAAAATAGCTTCGTCGTATCCGGAAGCAGTAATGAAACTTTGGTGGTAACTATACTATCGCATCCAAATTGATTTTGAAACACGGAAACAAAAACACCGGTTTCATTTGATTTGCAAGAAGTGGCCTGAAGAAAAGTTTCGCTTTGAGGTAAAAGCGAAATAGTTTCATGAACAATGCTGTCACAACCATACTGGTTAATATAAGTGTTCACAAACTCTCCTGCTTGCAGTGAGTCACAAGTAGTAGAGCTTACAAAGGATTCATCTGTGGGTAGCAATGAAATTAATTGAGTAACAATACTGTCGCATCCAAACGTGTTAGTGAAGGATTGGATAAAAGTTCCGGCTGCTGCAGGGTCACAGGTGGTACCTACTATGAAAGTTGAATCCTGGGCCGAATAAGTTACCGTCGTGATGATCATGCTATCACAACCAGCCTGGTTTACAAGATGACTCTCAAAAACACCGAGGTTCGCTGAATCACAAGAGGTAAGCATCAACATCGTTATATCCGGAAGTGCTAAAGCAATTGTGGTGATGATAATACTGTCACAACCGGATTGATTAGAAAGTATGGTTACAAATTCTCCAATACTGGCAGAATCACAGGAAGTGCCATTAATAAAAGTCGTATCGGATGGGGAGAGCAGAATAGTAGTAATAATAAGACTATCGCAACCATCAACACTCGTAAGGATCTGTTGAAGTACACCTAATTGTGCTGAATCACAAGTGAATTGAGAAACAAGTGTAGTGTCAGCTGGAGGCATCCATATCACTGTTGTAATGATGACACTATCACATCCTGCCTGGTTGTTCAATGTTTGTATAGTAGTGCCTGTATCGGCCATCTTGCAGGACAACAAGAAAAGGAAGGTGCTATCAGTTGGGAGCAATATTATCGTGTGCTCGACCACTGTATCACATCCATTCGGGTCATCGAGGTAGCTGATGAAAACTCCAGTTTCTGAAGAATCACATGTTGTGGATTGTGTGCTTATATGAATAGCGGGCCAGAAGAAAACGTGTGTGGTGACGGTGCTGTCACATCCATGTACAGATGAATAGCTGAAGTCATAATTGCCCCCGTTTGTCACCCAAATATTTCCAATCAAAATACTATCCCCCTGACATAGGCTGGTATCTGCAAATGTCATGAAGGTGGGAAATACCTCTACATATTGAAGGGAGTCCATGAGAACGATACAAGCCGGCAATGAAGGCGTCACGTCGATAATGGTGTAAAGAGTTCCTGTGATGGAGGAGTCAGTAAAACTGAAATTGTCGGTGACATTATTTAAAACAAAAGAAGAGCCGGTTGAGGAACCTATTTCGACTGTCAGCGGAAATGGACTATCCGTATTAATGATCAGGGTTGCATTTTGATCAATACAAATTTCCTGATCACCTCCGAGGGAAACGTTGACCACCGGAATAAAATCAAGATCCATGGAATCGGCACCGGGACAATAACCATTTGTACTGACCGTCACGGCATAAGTACCAGGTTGATTGACGAGGATAGTTTGTGTTGTCAGGCCATTGGACCAATGATAAGTGGCACCGGGATAACCTGCATTCAGCAACACATTTTCTCCATCACATAATATTTGATCAGGTCCTAAATCAACTGGCAGAATTGGAAGATCGACAACAGAAATAAATGCTGTCGCCAGATTGCTCATGGCACCAGATTCCATGCTGTATTGTACTTCAACGGTCCGGACTCCTGGTGTAAAAGGTGAAGCCAAATTCCAGTACCGGATATTGAGAAGCGCATTTCTGAATTCTGTTGATGTTGCCGTTCCGGCATTCGTTAAAGTGATCATATCCGTTCCGGCGCCTGTCACATTGATGCCACCAGTAGAACCCATAAAGTCTAAAAATTCATTTGGGGCATCAGGCAATGGTCCGGTTAAGTGTATAGTCATCTCCGTGATCAAGGATTCATAAGTCAGTTCGACATCAGTATCAGCAATCGGGCAATGATCATTAAGGCAATTCACTTCTAAAGCATTGAAATCTGCATCAGTTGCTTCGGAACTATCGTCACAGTCAAGATCGAATACATTACAAATAACAGGAGAAGAAAATTCCTCCATAGAGGTAATGGACCATATATCATCAGGAAAATCACAAAGTGGAGTGACCGCGCCGTCTATAAGGTTTATTAATACTAGTTGACTTGAAAACCAGACATCCCCAGCAAGAAGTGTATTGCATGCTTTGCTGGCAGATACTCCGACAGAGGCATAATCGTTTGGATAAATGGTGACCAGGGTGCTGTTGGCCGGATCACTAATATTGACTTTTACAATGCCACGATACTGAACCATATTAACATTAGGATAAGTATGGAGGTAATAAATTTCACCATTATACACAGTCAAATCACCCGATTGAGAAAAAGGAACCACTCCAAGTTTTGTTACTATACCGGTATTTACGTTTATCTCAACCAACGTATCTGCATTATTAGTTGAGACTTCGAGCATCGAATAGAAAATCCCTCCACCAAGCGTCACCAGACCAAGCATGGCGGGAGAAGGAGGAAGGCTAAAAATTAGAGTTGAAGCTCCCGTTAACGTATCTATTAAATAAATGTGATTGGCCATATCACAAGCATATAATTTCCCATCAGGACTCATGGTCAACCCTTCTGATAACTGGATGGTCGGTCCTATGACATTAATTTGACAGCATTCTGGACATAGACAATCAAGCTTGATTTTATATAGATTATGGGAGTTCCCTAATGTCTGATAAGCAAAATAGGTCTGAGCCGATCCCTGTAAAGCTGATAGAGCCAGAATAGTGCTTACTATTCCATGTCCGATCAACTTCTTAAGGAATCTGGTCATCATTGGGGACGGGTTGTCATTTTTGATCGTTATGCCGGTCGAGTCGGGCTGAAGGCCAAACAATTTAAGGAATATGTGGCTTATTAAGGCTCTTCTGCCTCTTCCGCCTTTTTTGCCTTTTCGCCCTTATGCCCCTAAATCCCCTGAAGGGGACTTCCTTGCCCCTTACTCCCTTACTCCCTTACTCCCTTACTCCCTTACTCCCTTACTCCCTTACTCCCTTACTCCCTTACTCCCTTACCCCTCCATTTTCCTTGTTTTTCTTTATAATTCTACTTGTGAGAAAACCCAAATAAACTTACCTTTGCCGTCCATTATCAAAAAACGTCATGAAAAAAGATATTCATCCGGCTAATTACAGGTTTGTAGTATTCAAGGATTTTTCCTGTGATTTCGCTTTCCTGACGAAATCCGCAGCTCCTACCCGGGATACCATCAAATGGGAGGATGGCAAGGAATATCCCCTCATCAAGCTCGAGATCTCGAGTCAGTCTCATCCCTTCTTTACCGGGAAGATGAAGTTTATCGACACCGCCGGACGTATCGATAAGTTCCACAAGAAATTCGCCAATTCGAAATACGCGAAAAAAGAAACTGAATAAATCAAAAGCCCCGGTAATTTTATCGGGGCTTTTTGTTAGTCCTATAATCCCAACATGCGGAACATCATTCTATTCGATGACGAATCAAGGGAGCAGATGCTTCCCCTCAGCTACACCCGGCCTGTAGCCGAGATCCGCACGGGCATCTACACCATTCGCGAACGTTGGGAAAAATTGCTAAAAGGCAAAGCTTCGTATATCACCTCCGAATACCTTACGGACCGCTTTCCAATGCACATTGAGGATGACAACATTGTGATCAATGGTGCGCTGATGCCCAATGACCGCCTTGTTCGTTTGATGGAACAACTGGAGCCTAATGAAGCGCTAATGGATCAGGGTAACCTCATCGCCGCCCGTCTCAACAGTAAACAGTTTGAACATTTGCTCAATGATGAATCTATCGAAGAGATATCCGGGATTGAACTAGTCGAAACTCCTTTTATTCACCTGGCTTATCCATGGGATTTATTTCTTTTCCTTCGAGCCACCATCGAATACGATTTTGACCTAGTGACGCATGGACGAACAAGTCAAAGTATTCCTTCAAACAACCAGGTTATCTCTTCTGATGCAATCTTCCTTGAAGAAGGAGCACAGGTAACGTGTTCAATTCTAAATGCCCAATCGGGTCCTATCTATATTGGCAAAGATGCCCAGGTAATGGAGGGAAGCATCATTCGTGGACCTGTCACGATCGGCGAGGGCAGTATAGTGAAAATGGGTTCCAAAATTTATGGTCCTACTGCTATTGGTCCTGATTGTCGCGTCGGAGGTGAGTTGAAAGAAGTAGTAATGCTCGGCCATTCGAACAAAGCCCATGATGGTTTCCTGGGAAATTCAATCATCGGTGAATGGTGCAATCTTGGAGCAGGAACTACTGTCTCCAATCTTAAAAACAATTATTCCAATGTCCGCATGTGGGATCACTCCACGCAAAGCATGCGGGATACCGGCCTTCAATTCCTGGGTTTGGTCATGGGTGATCACAGTAAAGCCGGCATTCAGAGCATGTTCAATACCGGCACTATTGTTGGGGCGGCTTGTAATATTTTTGGTGAGGGATTTCCTCCTAAATTTATTCCTTCCTTTTCCTGGGGAGGTGCTTCCGGACTCGTAACTCATCGTATAGAGGAGGCTATGGAAACAGCCAATCGCGTTATGGCCAGGAGGCATGTTCCTTTTACGGAAACGGATGAGAAGATCTTCCGGAATGTCTATAACCTCTCAGCTGTATATCGATAATCCTTGAAGCGTCCCTCAAATCTCAAGGTATTCCTAAGTCATTTCATCGAATGGCCGGTTATTGAAACCAGCTCCTCATTAAATCCGGAACTCAATGTCGTGCTGCACAAGGGTCGGTACAAACTTCTGACCCAAGGCGCTATTTACAGTTACGGG
>Ga0068851_10000400_pt1 | contig 19656 bp, 19 predicted proteins | sample KBSCornC12_FD_66588 | JGI IMG/M metagenome (GOLD analysis project Ga0068851, IMG submission 66588) | Corn rhizosphere microbial communities from Kellogg Biological Station, Michigan, USA - KBS Corn C1-2 | ecosystem: Host-associated > Plants > Roots > Rhizosphere > Soil ...
ATCAGCAAAACCGTCGACGGCATCACCACCGAGTTCTTCTGGCAAGGCGACAAACTCATCGCCGAACACCACGCGGATCGGCACCGCAGCTACCTCTACGAACCGGACAGCTTTCGCCCGCTGGCGCTGTTGGAAGGTTTCGGTCCAAAGGAAACCAAGGCCTACCACTACCAACTTGACCACCTGGGCACCCCGCAGGAACTCACTGCCCAAGACGGCGAAATCGTCTGGTCGGCGCACTACCGCGCCTACGGCGAAATAACCCGCCTCGATATAGGAAAAGTCGACAATCCGCTGCGCTTCCAGGGACAGTATTTCGATCAGGAAAGCGGGCTGCACTACAACCGCCATCGCTACTACAATCCGGATGTTGGTCGGTACCTGACGCCGGATCCGGTGAAGCTGGCGGGTGGGATCAATGCATACCAGTACGTGCCTAATCCTACGGGATGGGTGGATCCTTTAGGACTGAGTGCCTGTCCAGGCGGAGATAAGTGCAAACCAACCACCGAAGTTAAAGAACCAGAAACTAAAGCAAATACCAATGAGGGCGAACCATTCAGCCCCTCGACCTCAAATACCCCACCTAAAATGGGATACCACAAAGAAACCTATGCAAATAAACCAATTAAACCGGAAGAAACCGTCCGGAAGTGGGATGAGTTTCTAGGGCCAGGTCCTCACACGAACATCAATCCACGCACTGGAAAACCCGATCGCGACAGGATTGTTTCCGGTGATGCAAAAAGAAGTATTCGTTATGGCTCTCACGAAATGAGCAGCAAACCAAGCAAGCATCACTACCATGAGGAGACATGGACACTTGAGCTTAAAACCAGCACCATAAATGTAGACAACACCGTTGTTAGAGTCCCACTACCGAAGAAGTGAAATGAAGATAAAAATTATCGAGGCGATGCCTGAAGCGGAAACTTTGCTTGTGAGTTTCCACTCACCTGCGGGTAGCGGCACAGCTTTATGGCTGGGCATCGCGCCAAATTTAGGCGATGAGGTGGATGTCGAGTTCGACCTGGATGAAATTTTCTCTTGGGGGAAAAACATTACCCCCTCCTCCAGTAAAGTTCCGAAAATATCCCATACAAACGGCGTCACTCAAATAACAGCTGAGCTGATTCACGCCTCGGACAAAGATTGTGCAGCACTAAAGCTCGGCGGCTCAGTACTCCTGATTGAGCTAGACGGCCCCGTCACTCAAAAATCAGGCTATGTTGACGTGAGAGCAACCAGAGTCCTGTTGTATCCAACAAACATTTAATACCTTCTACCTCAGAGCCAAGAATGGGCAATATTTCCATCGAGATGCCTGCAAACTCATCAACCATAAGAAAAGTAATCGACCTAAACATCTTTGCGATCAAAAGCCGAACAGGCCTCTTTTTTTTCTTCTAGCTGATTAGAACCCATCCATTAATCCCTCACCCCCACGCCACCACCAACAACCCCACCCCCAACACCAGACACAACGGCGAATAAAAATACGTATCCCACCGCGCAAACCTCGACCCACCGACCTTCTTGAAGAACCCGACCAACTCCGAATCCCCAATCGCCCGGGCAAACATCAGCACGGCAATCGCGCTGATGCCCCACTGCAACGCCCCGTGGGACACCGCCGAGAAGTACAAGCCGGCGCGCAGGCACACCAACAGCGCAATGGCCACCAACCCCATCGCCACCAGGAACGTGCCCAATGCCGAGGGCTTGAATGCAGGTCTGGGTCCGTTGGCAAATTCGCCGGGCAGTTGGGGAATGGCGGCCTGGAAGCCGAGTTTGCCGCCGGCGGCCCAGTACAGGTGGACCATGCTGATGCAGGTAAAAACGCCGACAATCCATCGTGCGACAACGAAGCTCATGGCTGGCTCTCCCTGAAAAGGTGCGAAACAGGATAGTCGCCCTGAGATTTTTTGCAGGCATTTCGTCGGCGGCTGATGGTAAAGTGCCGCCCCATGAAACTTGCCCGTGCCGACCGCTCGCTCATTGCCTGGATGCTCTACTGCTGCGTCCTGTTCAATGTGTTCGCCTGCAGTATCGGGCATGGGCAGATGGTCGGGATGCAGCTCAATGGCATCGGCGGCCAGTTTTGTACGGTGGACCCACGTACCCAGGCGCCCAAGCCGTCCAATTCCACTGAAGAGAATTTGCCGACGCTGTCCAAGGCGTTTGGCTGCCCACTGTGTTCCACGGGCGGCATGGGCCCGGCGCTGAGTTCCAGCCTGAACGTGGTGGTGTTGCCACAGCCCCATGCTCCACCGCCTGCCATCGTCCTGGCTGCCGATATCCCTGCCCGCTTCACCTGGCCTGCGGCCAATCCGCGCGCGCCGCCTGCCTTCGCCTGATGCCTTCGCTTTCCGATCTGCACTGAGTACCGTTTCCGCAAGGAAGTACGGGCGCCTGTGCGTTGTTTTCAAGCCAAGTTTTCAGGATTCAACCATGAAACATCTCCCCCTGTTGGCAGGCCTGTTCGGCTGCCTGCCTGTCTGCGCCTGGGCCCTAGAGTTGGCCCCGACCACCATCGATGGCGAGCAAACCGCCGAACCCGGCCTGACCCTGGATCAATCCAGCGGCGTGGCGTCGCGGTTGGGCTTGAGCATGCGGGAAACCCCGGCGTCGGTGGCCATCGCCAGTCGCAGTGACATCGAGCGCCATGGCGCCAAGACCTTCCGCGATGCCGCCAACACCTTGCCCGGCGTCAACGCCAGCGCCCCGCCGGGGTTCGGCGGGTTTGTTTCCTATCGCGGCTTTACCAGCAGCCAGATCACCCAGATGTTCAACGGTATCAACGTCGCCACCGGCCTGGCGCGCCCCGTGGATGCGTGGATCTATGACCGGGTGGAACTGGTGGGTGGCCCCTCCTCGCTGATCAACGGCGCAGGCTCCGTGGGCGGCTCGCTCAACTACGTGACCAAGTTGGCCACCCGTGAGGAACAGGCCGCCGAAGGCCAGCTCACCTACGGCAGCTACGACACCGCCGGCATGGCCTTCGGCGTCAACCATGCCCTGACCGAACCTGGCGCCGAGGTACAGCATTACGCACGCCTGGATGTGAGCCGCAACACCAACCACAGCTATATCGACCGCGATCAGCGCGACGCGTGGAGCCTGGCGTTTTCCCTGCTCAGTGACCTCACGCCCGACCTGTCCCACACCCTGGCGCTGGAATACCAGGATGAGCACGAAGACAGCCCCTACTGGGGCACACCGGTGCTCAACCCCAAGGCAGGCGAGTTGAAGATCGACAGACACAACCGCTTCAACAACTACAACGTCGCCGACGGGCGCTACGAACAACGCACGATCTGGGCACGCTCGATCATCGACTACCGGCTCAACGACAGCACCACGCTGAAAAACACCCTTTACCATTTGGACAGCCAACGCGATTACCGCAACCTGGAAACCTATCAGTACAACGCGAACAACACGGCGGTAAACCGCTCGACGGCCTATCAGGTACGTCATCAGGGCGAACAAAACGGCAACCAGTTCGAACTGCGCCACGACGATAGCCTCTTCAGCCTGTCGACTACCTGGTCCGGCGGCTTCGAGTACAAAGTCAACAGCACCACCAACACTCCGTGGAATGTGCCAGGCAACAGCACGGTAGACCCGAACAACTTCAACCCCGGACACTTCTTTGACCTGCCACGGACCCGGGAACGCTTCGGCAAGGACAAGACCAACGAAGTCACCACCAAGGCACTGTTCGTGGAAAATCGCCTGGGCCTTACCGACACATTGTCGCTGCTGACTGGCCTGCGTTATGACGCCATCGACCTGGATGTGACCAACCACCGTGCGATAACCGCCACCAACCCCGGCCACTTCAAACGCAACTGGGAACCGGTGACCGGCCGTGTGGGCCTGACCTACCAGTTCATCCCAACGGCTAATGTGTATGTGCAATACAGCACCGCCGCCGAGCAACCGAACACCACCACGCAAGTGTTTGATGTCTCGACGGGCAAGCAGTGGGAAGTGGGCAGCAAATTCGACTACCTGGACGGGCGTGGCTCGGCCACCGTTGCCGCATACAAGATCGAGCGCAAGGACTTTGCCGTCACCGACCCGCAGGACCCCAGCAACAGCATTCCGGTCGGTGCGCAGTCATCCAAAGGGATCGAATTGGCCAGCTCGCTGCGCATCACGCCAAGGCTGCTGGCGGAAGGCAACTTTGCCTGGGTAGATGCCGAGTACGATGACTTCAACGAGAAAATCGCCAGTGGCGCCGTGGTGTCGCGCAAGGGCAACACGCCAACCAACGTGCCCAAGCGCGTGGGCAATCTGTGGCTGACCTATGATTTTGCCGAGGACTGGCAAGGGGGTGTGGACGCGCGATATGTAGCCCAGGTGTATGCAGACAACGCCAACACCCAGACAGTGCCAGCCTACACCCTGTTCGGAACGTTCCTGCGCTATAAGGTCGATTCGCACACCTCAGTGACGGGCCGGGTGCGCAACTTGACGAATGAGGTGTATGCCGAGTTTGCCCATGTGTCGCCGGCGTATTACTTGGGCTCACCACGAACCTTTGAGTTGGCGGTGCAGACCCGGTTCTGATCCTGGAATGCAGCTAAATGTGGGAGGGAGCTTGCTCCCGATAGTGTTGGATCAGTCAACCATGCCGTGACTGACTCGCTGCAATCGGCAGCAAGCCCCCTCCCACACCTGCTTCGCATTGAACTGAAAGATCCGTGGTTATTTCAGGCTCGCCTCAACCTTCTGCGCCACATCCTCAGTCAACCAGGCCTTCCACACCTCGGGATGCTCCTTGAGAAACGCCTGGGCCACCTCACGTGGCGCCGTGTGGTTCTCACCCATGCTCGCTAATGCCTTGTTCAACGGCTCAATCGGAAACTCGACCTTCTCGAAAAACTGCACAATCTGCGGATGCTCTTTCTGGAACGGCGTCGAGACCCCGATACTCAACTTCGACGCCAATGACCGGGTCGGCTTCGGATCAGGGTTATCCGCATCCGTCAGGGTTTTCCACGCCTCGGCATCAAACGGCGGCTCTTCCAGCTGGATCAACTTGTAACGCCCCATCAGCGGCGTCGGCGACCAGTAATAGAACAGCACCGGCTTGCCGCGCCGGATCGATGAAGCGATCTCCGCGTCCAGTGCCGCGCCCGAGCCACTGCGGAAGTTCACGTAGCTGTCATCCAGGCCGTAGGCCTTGAGCTTCTGTTTGTTGACCACTTCCGAGGTCCAGCCGATGGGGCTGTTGAGAAAGCGCCCCTTGCCGGGGGATTCGGGGTCCTTGAACACATCCTTGTAGCGTGCCAAGTCCTTCACGCTCTTGAGGTCCGGCGCCAGGGGCTTTATACCTTTGGCGGGGTCGCCCTTGACCACGTATTCCGGCACCCACCAGCCTTCGGTCGCACCCTTGACCGTGTCACCCAGGCCCACCACCTTGCCTTCGGCCTCGGCCTTGACCCACACCGGGCTGCGGCCGGCCCACTCTTCGCCGATCACCTGGATGTCGTTCTTTGCCAGGGCGGTTTCCAGTGTGATGGTGGTGCCGGGCAAGGTATCGGTGGGCAGGTCGTAGCCCTTCTCGACAATCACCCGCAGCACTTCGGTGATCAGGCTGCCGCTTTCCCAGTTCAGGTCGGCAAAATGTACCGGCGCCTCGGCGGCGCTTACCGGCAACGTGGCCACTGACAGCCCCAGTGTTGTCAGGGACGCAGCCAACAGCGTTCTCAATCCTTTCATGCCTTCGCACCTCGCGATATCGCAGCCAATGGCGGACGGCTTTGCTGCGTATGCGCGAAGCCTCTGAATAGTTAAGTCAACTCAACTGTAGTAGAGGTTCCGGGAGATAACGGGTGTTCGCGTTTTTTTGCTGATTATTCACTGGCCTTGAAGGTGACCAGTTCGCCCTTGCGCCATTTGGCGGCCTTGCCGGTGACAGCCTTCAGGGTTTTGGTCAGGCCTTCCTGCAATTGCTCGTTGGCGGCGAACACCAGCATCACGCTGTGGCCTTCCTTGAACACGATGCCCTGGCCTTCGGCCGACGACACAAAGGCGTAGTCGCCCAGGCCGTACACCGTCAACTTGATGTCGCGGAACTTCAATTCGAACTTGCCGCCCTCACGACTGGGCAATACCGCTGCACGAAAATGGTCGCCGACCTTGAGCTCAAGGCGTGGTTTGTCATCCACCACCATCGCCGCCTCGGTATCGATTTCGGCGATGTAAATGCCTTCCGGCGTCTGCTCGGTGATGTAGACAAAACGGGATTGGAACTGTTTGACCAACTTTGCGCGCAAATCACCCAGCACGAACAACGCGTGCATATCCAGATTACTGACTGCCAAGGAAACGCCCCCACATGGAAAAGAGCGCTGTCCGCCAAAGCGGGCAGCACAAAAAACGGCCATCACGGCACGATCACACAACTCATTCTTTGAAAAAACTGAAGAAAATCCTGCTGTCGAGCCGAAAGACTAGTACAGACATGCGCGATGGGCCTTGTGCAAGGTCATCAGGCGCCACAGGAGATCACAGGTTCAACGGCCCGAGAATACGGGTCGACCAACTTCAGAGAATAACCCAATTAAAAATGCAGTTTTCCGACATGCATACACAAATAAACACGCTGTCATGGAACCGGACGCTGACTGCTGACGACAATACTAAAACAGCAGCATGGATCAAGACCACTCAAAACGCTGCAATCCAGTCATCCCGCAAGATCGAAAAGGAGCAGGCCATGCAAAGATCACCCTACAGCGCTATGTCTTCGCAAACCCGTTCATCCTGTCAGGACGAGGCGCAATACTACCGCTTGAACAGCTTCGAGGGGTACCCGGATTCGGTTCTTTACCAAGTCGTACCTGCCGGCCGGAACTTCTTCCACGTGCGCGAAGTGCTCAGTGGCCGCATCAAAGGCTTCCGCAGCGACCATGTCAAGGCCTGCGAACTGGCCAAAAAACTCGAAGCCGTGTTGCACGCCCAACATGGAGCTATCGTTTCGTCCGCCCGGTAACTTTACCGCGCCGCCGACCCGCAACAACTGCCATACTGGCCCGTCCACTGAAGTTTGCGCCCCACGGGCCAGGTTTCTCCAGTGCAGTTATCTCCAAGGGAAGGCTCTACGTGACGGAATTTGATATCGGCGAATTTTTCATCCATGGCGACGCAAGGGAAGTAGACGGTGAGTTTCAAGCAGTGATCGTGATGCGGGCCAAGCCACCACTGACCACTGTCAGCACGCACCAAGTGGAAAAAGACCGCTGGTTCAAAACCGTCGACGCAGCCGCCGCCGCTGCAAAAGAGGCCGCCAGGGCGTTAAAGACTGCCGTGGATGCCGGGGCCCTTAATTCCTGAACATTCGATAGAACTCCGCCGCGCTACAACCCTCCCATGCATAACGCCCCCCTGCATGGAGAACGAAATGGACGCGCCAATCCCCACCCTTGAAACCCTGTTTGAACAATTGGGCCTGGATTCAACCCCGGACGCCATCGATGCATTTATCGTCGCCCATCCGTTGCCTGAAGACGTGAAACTGATCGATGCGCCATTCTGGTCTGCACAACAAGCCAGCTTTCTCAAGGAAGAACTGCGTGACGACGCCGAATGGGCTATCGCGGTGGATGAGCTGAACCAGCGCCTGCATCAGTCGCACTAAACAGCCCTCAATGCAGGCTGTCTGACTGCTCCAGGCGCATCAGCGCCTGCCAGGCAGCCCTGCACTCCTCTGCCTCATCGCGACTGGCGAACGCCGTGCCGCGCTGCTCACCGTTGAGCAATACCACCCAACAGGCCTTTTGACCCAATGCCCGCAAGGCATGCGGTACACCACTGCCAATCATCACGGCAACATCGACTTTGTTTTGCATGGTGCTTCTCCACAGCATTAGTTAGCTGGCTAACAATGTTGCCCATGCTACGGTTTTACGTCCGCTTGAAAAAGCTATTACCGGAATAGCTCCCTTGCATAAACGGCAATAATCCTAACGCCCGCCTTTCGAGGCCTCGGGCTTGTAACCCAGGCGTAAACCGCCCCAGTGCCGGCCCTTGACCATGATCGGCACCGACAGATCGTGCATCAGCTCACCCGTGTCGCGGGTATAGGTTTGCAACAACACCGCCTGCTGATGGCTGCCGCAGCGGATTCCGGTACGGTCTTCAAACTTGCGTTTGGTGCGGTTCTGCACGGCGTCCACCTGCGCATCGCCGGTCAGCGCCTGGGAAAAAGCCTTGTTGTGGGTCGGCACATAGCCCTGGGGCGTGCAGGCGATGGCGAACACCAACCCTTCATGACGCGGCAACAGCGCCTCCTGGATCGCTGGCAATACCTGGTCGGTGTAGCCGTCGAAGCGGGTGTGGTACTTGATTGGGCTGGTATTGGCGATCGGCGTATAGCTGCGGTCGAACAGGTCGTCCAGGCTGATGCGGTTCTGTTGCACATCGGCTTCGAATTGCGCGGCAATCCGACTGGCACCTTCGCGGGCCAGGTCATAGATGCGCTGGTGATAGTCATCCAGCCCGACTTCCGCCAGGCGCTCGCTGATGGTTTCGGCCTGGCCTTCCATTTGTACGGCAGCATCCGCCAGCTGGCGGGTTTGCTGATCGCTGACGGCCAGGTCGCTGCGCATCTGCTCCACGGCATGGAACAGGCTGTCGAGCTGGGTGCGGTTGGTGTCGGTACCCTGGGCGATTTCATTGACCTGGCCTTCCACATCCGCCGCCAGGCTGGCGATATTTTGCAGCTGCTCGCCAGCGTGCTCTACCTGCTCGACACCGGTGTGCAGGTCCGCCGAGAGCTGGCGAATCTGCTCTACCACCTGAGCAGTGCGTTGCTGGATGTCGGCCACCATCACACCGACTTCATCGGTGGCCGTGGCAGTACGCCCGGCCAACCCACGCACTTCATCCGCCACCACGGCAAACCCGCAACCATGCTCACCGGCCCGCGCCGCTTCAATCGCCGCGTTCAGCGCCAGCAGGTTGGTCTGGCTGGCGATGGACTGGATCACCAGGGTCACCCGCTGGATTTCCTCGCTGCGCTGGCTCAAGGCCTCAATCAACTCACGGCTGGCATTGGCCCGCTGGCTGAGCTGGTGCATGCGGCTGATCGACTGGGCAAGCACTTCACGGCCTTCGGTGCTGCGCTGATGGGCCTGGCTCGCAGCCCCCAACGCCTCACGGCTGAGCTGGGAGGTGACTTTTTCGGTGCCGATCATCACCTCGGCACTGCTGACGATCTGCCTGGCCGCGCTCAACTGCGACTGCAGGCGCGCCGCCAGTTGCTTGACCGAATAGGCCACGCCGGCGGCGGAAAGTGCGTTGTGGCTGGTGGTATACGACAGATCACGAGTCAACTCGCCAATGGCATCGGCGGCGTCGGAAGCTGCAATCACTGGTGTGCGACTTTTCAGGCGAGGCAGCCAGATCACCAATAGGACCAGTGGCAGGCAAAGGTAGAGCGGCAGGCTGGCGAACGCGAGGCCCAGCAGTACCAGCACCAGGGCGGTGCTCTGCAACAACGGCGTGAGCCAGCCGGGCAGCCCGCGCGCCACCGGTTGCGGTGACACGGCTGCGCCCATCAGAGGTCCGTCTCCAGCCATCTTCGTTACCCCACTGCTTGTCATTATTGTCACTGCATTAAACGCCACTATCGGGCCATTATCCATGGGCCTTTAGTGGGGTAGCTTGCAGCAGATCAATAGACGGGGTGTAACGGGTCTTGCCCTGGGGAACCGCGTGGCGGCTCCCCAACTTCAACGCATCAGGCTTGGCGCTGGTGCTTGTCGATCTGCTCGTGGCGCTCTTGCGCTTCGATGCAGTACTTGGTGGTGGGGCTGATCAGCAGGCGCTTGAGGCCGATAGGCTCGCCGCTGTCGTCACACCAGCCAAAGGAATCTTCCTTGATGCGCTCCAACGCGCGCTCAAGCTGCGGCAGCATGCGCTGGTCGCGGTCGATGGCGTTGACCAGCCAGGTACGCTCTTCTTCAACGGAAGCGGCGTCGGCCGGGTCGGCCGGGGTGTCAAGGCTTTCAATGGCGATACGGTTCTGTTCAATGCGCTCGTGGTGTTCCACTTTCATGTCTTGCAGCAACTTCTCGAAAAAAGCGTGCTGTTCGGCATTCATGTAGTCATCCGCCGGCATGGCCAGCAACTTTTCCTTTGTCATTGATTTCTCTATAAAAAATACGTGCATTAAGGCGAATAAGGGAGCGTTCCGGAAGGCCTCTGCAGGTCTCGGAAAGGCGCCGTCCATTTCAAGCGCCACCCGGCACTCAATTTACGAGGGGCGGCAGTCTAAGGCCGACTTGAGAGCGCAGCAACTGAAATGACAGGCATTTTTTCCCGGATAACCCCAAAAGGCACCAGGACGGGCTTGGCGAATGGTTATCGGAGTGCGTTTATAGCAGGAAAGTTCGTGAAGCAGCTATAAGCCGCAAGCGGCAAGCGACAAGCTGCAAACATCAGCATGCTTGCAGCTTGAGGCTTGCCGCTGCGCCTCAGCGCTTGAGCTTGCGCTTGTTGCGGTATTGGTCGATGACCACAGCCACCACAATGATCAGCCCCTTGATGATGTCCTGGATATACGCATCCACCCCGACAAAAGTGAACCCACTGGCCATCACCCCGAGGATCAGCGCGCCGATCACCGTGCCGGTAATGCGCCCTACCCCGCCCGCCAGGCTGGTGCCACCGATCACTGCGGCGGCAATCGCATCCAGTTCATAGGACATGCCCATGCCCGCCTGCCCGGTCGCAGCACGTGCCGAAGCCACCACCCCGGCCAGACCTGCCAGCAAACCGGCGATGCTGTACACGATGATCAGGTGGCGCTTGACGTTGATCCCAGAGGTGCGCGCCGCCTGCATGTTGCCGCCGATGGCGTAGGTGTACTTGCCGTATTTGGTGTAGCGCAGGGCGATGTGGAAGATCACCGCCACCACCAGGAAGATGATCACCGGCATCGCGCCGTGGCCAATGGCCGTGTACGAGTCCGAGAGCATGCTCACCGGCTGGCCTTCGGTGTAGTAACGCGCCAGGCCACGGGCCGAGACCATCATGCCCAGGGTGGCAATGAACGGCGGAATGCCGGTGACAGCAATGATGCTGCCGTTGATCGCCCCCGCCAACAGTCCTACGCCCAGCCCCATGGCCACTGGAATCCATACCGGCAAGTCGGTCAGGCTGGGGAACACCGCCCGGGAAAAGTCGGACGTCTGCGCCAAACTGGCAGCAATCATCGCCGAAAGTGCCAGCACCGAGCCCGAAGACAGATCAATCCCCGTCGTGATGATCACCTGTGTCACGCCAATTGCCAGCAGGCCGATGATCGACACTTGCAGGATCATCAGCACCAGGCGCTGGGAGTTCATCAGGAAGCTCTGATCGCGCACGATCCAGCCGAACAATTCAAACACCAGGCCAATGCCGATCAGCACCAGGAAGATGCTCAGCTCGGTGGGCATGCGTCGACGACTTTTGGTTGGCACCGTCGCAGGTTTGTTATCCGTTATTGCGTTCATAGCCCATCACCTTTTTATTCTGTACGTCAGTGGACTGCGGTCATCCCGGAGGCCAACTGCATGACTTTTTCCTGGGTCGCATCGCTGCGGTCCAGGGTGCCCATCAATTCGCCCTCGTGCATCACCATGACCCGGTCGCTCATGCCCAGCACTTCGGGCAACTCGGAAGAAATCATGATCACCGCCATGCCTTCACTGGCGAGGAACGAGATCAGCCGGTAGATCTCGGCCTTGGCGCCCACGTCAATGCCCCGGGTCGGTTCATCGAGGATCAGCAGGCGCGGGTTGGTCATCAGCCAGCGCGCGAGCAAGGCCTTCTGCTGGTTGCCGCCGGACAAGGTGTCGATGCACTGCTCAAGGGAGGGGGTTTTCACCCGCAGCTTCTTGCACATGTCTTCGCACAGCGCTCGCAGGGCTTTCTGCTGGATAAAGCCGTTGCCGGTGTAGTGCGGCAGCACCGCCATTTCCATGTTTTCCAGCACCGACAGGCACGGGAACAGGCCACTGAGCTTGCGGTCCTCGGTCAACAGGGCAAAACCTTTCTCGATGGCCATGTGCGGGTCGGTAATGCGCACCGCCTTGCCATCCAGGGTGATCTGGCCGCCGCTGCTGGGGGTGATGCCGAAAATGGTTTCGGCCACGTTGGTACGGCCCGAGCCCATCAACCCGGCGATGCCGAGGATCTCGCCAGCATGCAGATCGAAGGACACGTCCTTGAACACGCCGTCCAGGCTAAGGTCGCGTACCGACAGCAGCAGATCGCCGATGGGCGTCTCGCGCACCGGGAACAATTGGCTCAGCTCACGGCCGACCATCATCGAGATCAGGCTGTCGCTGTTCATGCTGTCGGCGCGCTGCAGGCCGATATACTGGCCGTCGCGGAACACCGCCACTTCATCGGCGATGGCGAACACTTCGTTCATTTTGTGCGTGATGTAGACGATGCCTTTGCCCTGGGCCTTGAGGTCGGCAATGATCGAAAACAGATGGGCCACTTCCTTCTCGGTAATGGCCGAGGTCGGCTCATCCATGATCAGGATGTCGGAGTCATAGGACACCGCCTTGGCAATCTCGACCATCTGCCGTTCGGCGATGCTCAGGTTGCCCACGTGTTCCTCGGGGTCCAGGTTGATGCGCAGGCGCGCCAGCAACTCGGCGGTGCAGCGATGCATTTCGCGGTGGTTGACCATGTGCAGGCTGTTGAGCTGCTCGCGGCCGATCCAGATGTTCTCGGCGATGCTCATGTGCGGCATCAGGTTGAGTTCCTGGTGGATCATCGCGATCCCGGCCTTCTGGGCCGCCAGGGGGGTTTCAAACACAATCGGCTTGCCGCGCAGGCGAATCTCGCCGGCATCGGGCTGGTAGATGCCAGCGATGATTTTCATCAGCGTCGACTTGCCCGCACCGTTCTCGCCCATCAGCGCCAGCACCGTGCCAGGGCGAACGCGCAACTGCACGTCGGCCAGGGCCACGACGCCGGGAAAGCCTTTGCTGATGTTGACGATTTCCAGCAGGTAGGGTTCGTCCAGCGGCAGCGGCTGGATACCGGGAGGCTGCGAGACAGCGGCTTGAGCGAGCATAGGGAGGTACTCCATCGGCAAGGCGGGCACGACCGCCCTGCCGGCTTATTGTTGTTATGTAGGGACTACTTGAAGTCTTTGACGTTGTCCGGGGTGATCAGCTGGAACGGGATCACCACGTTCTGCTCGATGGGCTCGTTCCGGGCCATCTTGCGCGCGGTCTCCACCGACTTGTCCGCCTGGCCCTTGGCATCCTGGAAGGCCGACACGGTCATGTCCCCCTTGGTGATCGCGTTCAAGCCGTCCGGCGTGCCATCGACACCAGCGATCAACACGCCCTTCTTGCCCGCCGATTTCAGCGCCATGGACGCGCCAATGGCCATTTCATCGTTGTTGGCCAACACCGCGTTGAATTCACGGCCCTGGGTCAGCCAGTCGTTGACCAGGGTCATGCCCTTGTCACGCAACCAGATCCCGGTCTGTTCCTGTTCGATCTTGATGCCCGGGTATTGGGTCAGGACTTCCTTGACCCCCTTGGTGCGGTTGGTGGTGGAGTTGTTCGCCAGATCGCCCAGCAGGATCACGACATTGCCCTTGCCGCCGAGCTTTTCGGCGATGTACTGCATCTGCAGCTTGCCGGCCTCGACGTCGTCGGAGGTCACCGCCGCTACGCCCGGCGCCAGGGTCGGGCTGTCAGGACGGCGGTTGACGAACACCAGGGGGATTTTCGCCGCCGTGGCGGCCTTGATGATGTTGGCTGTCGAGGCGGTGTCCACCGGGTTGACGATGATCGCGTCGACTTTCTGGCTGATAAAGTTCTCGACCTGGCTCAACTGCTTGACCACGTCGGCACGGGCATCTTCGAACTGCAACTGCACGCCGTCACCCTTGGGGTAGGACTTGGCTTGCTTGTCCATGTCTTCACGCAGGTAGGTGAGGAAGGTGTCATCGAAGGCGGACATGCTCACGCCTATCTTGAGATCGGCAGCCGCGGCAACACCGCTGGCGAGCAGCATGGACAAGGCCAGCGCGGTAAAACGGATCGGGGTCTTCATGAACGGTCTGTCTCCACTTTCTTGTTGGTTTTCTGGACGTTGCGTTTATCAGAGCTCGGCAGGCAGCCGGACGACCGGCGCGCCGGGAATGCAGCACACCAGCGCGCCCTGGTTTTCGACGCACAGCACATTAAGGAAGGAGAAGTAGAACGGCCGAGCGCGGGGCAGTCCGCGTGGCGTGTGGGCAGGGCGTAAAACTCGCAGTACAGCGTTGAAGATTTTCATCTGACGGTACCTGGTTGTTTTTGATCTTGTTTTTGTTGAGTCGCCAGGATCGAGTCCGGACGTACTTTCTGCAACCTGGAAAAGACTTTATTGGAAAATAATTTCCATATCAACACTATTTAGAATTTTGTTCTATTTTTATCGAAATCTCCTACAGCAGAGCCGTCTCGATCACTTGTCGGCGCTCCGCGCTCAGGCGCGCGGCGTCCAACAGGCGAGTGGTTTCCAGCGCTTCATACGCATCCACCGGCAGCGGTCCCTGCCCTTGCACGGCTATTTGCAACTGGCGATAGAACTGCGTCCAGCAGCCTTTCTCCGACGGCACTCGCTCGCGTTCCGCGCCTTGCTCGAACCAGCCCCAGCGTCGGTGTTCCTCTGCCCCCCAATGCTCGCCTTCGGTTTTCGGCGACTTGCCGGCCAGCAGCGCTTCTTCCTGACCGTCCAGGCCGTCGACGGTGTAGCAACCGGCGGTGCCACTGACTCTGAAACGCGGGGCCTGACAGTTCTGCAAGGCATTGCCCCACAAGTGCGAGATGACGCCGTTGGCATGGGTCAGGGAGACAAAAAAACCGTGGTCCACCGTGGGGTGTTCGGCGGTGTAGTGCAACTGGGCGAACACCCGATCCACCGGGCCGAACAGTTGCAGGGCCTGATCGACCAGGTGGCTGCCCAAGTCGCGCAGCCAACCGCCACCGCTGGCGTTGCCCACGGCTTGCGGGCTGTAGCGCTCCACGCGGGATTCAAAGCGGGTGATTGTGCCCAGGGCGCCGGCGTCGATGAGTTTGCGCAGGGTCAGGTAGTCCGAGTCCCAGCGCCGGTTCTGGTAGACGCTGAGCAGCGAGCCCTGGCGTTCGGCGGCTGTGATCAATGCCTGGGCCTGTTCGGCGCTGGCGGCGAAGGGTTTGTCGCTGACCACGGTTACGCCGTGTTCGATGGCCTCGAGTACCAGCGCGGGGCGGCCCTTGAGGGTGGTGGAGATGACCAGGGCGTCGACGCCAGCTTCGACGATCTGGCCGATGGAGTCGAAGGCCTTGAGGCCTGGGTGGTCGGTTGCCAGTTGCTGGCGGCGTTCCGCAGACCTGGTGACCACGCCGACAAATGTGGCACCGGCCAATGTGGCAATCAGCGGCGCATGAAAGAAGCGCCCTCCATGGCCGTAGCCGACTAGTCCGATTCGCATACCTACACTCCTTGCTTGAAGTGAAACCCGATTCAAATGTGGGAGGGGGCAAGCCCCCTCCCACATTTTTCACAGCATTTCTTCAGTGATTCAGCCGTAGAAACGTGGGCGATCCGGCAAGCTCACCTTCACAATCTGCTCACTGCCCTGCGCTTCAATACACGCATCCGCCGCCACCGCTGCGGCAAAGCCATCCCACGCCGACGGCCCACCGACCTGCCCGGCGCGCACACTGTCGATGAACGCCTGCAATTCCACGTCATACGCGCCGATAAACCGATCCTTCCAGTCCATCAGGATCGCGTTGGACAACTTCGCGCCACTGCGCAGTTGCACCTGGGAAGGCTCCGGCAGCTTGGCGATGCCGGTCTCCCCCACCACTTCACACTGGATGTCGTAGCCGTACTGGCAGTTCACAAACACTTCCACGTCGATGCGCGTGCCCTTGGCGGTTTCCAGCAGCACGATCTGCGGGTCACGCAGGTGGGCCAGGGCCTTGCTGGATTTGCGCGGGAACACTACCTGCACCGACACGTAGTCGTCATTGAGCAGCCAACGGAGCACATCCAGTTCGTGGATCAAGGTGTCGGTGATCGCCATGTCGGTCTTGTAGTTTTCGCCCACCGTCGGGTTACGGTGCGCGCAGTGCAGCATCAGCGGCTCGCCGATCTGGCCGCTGTCGATCACGGCCTTGAGTGCGCGATAGCCTTCGTCATACGGGCGCATGAAGCCGACCTGCACCAGGCGCTTGCCGTAGGCGACTTCGGCGTCGACGATCCTGCGGCAGCCCTCGGCGGTGACCGCCAGGGGTTTCTCGCAGAACACCGGTTTGCCGGCGGCAATCGCTGCGAGCACAAACTCTTCGTGGCTCGGTCCCCAGGACGTCACCAGCACGGCCTCGACCTGCGGCGAGTTGATCAGCGCATGGCCGTCGGCGTACACCTCGGCGTCCAGCTTCAAATCGGCGACGACCTTGGCGGCCTGCTCCAGGTTGATGTCAGTCACCGCCACCACCTGGCTGTTGAGCAAGGTCTGGCTGCAACGACGGATATGGTCCCGGCCGATAGCGCCTGTACCGATGACACCTAGCTTCAAAGACATACAAACACTCCTCTTGTTATTAGTACTGCCGGGCCTTCGCCAGGTGTTCATTGAGTTTTTTCGCAGCGGCATTCGTGCGTTCGCTGGTGGACACTTGCGCCACACCCACTCGCCACCACGACAGGTAGCCGTGGACCATGGTCTTGGGCAGCACCTTGATATCGATCAGCGTCGACACCGTTTGTATACGCGCATCCGCCAGCGCGGCTTCGAGTTGCTCCACGGTGCTGACCTTGTAGGTCTTGCAGCCATAGGCCGCCGCGCTCATGGCGAAGTCCACCGGCACTAGGCCGCCGTCAAGCTTGCCGCTCTCGGGGTTGCGGTAGCGGAATTCGGTGCCGAAGCTGTCCATGCCGTTGCCGATCTGCAGGTTGTTGATGCAGCCGAACGCCATGTTGTCGAGCAGCACCACGTTGATCTTGCGCCGCTCCTGGATCGAGGTGGCCAGCTCCGAGTGCAGCATCATGTAGGAGCCATCGCCGACCAGCGCGTACACCTCTTTAGTCGGCTCGGCGAGTTTCACGCCGAGCGCCGCGTTGATTTCGTAGCCCATGCACGAGTAGCCGTATTCGACGTGGTAGGTGTTGACGCCCTTGCTGCGCCAGGCGCGTTGCAGGTCGCCGGGCAGGCTGCCGGCGGCGGCGACGATGATCGAATCGTCGGCCAGGGTCTGGTTGAGCACACCCAGTACACGGCTCTGGGTCATGCACGAGCCGGTCAGCTCAATGAATTCACGCAGCACGCCACGGTCGAGACGGTCGTCGACCTCGGGCACAAACCCGTCGCCGTCATATTCCACCTGGTGCACACGATCCACTTCGGCGTCCAACTGCGCCTTGGCCGCGACGACCTGCCCACCCCAGCCGGAGCGGTAATCGCCGAGGGCATCGGCCAATGCTTCGAGGGCGACCTGCGCATCGGCCAGCACTTGCACGCCGTCGAGCTTCAAGGCATCGCAGGGGCTGACATTGAGGTTGAGGAACGTCACCTCAGGGTGCTTGAACAGCGATTTGGACGAGGTGGTGAAGTCGGTGTAACGCGTGCCCACACCAATGATCAGGTCGGCCTCGGGCGCCAGCAGGTTGGCCGCCAGGCAGCCGGTTTCGCCAATGCCACCCACGTTCAGCGGATGGCTGGAGACCACGGCGCTCTTGCCCGCCTGGGTCTCGGCGAAGGGAATATCAAAGCGTTCGGCAAAGGCTTGCAGCGCGGCATTCGCGCCGGAGTACTTAACACCGCCACCGCAGATGATCAGCGGCTTGCGCTTGCCCCGGAAGGCGGCCAATGCATCACCGATCATCGCGCCGGTGGCCGGGCGACGCTCGATACGGTGCACACGTTTGTGCAGGAAATAATCCGGATAATCCCAGGCCTCGGCCTGCACATCCTGGGGCAATGCCAGGGTCACCGCGCCGGTTTCAGCCGGATCGGTGAGCACACGCATGGCGTGGATCGCGGCGCTCATCAACTGCTCGGGGCGGTTGATGCGGTCCCAGTATTTGCTGACCGAGCGGAAGGCATCGTTGGTGCTGATGCTCAAGTCGTGGAACTGCTCGATCTGTTGCAGCACCGGGTCAGGCTGGCGGCTGGCGTACACATCGCCGGGCAACAGCAACAACGGGATACGGTTGGCCGTGGCGGTCGCGGCGGCGGTCAGCATATTGGCAGCGCCTGGGCCGACGGACGCCGTACACGCGTAGATCTTGCGGCGCAGGTGCTGCTTGGCGAAACCGATCGCCGCATGGGCCATGCCTTGCTCGTTGCGGCCCTGGTGCACCACCAGGTCGCCGCTGTCCTGCTCCAGGGCCTGGCCCAGGCCCAGCACGTTGCCGTGGCCGAAAATGGTGAATACCCCGGCGACGAACTTGCTCTGCACGCCATCGACTTCGATGTATTGGTTGTCCAGGAACTTCACCAGGGCCTGGGCCATGGTCAGTCGGGTTGTGGTCATGTCGCGCCCCTTATCGTTTCTGCAGGTGGGCGATGCTTGCGCCCAAGGCCTGCTGGATATCCGCCAGCCCGTGCACGCTCTCGGCAAACGGCTCGAACGACAGGTAGCCGCTGTAGCCGGTGCTGAGCAAGGTGTCGATCTGCGCCGCATTGCCGAGGATGTCGCCCTCGCCCACCAGCACGCGGTGGCCGTCGCGAATCGAACTCAGCGGCGCTTGGGCATCTTCGACGCCGGAGATATGCACCAGGCCGGTCAACTCCGGGAAGAACTCATGTTCGCTGGCCAGGTGATGATGGAAGGTGTCGTGCACCAGCCGGAACACATCCAGGCCGCCGATGGACTTGATCGCGTCCACCGCCACGCGCTTGCGCCGCAGCGCACACTCTTCAAAGCCCAGGGGCTCGATAAACCCGAGGATGCCGTACTCGCGCAGGATCGGCGCCAGCTCGCTCAAGGCCGTACGCAAGCCGGCTGCACGCTGGGCTTCGTTGCGGGTGTCGCCCGGCTCGTTGAGCGGGCACATCACCAGGCCCTGGGCGCCGCACTCGCGGGCATAGGTCGCCATCTGGATTGCCTGGGCACGGCGCTCGTCGTTCCACACATCAAAGGGATACAGCGCGTTGATCGACAGCACCGTGATGCCCTGCACCGCGCACAACTCACGCACGCGGCTGGCCGGGGTGCCGAACTCGATCTGCTTGTCCGCCAGGTCATTGCGCAACTCGATGGCACCGCACTTGAGCGCCGCCGCCAGCTGGATGAAATCCGGCAGGGACAGGTTGGGCGCGACGATGCGGTTAAGGGCGAAACGTAGAGGCGACTTCATTGTTGTTATTCTCCGTCCGGAACCGCTGATTAGAGGTCCAGCAGCCAGCTGTGCTGCGGGTCGTTGTGGAAATGCCAGGCGCGCTTGGGGCCGGCCATCACGTTCAGGTAATAGGACTCGTAGCCATAGGGCACGCTGACCGGGTGATAGCCCTTGGGCACGACGACCAGGTCGCTGTTTTCCACGGCCATGGCCTGGTCGATGCTGCGGTCGTCGGTATAGACGCGCTGGAACACAAAGCCCTGGGGCGGATTGATCTGGTGGTAGTAGGTCTCTTCGAGG
>Ga0068851_10000401_pt1 | contig 19649 bp, 19 predicted proteins | sample KBSCornC12_FD_66588 | JGI IMG/M metagenome (GOLD analysis project Ga0068851, IMG submission 66588) | Corn rhizosphere microbial communities from Kellogg Biological Station, Michigan, USA - KBS Corn C1-2 | ecosystem: Host-associated > Plants > Roots > Rhizosphere > Soil ...
CTGATCGGCGGCGCCGCGATCAACCGCGACTTCGGCCGCCGCACGCTCTACCCGAAGGGCAAGGAATCCGACGAGATCTACGAGCCCGGCGTCTTCTACTGCAAGGACGCCTTCCAGGGCCTCGACACGATGGACGCCCTGGTCGACCAAGAGGCACGAGCGGCCCTGGTGGAACGGATCAAGGCCGAGGCGAAGCAACTGCGCGAGAAGCCGGTGGTGGTCGACAACGCGCCACCGACGACCGACAGCAGCGTCCGCTCCGACACCCGCACCGACGTGCCGATCCCTGAGCCCCCCTACTGGGGCGCGCGCGAAGTGCCGGTCGACCTCGACGCGGTCTTTCCCTACCTCGACCGCCACGTCCTCTTCAAGCTGCATTGGGGCGGTCGCGGCGTCAAGGGAGATGCTTGGCGCGAGCTCGTCGAGGGCAGCGACGAAGAGGAGGGCTTCGCGCCGCGGCTGGAGCGGATGTGGCGCGAGCAGGACTATCTGCATCCCCGCGCCCGCCTCGGCTACTTCCCCTGCAACGCCGACGGCAACGAGCTCGTCGTCTTCGACCCCGAGGACCCCGAGCGCGAGATCGAGCGCCTCGTCTTCCCGCGCCAGCCGCGCCACGACCGCATCTGCCTCAGCGACTTCTACCGCCCGCTGGCGAGCGGCGAACGCGACGTCGTCGCCCTGCAGGGCGTGACGGTCGGCCCCGAGGTGACCGAGCTGATCGAGCGGCTGGAGAGCGAAGGTGAGTTCGCCGAGCAGCTCTACGTGCACGGGCTCGGCGTGCAGTCAGCCGAGGGCCTGGCGGAGTGGCTGCACTCAGACATCCGCCGCCAGTTGGGAATCGAGCCCGACCAGGGGCGCCGCTACTCCTGGGGATATCCCGCCTGCCCCGACCAGTCGGAGCACGAGAAAGTCTGGCGGCTGCTCGACCTGGAAGCGATCGGCATGACCCTCTCGGACGGCTACGCGGTGATGCCCGAGCAGTCGACGGTGGCGATCGTCGCCCACCATCCCCAAGCCGTCTACTTTGGGATGAAGTCCGGCTTCATCCCCGAGGACAAGGCCCCGGACGAGCTGATCGCGGGCACGGCTCGCGGCGGCGAGCTGCCGCCCGAGTCCGAGCCGGAAGCGGCCGACGAGGGCGAGGGCTCCGAAGAGACCCCCGCCCCAGAGCTCAGCCGCTGAACCGTTCCGGCATCTCTGCCGGATGCAACGCCGGACGCTGCCAGTTGCGGCCTTCGTAGGCCTCCTCGAAACCGGCGCCCTGCAGGTTGCCGACAATCGCCGACCAGGACCCCAGATCGCATTCGCCAACCTCGACGAAGACGGTGTGGCACCCCGCCCGATGAGCATCGAGTAGACGCCGGTGCAGAAGCGCGGCATTGCAGCCGTGTCCACGCGCGTGCTCGAGCGTCTGTCCCGCCCCGAGTTGGGCGATCCCGTCGGTGATTAGCATCGAACCGGTAGCGACCGGAACCTCTTCGGGCCCCAGGGCAGCGGTGTAGCAATGCCAGCCCTCGCACTGGGGCAGGGAGAAGAACAGCGTCCCCGCCACCAGCGGCATGTTCAGGGCTTCTGCCGCAATGGTGCTCAGCCCTTCCCCTTCGGCTTCATCTTCGCCCAACCGGTAAACGACGATGCTGGGATCGACGTAGAAGTCAGGCGGCGATCCGTCGCGGACCAGTTTGACCCACCCCGCTCCACGCTCGTACCCCCGCTCGCCGAGCCAGGTCTCAGCCTCCACCACGTCGGGTCGGCTGGCAGCCACAGGAATGCGGTAATCGACTTCGCGAGCCCGCATCCATTCGATTGCTGCCGCAAGGCAGCCGTCCGCTACGGCGCCGGGCTCGGCGGCTCCCTGGATTTGTTGCAACAAATGAACTTCCGGCAGGTCGCCAAAGGCGGTGGCCTGCACTGGTCCAAAACTCTCTACTTCAACACCGGATTCGGAAACTGCTTCCGGAACTACTGAATCCCACATGTCGCGCCGGAAGCGTTGCGCGACTCTCTCCAATACTGCTGAGTCGTATCTCACGGCTCCCCTTCCCGAGTTCGCGTGAGTGCTTGGCCGATTACTCGACTCTATGCACATTACTGCGGACCCGTCAAGGAACCCAGTCCATCTGGCTAAACCGGTCACGCCTGGCGCAGAAGGCGGGCCGGCTGCCCAGTCGGATGGAACCTGGCGCCGGCCGTGCGCCCTCTATCTAGGAGTGCCGGCCTGGGAATGGTGGCAGCACGCCCTCTGGGCCAACCTTAGTCCATTACATCGGGGTTTTTTATCGGATGAAGAACTTTTCCGAGGAGACGCGAGAAAAACCTCTGCCTAGGCGACGCCTCCGCGCTTGGCGCTACTGGAGCGAGCGCGAGGATGTGGCTCGAGCCGAACCGGCGCGGTCGAGAGGGCCTGCACCCGTAGGTCGCTCCAGGTCAGCCCCTCCCGCACCAGAGCCGGCAGGCCGAGGGCAACGGCGGTGGCGATCTCGACCGCCTGCAGAATCACGCCGTAGGCGAGGGCGTCGGCGGTGCTGACGCCGAAACCGGTGTGCAGGACGCTGATCACCGCGATCTGGAAGACGCCGATGTTGGAAGGCGTCGCCGGCACCACCGCGGTGACGTTGACGGCGAAGAGGACCGCTGCGGCAGCACCGATCCCTGCCCGGCCGTCGAGGCCGAGGGCGTAGAGCAGGGCCCAACAGGCGCTGAGTTGGATTGCCCAGGCAGTGAGCTGCGCCGCGGCCGCCGCCGTTCCACGGCGCGGGTCGCGGAAGACGGTGAGGCCGGCGCGGACCTGCACTAGCGCCCGGTGGATCGCCCCTCCGAGCCGAGCCAGGCGGCCGTTGCCGTTGCGCCGCATCAGCAGCGGCGCGCAGAGGACCACGAGGAGGATGAGCAAGGGCACCAGGCTGAAGAGGAAGATCTGCTTGGTGCCGGAATGGAAGAGCGGCGTGGTCGAGACGATGATCACGCCGAGCAGGACCAAGGCGACGAGGTTCAGCATCGTCTGCGAGACCAGGGTGCCCAGCAGGACCGGGAAGGTTTCGCGCATGCGGCCGGTGCGCCGCGCCAGGGTCAGCGCGCGGGCCGGCTCCCCGAGGCGTGCCGGCAGGGTCGCCGACATGAAGACGCCGATCATCGTCGCCGAGGTGACGTCTCGGCGGCGGATCGGCCGGTTAGGCAGGGCGGCGCGCGCGATCCAATACCAGGAGGCGGCGCGGAAGAAGAGTGAGCTCGCCATCAGGGCGCAGGCGATCAGGACCCAGGTCAGGTTCGAGCGGACGATGCTTTCGACGACCTTGTCGAGGCCGACCTTTTGCGCCGCGAGGAGGGTCAGCCCGACACCCATCGCCCCGGCGACCCCGAGGCCAACGCGGCGGGCGACGACACGCCCCTTCTTGCCGGCCTGCGCCAGCGGCGGGTCGAGCGAGGGCAGGCGCTCCGCCGGCCGCTTCGGATTCCCATCGGCGGGTCGGAAGCCAGCCCAGTGGGCGAACTTTTCGCCTGCGGTGACCGGCTTCGGAGCCTCGATCGCGCGCTCGTAGACATCGGTTACCTGATCGGCCACGCGCGGCCAGGCGTAGCGCTGGGCGCTGCGGCGGGCAGCCTCTCCCATCTCTCGCAGTCGCTCCGGCTCGTGATGGATCCGCTGCAGCTCCTCGGCGAGCCGCTGCGGGTCGCCCGGCGGGACCAGCAGCCCGTCGACGCCGTCGCTGACGACGTCGCTGTAGCCGGCGATGGCGGAAGCAATCACCGGCGTGCCGGCGGCGAAGGCCTCGGTCAGGACCATGCCGAAGCTCTCCCCCGAGAGCGAAGGGGCGCAGAGAATGTCGGCTTGGTGCAGCTCGCGCCAGAGCGCATCGCCGGAGACGCGGCCGCGGATATCCATGAAACGCAGCAGATCGGGATCGGCGACGTAGCGGAGCACGTCCTCGCTCTCGGCCCCGATCACGGTCAGCTTGCAGGGCACGTGCTCGACCAGGGCGTTGAAGGCGGTGAGGAGGATCGGCAACCCCTTCCGCTCCTCCGGCCTGCCGACGAAGAGGATCTTCAGGTCCTCCCCCGGCTCAACCGGGTCACTCGGGGCGGCGTCGACGTCGACCCCGTTGGGGATGATGGTGTACTCGCCGCCGAACCAACGTCGGCCAGTCCAGGCCGCGGCCTCGGAGACGGCGATCCGGGCCGAAAGTCGATTGAAGAGGCGGCGCGCGCCAACGGCGTTGGCGATGTAGTGAGGCAGCGGCTTGGTCGCGTAGGCGTGGAAGGTGCCGACGACCGGGTCGTTGGCGGCGAGGGTGGCGTTCCAACCGACCAGCGGAACCAACGGCTCGTGGACGTGGATGACGTCGAATTCGCCAGCGCGAACGACACGGCGCGGCGCGACGACTCCCCCCGCCGGGAAGGGCGCCAGGTTCGAGACCGAGCCGTTGGCGCCGAAGCCCATCGTGCGCCCCACCGGGATCAGATAATCCGGCAGCTCCCGCCTTTCGGCCTGCGCCCGGTGCAGGGCCCGGCTGACCCGCCCAGGCGGGTCGACAGGAGCGATGACGCGGACATCGTGGCCTCGCCCGAGGAACTCCTCGGCGAGAGCCTCAACGTGCCGGTTCACCCCGCCCTGGTAGGACCAGGAATATGGCGAGACGAGACCTATGCGCACGGGTCGATTAAGGGTAGATCATCGCCCGGAGTGCGCAATGGAGCAGTCAGCGCCAGACAAGCGCCAGAACAGTGCCAACCAAGCCGATCATGCCAACGCCGACCGTGCCGGCGAGCCCCCAGCCGATCTGAATGAGGACGCGCTTCAAAGCTGCCATTTCACCGCGGAGATCCCTAACGTCGTCCCTGATCTCGGTGACGCGACCATTCAGGTCGTCAAGACGGGAATCGGTCCAGGTGGCTCTCATCAGCTCCATGCCTCCAGAGTAGGAGGAAAAGAATCAAATTTGGGTCACAGAAGTGTAACGTTTGGTCTGCGGCTCTGATTTCTCGCTATTTCCGGCGCTTTCCGACCAGGCGAAGCCGAGGAAGACGAGCAAGTAGGCAGTACCGATCTCGAGCAGGAGCGCGCCGGAGTCGTTGGCGAGAGTGCCGATGAGGGTTGCCGCTACTGCGCCGATCAGACCCGCTCGCATCGCCGGGACGCCTTCGAGCCACGCCCGCAGGCGATCGCGCCGCACATAGGCGAGGATCGCGGCCAGCAGTACTAGAGGCAGCAGCGCCAGAAGCACCGGCCGGGCGAAGCTGTGGGCGGAGAGCTGGAGGCGGCGTTGGGCGACGTCGGCGAGGTCCCCCAGGCCGCCGGCGTCGAGGACGGAGCGGGTCAGGTGGGCGTTGGCGCCGCTGACGAGGTCGATCAGCGCCAGCAGGGCAAAGACGGCGAAGGGTGCCGCGATGACGGCCAGTAGCGCAGTGCGTTTGCGGCGGCCGGCGATGACCACGGCTGCGACCACCGCACCGACGGGGAAGACGATTGCCGCACCGACGTCGGCGCCAAAGCGGCCAGCGGCAAACACGAAGGCAGCGAGAAGCCCGGTAGCGATGAAGGTCATGGCGGTCGCACGCTGCGACAGCTTCGGCGCGAAGCCGACCAGGGCCGCGCCCGCCCCGGCCACGACCAGTACCGCCAGCAGCGCCTCGAGCTCGTTGCCGATTCCGTAGAAGCGCACGCCCAACCCCGGGTTCGGCCCGAGCAACGAGAGCGAGGTCAGCGGCGAGCCGGCGATCACGTCGATCGCGTAGGCGAGCACGGTCAGCGCCGAAGCAACGCCCAGCGCCCGATAGCCACGCAGGAGCAGCAGGGTCAAGCCGGCAAGGAACGGGCAAAGGAGCAGGACCAGCAGCCGTTCCGTCGTCTCCCCCGGTTCGAGCGCCGCCCCCAGCAAGAGCACGAGCGGCAGGTAGACGATCGCGAGGCCGACGACGCGCACCGCGGGTCGCGCGAGGCGCCCACGACTGAGCAAAGCAACCAAGAGCAACGCCGCCAGCCAGATGACGATGTTCAGCCCGATCACCGGCCCTCGCCGCGAGGAAATCACGTCCATCCGCTCGACCAAGGATTCGATCGCCGCCGGATCGACGGCGCCCTCCGACCGAATCGGCTGTCCCGACATCTGCGACGGCACGTCGATCCCGAACTGCTCCAGAATCGTCGGCGCCACATCGGTCGAGAGCACATAGCCGCTCGTCCGCGTGCTGTCGGAGATGAGGTCGCCGTCGAACCCTGCGCCAGAGATCCCGATCGGTAGCGGCTCGTCCGACTTGCCGGTCGGTCGGGCGATCGCGATCAACAGGCCATAGCTCGCCGCCTGCGGTAGCTGGCCCAGAGAAGTCCTACGGACTTCGAAGAGCTGGGATGGAACGCCCGCCCTCGTCAGCGTCGACTTGAGCAGCCCGGGGACGATGTCGGCGGGAGCAGATTCGGCGCGTTCGACGACTTCGCGCCACCAGCGGGCGCGGTCCCCTTCGAGCTTGGGCAGGGGCTCGTCGTAGAGCGAGTCGAAGACGCGGTTGCCCTGGCCAACATCGAGGTAGGTCTGCTCGGGCGGCACCGTCCCCAGCCCGGCGCTCATCACGCCAGGCGACAAACCGGCTTTCGCCAGTTCAGCGACGGTCGTATCGCTCGGCAGCCAGGCCAGGATGACCCGCTGCTGACTTGCTGCAGCTGAAGAGACCGCCAGAGCCAGCCCCAGTAGAAGCAGCGCTATCGTGGCTCCGATGGCCGATCGCACTTTCGCCAAGTTCAGCTTTTTCAAGATCGATCCAGCCTGGCGCCGTCGGGATCCGGAGCTCCGGGCCACCGACAAGCGAGAGTTCCTGGCCGCCTGCGAGGACTTCGCCGTCGACCGCTCGCTGCGCGCCTACTCAACCATAGGAACGCGGGGCGACGTCGACCTGGTGCTGCTGACGCAGAGCCCGAACCTCAGCGACATCCACACCTTCCACGTCGTACTCGGCCAGAGCGGACTGGCGAAATGGACGACCACGCCGCACTCGTTCCTCTCGATGACCAAACGCTCGCCCTACTCCGAGGAGCAGGCCCGACCCGAGATCTGCACCACCGAGCGCAAGTACCTCTTCCTCTACCCGATGGTCAAGCAGCGCCGCTGGTACGGGCTGCCGCCGGAGGAGCGGGGCCGGATCATGAAAAGCCACATCGAAGTCGGCCGCCGCTACCCCGAGATCACGATCAACACGACCTACTCCTACGGGATCGACGACCAGGAGTTCGTCGTCTGCTTCGAGGGCGACGACCCCGGCGAATTCCTCGACCTCGTCAACGAGCTGCGGCCGACCGAGTCGAGCGAGTACACCGAGCGTGAGACGCCGATCTTCACCTGCGTGGCGATGTCTGTCGGCAAGGCGCTGGACGCGCTCGACGGCACCCCCAGCGCGGTCGGGGCCAGCGCCCCCGCGCTCGGCTGACGACCGACTTTCCCTATTCTTTCGCGCTCCCATGAGCAAGATCGGAACTGAAGAGAACCCCCTCCGCGTCGCCATCATCGGCGCCGGCCCCTCCGGCTTCTACGCGGCCGAGCACATCCTCAAAGACGGCGACCTGCACGCCCAGGTCGACCTCTTCGACCGCCTTCCCACCCCGTTCGGGCTGGTCCGAGGCGGTGTCGCGCCGGACCACCCGAAGATCAAGTCGGTGATCCGGGTCTACGAGAAAACCGCCGCCCGCGACGGCTTCCGCTTCTTCGGCAACGTCAAGATCGGCCACGACATCGAGGTCGAAGAGCTGGAGCGGCTCTACCACGCGATCTTCTTCACGGTCGGCTGCGAGACCGACCGCCAGCTCGGCGTCCCCGGCGAGGACCTGCCCGGCAGCCATGCCGCCACCGCCTTCGTCGGCTGGTACAACGCCCACCCCGACTACGCGGACCGCGAGTTCGACCTCTCCAGCGAGCGCGCCGTCGTCATCGGCAACGGCAACGTGGCGATGGACGTCGCCCGGATGCTGGCCCTGACCGACCACGAGCTGCGCCAGACCGACACCGCCGACCACGCGATCGAGGTGCTGGATCGCAAGCAGATCCGCGAGATCGTCGTCCTCGGCCGCCGCGGTCCCGTCCAGGCCGCCTTCACCAACCCGGAGATCAAGGAGCTCGGGGAGATGGAGGACGCCGACGTCGTCGTCGACCCGCAGGAGGTCGAGCTCGACCCGGCCAGCCAGGCCCACCTCGAATCCGACGAGGCCGACAAGACGACCAAAGTCAACGTCGAGACGCTGAAGGAGTTCTCGCAGCGCCAACCGGAGGGAAAGAAACAGCGGATCGTCCTCCGCTTCCTCGCCTCGCCGGTCGAAATCAAAGGCGAGGGCAAAGTCGAATCGATCGTGATCGGCCGCAACGAGCTAGTCGAAGAAGGCGGCGCCCTGCGCGCCAAGGACACCGGCGAGCGCGAAGAGCTCGAGTGCGGGCTGATCCTGCGCTCGGTCGGCTACACCGGCATCCCGATCGAGGGCGTCCCCTTCGACGAGAGCCGCGGCCTGATCCTCAACGACGGCGGCCGCGTCCTTGATTCCCACGACGCCGGTCACAAGGTCGGCCACTACACCGCCGGCTGGATCAAGCGCGGCCCCTCTGGCGTGATCGGGACCAACAAGAAAGACGCGCTGGAGACGGTGCGGCACCTCTTCGCGGACGTCGAGAGCGAGACGCTGCTGAGCCCGGAGAAGCCCGAGCCGAGCGCGGTCGAGGACCTGCTGCGCGAGAAGGGCGTCCGCTACGTCAGCTTCGAGGACTGGCAGGCAATCGACCAGGCCGAGGTCGGCCGCGGCGAGCCGCACGGCCGCCCGCGCGTCAAGTTCGTCCGGGTCGAGGAGATGCTCGAGACCCTTGGCGAGCCGGCCGCGAACTAGTGCCCGCCGACCTCACCGAGCTGAAGGGGATGATCGAGGCAGCGCTGCCCGGAGCCGAGGCCGAGGTGACCGACGAAACCGGCACCGGCGACCACATCCGGGCCACGGTCACCGCGCCGCAGTTCGAGGGCCTCTCACGGATTGACCAGCACCGCTTGGTCAAGGCCGCCGTCAAGGAGCGCTTCGACGACGGCACGATCCACGCGCTCTCGGTCAAGACCAGCCTCCCCGGCTGAAGTCACACCTTCGCGCGCGCCCCTACGACAAAATGTTACATTGTGCGCACCACAAGTGCGACCTTGCCGCCTACGCTGGAGCAATGAGATTGAGATCAACCTGGACCGATTCCCGCCTCGACGACTTCAAGGATCAAGTCAACGCAAACTTCGCTGAGCTGGGAAAACGCGTCGACCATCAGAGCAACAGGATCGACACCCTCCAGCACACGATCCTGATTGTGGGTGGTGGGCTTTTCGCCGCCTTCGTCGCAGTGCTCGCGGCGATGATCGGCTTGATCGCAACCCAGCTCTAGGCCGAGCAAGCCGCCTCCCTACAATCCACCCATGGCCGACCCAGAGCTGAAGAGCAAAGTAGAAGAACTGATCGCCGCCAACCCGGTCCTGCTGTTCATGAAAGGGACCCCGGACATGCCGCGCTGCGGCTTCTCGATGCGCGTGGTCCAGGTGCTGGACCAGGTCGACGTCGAGTACGGCGCGATCGACGTCCTCCCCGCGTTGCAGCCCCTGCGCGAAGTGACGACGGAGATCTCCGACTGGCAAACCTTCCCCCAGCTCTACGTCAACGGAGAGCTGCTGGGCGGCTGCGACATCATCGAGGAGATGTTCGAGAGCGGCGAGTTGGGAGAGGCTCTCGGCGTCGAGCAGCCTGAGAGCGCCCAGGTCCCGCAGGCACAGCAAACCGTTCCGCAGCAGTCGCCGCCGCTGCAGATCGAATAGCGGCTAGACAGCCGCTGCTTTTTCGGCGGCGTCCTCTTTGACCTGGAAAGAGGAGCCGCAGCCACAGGCCGCAACCACGTTCGGGTTGTTGACCTGGAAGCCGGCGCCCTGGAGGCCTTCGACGTAGTCGACCTCCGAGCCGAAGACGAACTGCATGCTGACCTTGTCAACGACGACAGCGACGCCGTCGACCTCGAAGACGTTGTCGTCCTCCTTGGCCTTGTCAAAGGCGAGCGCGTACTGAAAACCGGAGCAACCGCCGCCGCGAACCGCGACCCGCAGCGCCTGCTCGGCGCCATCAGCCTGCGAGCCGAGCAGCTCGCCGATCTTCTCGGCGGCCTTGTCGGTGAGGGTGATCGCGGCTTGGGGGGTATCGGTCACTTCACAAAGTGTAGCGGGAGGTGCGGCCCAGGAAGACAGCGCGTCTAGAATCGCGATGTGAGCTCGCCTGCCGAGACTGCGGTCGTCTGCGACACGACCGCCTATTTGCCGACGGAGCTGGTGGCGGCGCGGGGTATCAAGACGATCAGCCTCTACGTCTCGGTCGACGGGCATATGGAGAAGGAGTCGGAGATCACCGACTTCGAAGACTTTTATGAGCGGCTGCGCGCCTCTGAAAGTGGGGCGACCACCTCGCAGCCCTCGATCGGCGACTTCCTTGAGGTCTACGAACCGCTGTTGGCCGCGGGCAGAGAAGTGGTCTCGATCCACATCTCGGCCGGGATCTCCGGCACCTTCGAGGCCGCCGGCCAGGCGCGCGAGCGGCTAATCGAGGAAGGCAAGGGTGGGGAGCGCCTCTACCTGATGGATTCCCGCACCGCCGCGGGCGGCATGGGCCTCTGTGCCCTCGGCGCCGCCTCGGCCGCGGCGGCGGGCGCCGACGCGCAGGGGGTGCTGGCACAGGCCGAGGAGACGCGCGAGTCGCTGAAGATGTGGTTCGCGATCGACACCCTCGAGTATCTGCGCCGCGGCGGGCGCATCGGTGGCGCCCGGGCCTGGATCGGCGGCGCCCTGAAGATCAAGCCGATCCTCACCCTCGAGGAGGAGATCACCCCGGTCGAGCGGGTCCGCACCCGCGCCCGTTCGCTGGAGCGGTTGCGCGGCTACGCCCGCCAGCGCAAGGACTCCGGCGCCTACGGCTGGGTCGTCCAGTACATCCAGGACAAAGAGACCGCCGACGGCCTGATCGAAGACTGCTACGAGATCTTCGGCTGCGACCCCGCCTTCATCTCCGAGGTCGGTCCCGTCCTCGGCGCCCACGTTGGCCCGGGCCTGCTCGGCGTGGGCAGCGTGCCGACCGACCTCATCTAGCGTCGATCGCCTTGCGGTAGATCAGGGTCGCCAGCGCGAACGCGAAGACGACGATCGCCAGGCGCAGCTCGGTGTGCCCACTCTGATCGGACTGCGCGCCGACGAAGTAGCCCGTCAGGGCGACGATGAGGGTGACGACCGTGAGCGCCGTCAAGCCGCTGAGGACGTTGCCGGTTCGGCGGGCACGGGCGGCGCTGGCCTCCTCGACCCGCCGTTCGGCGACGCGCTGCAGAACCGCGATCTTTCGCTCGACGCCGGCGACCAGCTCGTCGAATTTCTGCACGTCGGCAATCGTGTTCCAGATGCTCACCTGACCGCCGGCCAGATCGGCGAGCGCGCTGTCGAGCCGCGCCCGTGCCTCCTGAACGCGCATGTAGACGGAGAACATACGGTCGGCGTCTTCTTCAAGTTCGGCCAGCGAGCCCAACGTCTGCCACTTGTGCCTGTCGAGCATCGCGAGTAGGCCGCGGTCGATCTCCATGAACAGGGCGTAATAGGCCCACATCAGTTCCGTCAATCCCATCGGCGGGGCCTTCTGCTTGGGGATGTTCTCGTGCAGGACGACCACGCTCGAATCGATCCCCGGTGCGAACACCCCGTGCCAGTGCTCGATGTTCTCCGAGAACGTCGCCTCAAAGGGACGGCTGATTCGCCGCAGCCGCCGGGTGCCAACCCCGGGCCCACTGGTGAAGACGAAGACGGGGTGGAGCCAGAGCAACCGGCCCCAGCCCTCCGCTGCTGGCGACGCAGACGGGCCCTCGGGGCCGGATTCGGGTGGCAGGGCGCTGTGGAAGGCGCTCAGCCAGGGCTCCTGCAGCTCGGCTCCGGCGCAACGGGCGACGGCATCGCCGAACGAGGCCACCGTCTCCCGCGTGAGCGCGTCGTAGGAAGCAGCGACTGGGGAGCGCACGCCTATCGCCGGATCTCCCAACAGCCGCGCCACCGCTTCCGCCGTACGCCGCGTCGCCGGCGCGCTGAGCCAGGGTGGAGCCGAGACGTCGTAGGTGCCGTTGACCACCCCAACCCCGAAGTCGTAGAGCTCGATCCGAAGATCGCGGAGCTCCCAGGTCCAGCCCCGGGTTGCCTCGGCGAGCCACTCCCTCTCGGCTTCGGGACGTTGCCGCTGCAGCTCCTCCAGCCTCCAAGATAGAGGCTCTCCCAGGCGCCTGATCAGCACCCGGGGAACGAGGCTCGTGTAGCCCCCACCCGAGCCGTAGGACTCCACACCGCGCCACTTGATCCCCTCGTAGTCCCAGCCCTCGTCGCTCTTGCCGAGCTCATCGCCGAGCCTGCGCTGCAGGTCGCTGTAGTCGCCGATTCCCACCTGCAGCGGTTGACCGGTGAGGAAGGGCCCCGTCAGAGCCACCTCGAAACGGCGCCAGGCTCGCTTCGTGCTCAAGGCGGCGACTGTCGGTCTTAGCGGCGCCGACGGCGCAGCATTGCGCGCGCGCCGATGAAGAAACCGACGGCGGCGGCACCCATGATCAGCTGCTGTTTGTGCTCCTCGACCTGGCGGCGCCAGTCGGTCAGCTCGTTGACGCGACCGCGCAGGAGCTCGACCGAGCCGCCCAGCTCGCGGCGCTTGAGGTCGATGTCGCGGCGGATCTCCGCCGGGGAACGTCCGGGGGCACCGGTGGTCACGAGGTCTCCTTTTCGAGCATCTCCTTGGTCAGCTTCGCCTCTTCGATCGCCTGTTCCGGCAACGGCGGGGCGCCCGACTTCAGGGCGCGGAAGGCGATGAAGCCGGCGAGGGCGGCGATCAGCAGGAAGATCCCGGCAGTGACGAAGTAACCCGCCCAGATGTTGCCGCTGAAGAGTTCTTCACCCAGCAGCCAGGCGATGCCGTGGAGGATCATGATCAGCGCCAGGAAGGCGAAGGTGCCGGCGGCGATCCCGACCGCCGACCCCTGCAGGATCTTCGAGACTTTCTGCGAGACCTCCGCCTTGGCGAGCTCGATCTCCTCGCGGACGAGGGTCGAGGCGTTTTCGGAGACCTCGACGACGAGATCGGCGAGCGAGCGATCCTCGGGCGGGGGCGGTGGCCCCGGAGGCGGGATCGGTGGCAGGTTCTGCGTCGGCTCAGCCATCAGTCGGGCGGGTCCTCGTTGTAGATGCGACGAAAGATGATCGACGCGACCCGCGCGGCGGCGATGCTCGCCAAGGCGCCGGTGGCGGCCAGAAGGCCGCTCCAGACGAGGCGTTTGACCAGATCGTTATCCACTCAGCTCAAACCTTTCCCATGGGAAGCGGGCAGTAAACCATCTCCGTGCGGTGGCGGTGGGAGATCGCACCCAGCCTATTTCACCGCGGCTCGAGACCGTCGCAGATCGTCGTCACCAGAAGATCGCGCGCCTCGTCGAAATCGCTGTCGGAGGCGGGGATCGTCTCAAAGATCCAGCCGGAGAGGAGCTGCTCGACGGCGCCGTAGAAGGCCATCGAGGCGAACAACGGGTCGACGTCGCCACGCAGGACGCCGCTCGCCTGCCCGTCGGCGACGATCTTCGCGATCCCCTCGTAGGCGCGGCGGATTTCCTCCAGGTGCGTCTGGCCGAACGAGTTCGCCGCCCGCGTCACCTCGACGATGATCACCTTCATCAGCTCCGGGTCGTGGCGGTAGGAGTCGAAGATGAAGCCGGCGACGGCGCCGAGCTTCTCGCGCGGGTCGGAGCCGGTGCGGTCGGCCTCTTCGATCGCCACCAGCAGCAGCGACCAGCGCTCGATGAAGAGTTCGTTCAGGACCTCGTCCTTGGAGTTGAAGTAGTGGTAGACGAGGCCGTAGGCGACCCCCGCCTCGTCGGCGATGTCGGAGACGCGGGTCGAGTGGAAGCCCTGACGGGCGAAGACGCGGACGGCGGCGTCGAGGATGAGGCGGCGTTTGTCGGCGGGCGGCGCTTGGGCCATCAGGCTCGGCTCTCCCCCGGCTGCGGCCAGAGATAGGCCTCGGGTTGACGGTTGGCGAGCGAGGGCAGCGACTCGCGCACCCGGTCCTGCTCGACGAAGTCGAGCTCGGCGGCGACGAAGCCCTCGCCGTCGGGGGCGGTGGCGAGGACCGCGCCCCAGGGGTCGACGATCAGCGAGTGCCCGAAGGAGCTGTAGTGCGGCGGCGCCTCGCCGACCTGGTTCGGCGCGACGACGAAGACCTGGTCCTCGATCGCCCGCGCCCGCAGCAGCACTTCCCAGTGGTCGCGGCCGGTGGCGAGGGTGAAGGCCGAGGGGACGGCGATGACCCGGGCGCCGCGCAAGGCGAGGATCCGGAACAGCTCCGGGAAGCGAAGGTCGTAACAGACGGTCATCCCCAGGGTCAGGTCCCCGACCGGCGCTGCGACCGGTTCGGCGCCCGGCCGCTCGTGCTCGGACTCGCGGTAGGAGACGCCGCCAGCATCGACGTCGAACATGTGGATCTTGCGGTAGACGGCGACGTCCTCCCCGTCGGGACCGATCAGGACCGAGGTGTTGGAAGCCTTCTGGCCTTCGGCGCCGCGCTCAGAGATGCTGCCGGCGAGGAGGTGGACGCCGAGGTCACGGGCCCAGCCGCGGGCCGCGGTCAGGCTCGGGCCGTCGAGCGGCTCCGCGCCGGCGACGAGTTCCTCGCCGCCCGCGAGCAGGTTCCACTTCTCCGGCAGAACGACGAATTCGGCGCCGTCGGTGGCGGCCGCGTGCACGAGGCGCTCGGCCGCGGCGAGATTCCGCTGCTTGTCCCCGTTCGAGTTCAGCTGTATGGCGGCTACACGCACTGCGCAGGGTCCTCTAGTTGATTGACCAGTCAATCGACCCAAGTATATGTGCGCCCCAGGGAGGTCTGACCAAGCAGATCAAGGACGCAGGGAGCGTGGCGTGCTCTGCACGCGAGCGACCGAGGACGCCGATATGCGCCGGTCAGAGGTTCAGCTGGCGGGCGACGATCCGGTCGAAGACCGAGGTCGGGATGAAGGGCTTCAGCCGAGCTTGCACCTTGGCGTCCAGGCCAACCAGGTAACGAGCCCGGGGGCGATTCGATTCCAGCGCGTGGGCGATCGCCTTCGCCACCTTCTCCGGCGGAATTCCGCGCTCGGCGGTGTCTTCGATCACCTTGCGGAACTTCTCGATCGCGGCGCCATAGAGGAGGTTCGTCCGCGGCGACCTCGCCTCGATTTCCTCCCCCATGCGCTGACCGCGCTCCCAGATCGGCGTGTCGATCGAGCCCGGCTCGACGATCGAGACCTTCAGCCCCCACGGCCGCAGCTCCTGGCGGAAGACGTCGCCGATCGCCTCGGTCCCGTACTTCGAGGCGTGGTAGGGGCCACCGAAGGGGAAGGCGACGCGGCCGCCGATCGAGCTGATGAAGACGACCCGGCCTTCGGCCCGGCGGATCTGTTCCAACAGCGCCTGCGTCACCGCCACGTAGGCGACGAGGTTGACCTCGAGCTGGCGGCGGAAGTCCTCGATCGGGATCGTCTCCAGCGGCCCCGGGATCGCGACCCCGGCGTTGTTGACCAGCCCAGCGAGGCCACCCTCGCTCTCCTTCTCGATCAACTCGGCCGCAGCGGCGATCTGGTCGGCATCGGTGACGTCGAGGAAGACCGGCACGAGTAGGGACGAGGCAGCCTCGCGCAAGCCCTCCGCGTCCTCGGCCTTGCGCACCCCGGCGAAGACCTTCCAGCCGGATGCGTCGAGGCGCAGGGCCGTGGCGCGGCCGATGCCGGTCGAGGCTCCGGTGACGAGGACAGATCGCATCCGTGTGAGGCTACCGGCTGCCTGAAGAGATCTAGGCACCCGTGGCAAGCGCGGATGAGCATCTGATTCCCCCGCTGCCCCTCCCTTCAACTGTTCCTTTTGGCCGCTATGGAGACATAAGGAACAGGAGATGGACTTGGCTGGTGTCTTCCGGCTGGCGGAGGCAAGCATGGGGCCAAAGAGGTGCCGGGTCTTTCTCCCCCGCGCGGGCAGGGGCGTAACCTTGTGAGGTCGTGAACGAAGCCAGCCAGGACGAGGCCGAGCGTAAGCAGGTAACGGTCCTCTTCGCCGACGTCAGCGGTTCGATGGACCTTGCCGAGCAGGAGGACCCGGAGGAGTGGCGCAAGATCATGCAGCGCTTCTTCTCGCTGTTGGCCGAGTCGGTGACCCGCTTCGAGGGCACCGTCGACAAGTTCACCGGCGACGGGATCATGGCGATCTTCGGCGCCCCGATCGCCCACGAGGACCACGCGCAGCGGGCCTGCTACGCGGCCCTGCAGATGCTCGACGACGTCGCCGAGTACGCGGGCGAGCTGCGCCGCGCCAAGGGGCTCAACTTCTCGACCCGGATCGGGATCAACTCCGGCGAGGTCATCACCGGGGCGATCGGCGAGGGCTCCTACACCGCGATCGGCCACACCGTCGGCCTGGCGCAGCGGATGGAGGCGCTGGCCGAGCCCGGCAAGGCGTACGCGACCGAACACACCGCCGAGCTGGCGCGCGGCTATCTCGACCTGCGCGACCTCGGCGAGTTCGAGATCAAGGGGGCGAGCCGCCCGGTCGAGGTCTTCGAGCTGGCCGGCGTCGGCCAGGCGCGTAGCCGCCTCGACCTCGCCCGCGAGCGCGGCTTCTCCCGCTTCGTCGGCCGCGAGAGGGAGATGGAGAGGCTGCGAGAGGCGTTGGGGCGGGCGCAAGAGGGAGAGGCGAGGGCGATCGGCGTCGTCGCTGAACCGGGAATCGGCAAGAGCCGCCTCTACCACGAGTTCGTCGAGCGCAGCCGCAGCGAAGGGACCGAGGTCTTCCAGGCCCAGGGCCAGGCCCACGGTAAGGCGATCCCCTTCATGCCGATCCTGCAGATGCTGCGCGCCTTCTTCGGGATCGGCGACAGCGACCCCGAGCAGCTGGCGCGGGAGAAGATCGCCGGGCGGGCGCTGCTGCTCGACGCCGCCTTCGCCGACGACCTGCCGCTGATGTTCGACTTCCTCGGCGTGCCCGACCCCGAGCGGCCGGTGCCACAGATGAGCCCGGAGGCGCGCCAGCGTGCCCTCGCCGACGTCCTCTGCCGCCTAACCAGCAACCCGAGCCGGAAGAAGCCGCTGATGCTCGTTTTCGAGGACCTGCACTGGGTCGACGAGGGCAGCCAGACGATGCTGGCGGGGCTGATCGACGGGTTCGAGGGAACGAGGACGCTCGTCCTCGCCAACTATCGCCCCGAGTACACGCCGGACTGGCGCGAGAACCCCGCCTGGCAGGCGATCGAGCTGGAACCGCTGCGCCAGGAGGACACGCGCGAGCTTCTGCGCGACCTCGCCGGCGAGGATCCCTCGCTCGACGGGCTCGACGAGCCGATCCACGAGCGCACCGGCGGCAACCCGTTCTTCATCGAGGAGATCGTCCGCGAGCTGGCCGAGTGCGGCTACCTGGAGGGCGAGGGCGGCGCCTACCGCCTCGCCAAGCCGATCGAGGACGCTGGCATCCCGGTCACCGTGCAGGCGGTGCTGGCGGCGCGGATCGACCGCCTCGGCCCCGACGCCAAGCACCTGCTGCAGGTCGCCTCCGTCCTCGGCAAGGAGGTCAGCGGCGAGGCCCTGGCGATGACCGCCGGTCTCGACGAGGAGGAGATGGACAGCGCCCTGCGCGAGCTGACCGAGGGCGGTTTCCTCTACGAAGCCGAGATCTACCCGCAGCGGCTGCTCGCCTTCCGCCACCCGCTCACCCGCGAGGTCGCCTACGGGACCCAGCTCGCCGAACAGCGCGCCGCCACCCACGCGAAGGCGGCCCAGGCGCTGATCGAGCTCAATCCGCCGGACCGCTACGACGAGCTCTCGGCCCTGATCGCCGACCACCTGCGCCAGGGGGGCGAGACGCTCGAAGCGGCGCGCTGGTCGGCCCGCGGCGCCCACTGGGCCGGCCACAGCCGGCCGCACGACGCGCTGCGCCTATGGCACCAGGCGATGGAGCTGGTCGACGGGCTGGATGAGGACGAAGAGACCGCGGCGATGGCGGTGCACTCGCGGCTGCTGCAGCTGCAGTACGCCTGGCGCATCGGCATGAGCCGGGAGGAAGAAGAGCGGCTCGCGAGCGAGGCGGAGGCAATCGCAATGCGGCAGAACGACCTCCACTCGCTGGCGCTGCTGAAGGTGGCGACGTCAGTGCGACCGGGCCTCCCCCACCACGGCCCGACCTGGCTCGCCGCGGTGCGCGAAACCGTCGAGCTGGCCGACCGTTCCGGCGACCGGCACCTGCGGGCGGCGGTGCGCGGCGCGGGCGCCTACGCCTACCTCTGCAACGCCGACTTCGAGGGCTTCGAGCGGATCCTCGACGAGATGCTGGAGATCGTCGGCGACGACGGCTCGGTCGGCGCCGGCATCGTGCTCGGCAGCCCGATCGCCTGGGGACTGATGGGCAAGGGGATGATCCGGCGCGAGCGGCTGGAATTCGAGGAGGCCGAGGAGCTCTTCGACCGCGCCCTGGAGGCCGCCCTGGAGGAAGACGACCCAGAGACCGCGAGCTGGGTCCGCAGCAACCAGGCCAGCCTGGTGATCCGCCGCGACCCGGAGGCGGCGCTGGCGATCGCCCGCCGCAACGTCGAGCTGACCGACCGCCTCGGCGACGTCTTCTCGCGCAGCCTCGCCCTCACCAACCTCGCCTGGGCGCAACTGATCGCGGAGGAAAACGAGGCGGCGCTGGAATCGATCGAAGCCTCCGATCGGCTCTACCGCGAGGCGATGGACAACGGCGGCGAGATGGAGGGCTGGCGGGGACAGCTGCGCGCCCGCGCCCTGATCATGGTCGGCAGGACCGACGAGGCGCTCGAGGCGGCCGAGGCGGCGGCCCGCATCTCCGGCGAGCGGGAGATGCTCTGGACCTACCCGGTGGCGATGCTGACGCTCGCCCGGGCGCGAGCGGCCGCCGGGGTGGACGGCGTCGAGGAGGCCTTCGAGGAGGCGGAGCGCGTGGCGCGCGAGACCGAGGCGACGACGCTGCTGATGGACATCGCGGCCGAGCGGGAGCAGCTAGAGAGCAGCGCCGGCCACGCCTATTAGCCGCGGCGCTCGAGCTCGGCGACCATCAGCTTCGTGTGCAGGGCGGCGATCAGGTCCTTCAGGGGCTGCGCGCCGGCTTCGAGCATCTCCACCACCCGCTCGGGCGGCACCTCGCCGGCGAGGCGGTCCATCACCACGTCTACCTCCTGGCGAACCAGCTCTTCGAGCGCGGCCTTGTAGCGGAGGGTGTCGTAGACGGTGAAGCCGATCTGCTCGTCGTAACCGCCGGCGCGGAAGCGGCTGATCGCCTCGATGATCGTCACGTCGGAGGGCGAGTAGCCGCGGCTGTTCGGGGTCAGGACCTCGAGCTCGGCGAGGCGGTCGAGCACCTCTTTGGGGACCCCGTAGCGCTTGCGGACCTCGGCGGCGCTGGTCCGTGAGCGCTCGCCGGCGAGCGCGCGGTCGAGGATCTGGTCGCCTAGCGCAAGCATCGCTTCGGCTCGGTCGGGGTCCTCGTCGAGCACGGTCTTGATCGCCTTCAGCGGCAGGAAGCGCTCCTCCTGCAGGCGCTTGATCAGCTTGATCCGGTCGACGAACTCGGGCGGGTAG
>Ga0068851_10000404_pt1 | contig 19513 bp, 24 predicted proteins | sample KBSCornC12_FD_66588 | JGI IMG/M metagenome (GOLD analysis project Ga0068851, IMG submission 66588) | Corn rhizosphere microbial communities from Kellogg Biological Station, Michigan, USA - KBS Corn C1-2 | ecosystem: Host-associated > Plants > Roots > Rhizosphere > Soil ...
ATCTCCGTCGACTGTGACTTGGTCTCGTGTTCGGGTGTGATCGGCGTCTGGTCGAGGAGGTTGCCGCGGGAATGCAGCCAGGCGCCCGAGCGGGGGCCGAAAGTCGATTCCAGCTCCTGCTGATCCCGCCGCTGCAGGTCGGCAAGCGTGTTGATCCCCATCGACTCCAGGCGCGAGACCGTCTTCGGCCCGATCCCGGGGATCAGACCGGGGGAGTGGTCGGCAAAGCGCTCCAGGGCGTCCTCGCGCGAGAGCACCACCAGCCCCCGCGGCTTCCCGAGCTCGCTGGTGATCTTGGCCAGCATCCGGCTCTCGGAGATCCCGACCGAGCAGGTGAGCTGCGTCTCCACCCGGATCTCGTTGGCGATCCGCCGCATCACCGCCTTGGGCGAGAACAACCCGGTCAAATCGAGATAAGCCTCGTCCAACCCCACCACCTCGACCACCTCGACATTGCTCCGCAAGACGTCCATCACCTGCCCCGACGCCTCCCGATAAGCCGGGAAGTCCGGCCGCAGATAGATGGCGTCCGGCAACCGTCGCCGAGCCACCGCCGCCGGCATCGCCGAATGAATCCCCGCCAGCTTCCGCGCCTCGTAGCTGGCCGTAGTCACCACCGCCCGCGGCCCCGACCCACAGACGACGACGGGTTTGCCTCTCAGCTCAGGCCGCCGCCTCAGCTCCACCGATGCGTAGAACGCGTCCATGTCGAGATGGGCGATGACGCGGGTCCAGTCCCTCACAACCTCAGATTAGGCGGGGGACCAGCGGAGGCCATAGAGAAGACCCAATTCTTCCCCGAGGCAGCCGCTGCCGACGGCACCTTCCACGATGAGCAGCACCACTATGGCGACGGGAATGAGGAGATCGCCCGCGACCGCCGCGGCGATCCCCCTGCCGACTCCAATCTGCGACGAGAGCAATGCGCCGCCGGCCCCGATCGCCGCGGTGAGGCCCACCGAGACGGCAATGACACCGGCGAGACCGACATGCACGGACGGAAGCACGACCGCGGCGACGATGGCGGAGATGACGTAGATGGCGCCCAGCGCCTTCCATTCGCCCGGCTCCCGATCGCGGCCGACGATCAGCCAGGTGATCCAGAGCCAGACGACGGCGATGAGGAGCGCCGCGATGACGCCGAAGATCTGATCCCCGACGCTGGTTCCCTCGCAGACCGCAAGCAGAGCCGGTGCGCCCCCGACTGGTCCTTCGATCATTGTTGGAGCTTCGGCCCGTTCACGCTTCGGCCGTCCGGAGCGCTTGCCGCGGGGCTGGCGTAGAAGAGGGCGACCCCGGCGCAGATCCCGAGGGTCAGGTAAGGGCTGAGGGGGGCGACGGCGGTGGCGATCGCGTAGGGGAGGATGCCGGCGACGCCGCGTTTCAGGGTAAGGCGGCGGATCGGCTCGTCGAGCTTCTCTTCGAGGAAGTCGACCCGCTCGAAGAGGATGTGGCGGTTCATCCCGGCGAAGACGACGCCCATCAGCAGGAAGCTGCCGGCGTAGACGGCCGCGGCCAGGCTCTCGCCGTTGCTCTCCTTCAGATACGTCGCCATCAGGGCGGTGGTGAAGGGGAGGGCGGAGACCGTCATCAGGAGAAGCAGGTTCCAGACGAGGATCGAGTGGTCGGTGACACGCAGCCGCCGGACCATCGCGTGGTGATTGATCCAGATGATCCCGATCGTGAAGAAGGAGATGACGAAGGCGGCATAGCTGGGCCACTGCGCGAGCAGCTCATGCCCCAGGCTCTCGCCGCTGCCGGGCTCGGGCACCTGGATCTCGAGCACGAGCAGGGTGATCGCAATCGCAAATACGCCGTCGGAGAAGGCCTCCATCCGGTTCGTGCTCATGGAGAAGGATTCGGCGCTGCGCAGAGCGGTCCTCTGCCGCCGGCGAACCACTCACTCCAGTTCCAGGCAGCCGTTGCCGACAGCGACGGTGGCGACGAGGAGGATGACCACGGCGCCGATGAGGAAGAGGGCGCCCCAAGTAGAGGCGAGGAAGGCTCTGCCGCTGTGGGCTGCTTTGGTCCGATGGGCGATCGCGGCACCGAGGGCCCCAGGTATAAGGAGGAGCCCCACGAGCTTGCCACCGTCGCCGTCATCCCCAAAGACGCCGCCGTAGAAGGCGGCGACGAGCAACGGGCCGAGCACGATCGAGCCGATGAGCAGGCCCAGCAGTAGGTGCCGCTCGGTCCTGTCGCGGGCAGCTCTGATGATCAAGATCGTCACCGCGAGCCAAGCCGCGAAGGCGACCACGATGATCAGCCAGGCGAGCACTTCGCTGCCTCCCCCTCCGCACACCGCCAGCACGGCGCGGATCATAAACTCCAGGCATGTCATCCCCGGAGGCGAAGAACCTCGAGGCGATCTCGAAGGCGATCGATCAGCACAACATGAACTGCCCGTTTCCGGCGGCAGAGGTGCGGATGAACCCGTTCGAGGTCGAACGGTTGGGGTGGGACACGATCCGGGGGTTGCCGGTGGTGCCCGACGCCGAGATCGGGACCGGGCGGTTCCGGATCGTCTGCTCCCGCGACCTCGAGGACGACGGCCTGGAGATCACCGAGGCCGTGGGCAAAGAGCTGGAGACGGCCACGCCGACCCGGAACTGAACGCGAGTCCGTGAAAAGTGGTGCTCTACACGCTTTTTGACGGACTCGCGGGCTAGACCTGGTTCCAGAAGTCGATTCCGGAGCGTTCCATCCAGCTCTGCACTTCGATGTTGAGCTGTGAGATTTCGCCGCTGAGGATGAGGAAGCCCATGGCGATCAGGATCACGCCGCCGACGGCGACGATCGCCTGGTAGTGGCGCTTGACGACGGTAAAGGCGGTGGTCATGCGCGAGAAGGCGAGGGCGGTGAGGATGAAGGGGATCGCGAGGCCGGCTGAGTAGACGGCGAGGAGGAAGGCGCCGTGGGCCGCCGAGCCGGTCACGGCGGCCGCCGAGAGGATCGCGCCGAGGGTGGGGCCGATGCACGGGGTCCAGGCGATCGCGAAGGCCGCGCCGGCGACGATCGGGCCGCCCTTGCCCGCTCGTTCGAGCAGCGCGTCGACGTGCCACTCGCGATTGAGCCGGGTGATGAAGAGGGAGGAGACGAAAAGAACCCCCATGGCGATGATCAGAACCCCCGAGATCGTCGTCAACAGGTCCTTGTTGTCCTTGAGGAAGGAGCCGATGCCGGTGCTTGCCAGGCCGAGCAGGATGAAGATCGTCGAGAAGCTCGCTACGAACAAGAGGCTCGGGCCGAGCACGCGGCGCCAGTCGGCTTCGTCGAGCTCGCTCGCCGAGACGCCGGTCACCGCCGAGAGGTAGCCCGGCACCAGCGGCAGCACGCAGGGGGAGAGGAAGGAGACGACGCCGGCCGCGAGGGCGGCAAAGATCCCCACTCCCGAGGCGGGATCGGAGCTGATTGCGGCGTGGACCACGGCCCCTCAGGTTACCCTCAGGGCCATGCCGGACCGGCGGTCGACGTCCCGTCTCTTCAACGCCTCCGGGAGGGCGCGGGAACTGCGCGCCTCGCCGCTGTTCGCGATTGGGCCGAGCGAACCGGGGCCGGCGATCCGCCGCGGGGCGCTGCTGGCCGTCCCGATCGGCCTCGCCCTGATCGTCGAGCTCGGCTTCAACGCACCGACCAAGGGGGCGATCGCCGCCGGAGCCCTGATCAACGGCTTCCCCGGCATGGACGCGCCGGCCAAGCCGCGCGCCGGCTGGCAGGCCGCGACCGCGCCCTTCATCGGCATCGCCGCCTTCCTCGCCGTCCTCAGCAGCCAGACCGGCCCGACCGCCGTCCTCGCCCTCGGCCTCTGCGGCCTGCTCGCCGGCTACTGCTTCGCGGTCTCGCTGCGCCTGGCGATCGTCGGCCTCTCGGTGACCCTGGCGATGCTGATCGCGCAGGGCCTCTTCCTGCCAGCGGGCGAGGCCGACGCCGCGCTCCTCTGGGGAGCGATCGGCGCGCTCACTCAGGTCGCCTGGTCGCTGATCGTCTAGCTCGCCACCGACAGGGCCGAAGACGAGCCGGAAAAGGCCTGGGACGCCCGCGCCGCGACGGCGGCCCTGCGTGCCAACCTCACCCTCGGATCGACCAGCGCCCGCCACGCGATCCGCTTCGGCGCCGCCCTCGCCGCTGGCGTCGCCACCTACCGCATCCTCGGCCTCCATGACCACGGCTTCTGGATTCCGCTGACGATCCTCTTCGTGATGCGCCCCGATCGCGGGGAGACCGATCACCGCCTCGTCCTGCGCGCCCTTGGCACTGTCCTCGGCCTCACGATCGCCACCGCGGTCGCCGAGGCCTTCGGCGGCGACGACCTCGTCCTCGGCAGCGTCCTCACGGTCGCCGCCGCGCTCAGCTTCGGCCTGCTCACGGTCCAGTACGCGCTCTTCACCGCGGCGATCACGACCTACGTCGTGCTGATGAGCAGCACCCTCGGCGAGGGCGCATTCCGCGCCGCCGGCCAGCGCGCAACCGGCACTGCGCTGGGCATCCTCATCGCCTTCCTCATATGGCGGGCCTGGCCAAATCGCCGATCCTCGGTAGATTTGGCTGGTCAGCCAAACTTAGGAGGAGTGGAGAGTTGAGCACGAAGACGTACGTGATCGGGGTTGGGATGACCAAGTTCGAGAAGCCCGGCACCAAGGAGGGCGACTACCCGGACTGGGCCAAAGAGGCGGGGGAGAAGGCGCTGGCCGACGCCGGTATCCCGTATGAGGACGTGGAGCAGGCATACGCCGGCTACTGCTATGGCGACTCGACCTACGGCCAGCGGGCGCTCTACCAGCTCGGCCTGACCGGGATACCGGTGGTCAACGTCAACAACAACTGCTCGACCGGCTCCTCGGCGCTGTTCCTCGCCCGGCAGGCGGTCAAAGGCGGCCTCGTCGAGTGCGCCCTGGCGCTGGGCTTCGAGAAGATGGAGCCGGGCAGCCTCGGGGTCAAGTACACCGACCGCACCAACGCGCTCGACAAGCACGCGATGCGGATGTTCGAGATCCGCGATCCCGAGCAGTCGCCGCCAGCACCGCAGATGTTCGGCAACGCCGGCCGCGACCACATGCAGAAGTACGGCTCCGAACCCGACCACTACGCCTGGATCGGCTGGAAGAACCACAAACACTCGGTCAACAACCCTTACGCCCAGTTCCAGGACGAGTACTCGCTGGAGGACATCAAGGCGGCGAGGATGATCCACGACCCGCTGACCAAGCTGCAGTGCTCGCCGACCTCCGACGGCTCGGCCTGCGCGATCGTCGCCTCCGAGGCGTACGTCGACCAGCACGGCCTCTGGGAGCGGGCGATCGAGATCGCCGGCCAGTCGATGGTCACCGACCTCAGCTCAACCTTCGACGAGAACGCCGACTGCATGACGATCGTCGGCTCCGACATGTCGAAGACGGCTGCGGACGCCGCCTACGAGGAGGCCGGGGTCGCGGCCGGAGAAGTCGACGTTTGCGAGCTGCACGACTGCTTCAGCGCCAACGAGCTCATCACCTACGAAGCGCTCGGTTTCGCGGCCGAGGGCGAGGCCCACAAGCTGGTCGAAGAAGAAGCGACGACCTACGGCGGCAGCGGCCCTGTTGTCAACCCCTCGGGCGGACTGATCTCCAAGGGCCACCCGCTCGGCGCGACCGGCCTGGCGCAGTGCTCGGAATTGACCTGGCAGCTGCGCGGCGAAGCCGACAAGCGCCAGGTGGAGGGTGCGAAGACCGCCCTGCAGCACAACATCGGCCTCGGCGGCGCCGCCGTGGTCACCGTCTACAAACCGGCGGCCTAGGGAAGGTCGCCGCAACAGAGGAGGAGCACGATGGCGAAGGAGCGACGGCAACTGAGCGGCAAGGTCGTGGCGATTACCGGGGCTGCGCGCGGGATCGGCAAGGCAACGGCGAAGGCTCTGGTCAATAAAGGCTGTCGCGTCGCCATCGGCGACCTCGACCTCGAGCTGGCGGAGAAGACCGCCGCCGAGCTCGGGGGCGGCACGGTGGCGGTGGCGCTCGACGTCACCGATCGCTCCTCCTTCGAACACTTCCTCGACGAGGCCGAGCGCCAGCTCGGTCCCGTCGACGGAGTGGTCAACAACGCCGGGATCATGCCGGTGACCCCGTTCGCCGAGGAGGGGGAGGACTCTCTCCGTCGCCAGGTCGAGATCAACTTCCTCGGCGTCGCCACCGGCACCCAGCTGGCGATCCGCCGCCTGCGCCCGCGCGGCAGCGGCTACATCGTCAACATCGCCTCACAGGCGGGCAAAGCCGGCGTGCCGGGGATCGCCACCTACTCCGGGACCAAGCACGCCGTCGTCGGCCTCAGCGAGGCGGTGCGGGCGGAGCTGCGCGACACCGGCATCGAGGTCCTCTGCGTGATGCCGACCGTGGTCAACACCGAGCTGACCAGCGGCGTCGGTCAGAAATGGGTGAAACCGGTCGAGGCCGCCGACGTCGCCAACGAGATCGTCGAGGCGATGGAAGTCCCGCGCTTTGACGTCTTCGTGCCGCGGTCCAACGGCATCCTCTACAAGATCCTCGGCCCGCTGCCGCGCAGCTGGCGCGAGGCACTCGGCCGCGCAATGGGCGTCGACAAGCTGATGATCGAAGTCGACCACAGCGCCCGCCGCGCCTACGAGGAGCGGGCGGCGTCGAGCGCGGGGGAGGGCGGGCAGCAAAGCCAGGAGGAGTCCGCGCCGCAGCGGGACGCCGCCTGAGCGAATGCTGAATTAGCCGGGCTATAGGCAGGTCAACTCAGCAAACGCAAGCAGCCATGGGCCGGATCTACGACGCCACGTGGGGCCGGCTGTTCTCGGCCTGCTACGACCGTGGCTTCCAAGCAACCGAAGAAGCAGGCCTGCGCGAGATTCGCCGCGAGTTGCTGGCGCAGGCGCGGGGGAGGGTGCTGGAGCTGGGCGCCGGCACCGGCCTGAACCTGGAGCTGTACCCCGAGGGAATAGAGAACCTGACCCTGACCGAGCCCGACCCGCACATGACCAGGCAGCTGCGGGAGAAGTTGGCGAGCTCGGAGCGGGAAGCCGAGCTGGTCGAGACGCCTGCGGAACGCCTGCCGTTCCCGGACGACTCCTTCGACACCGCCGTGGTGACGCTGGTCCTCTGCACGGTTCCTGACCCGGCCGCATCCCTGGCTGAGATCAAGCGCGTCCTCAAACCCGGCGGCCAACTGCTCTTTCTAGAGCACGTCCGCTCCCGCCACCCGGATCTCGCCAAATGGCAAGACCGCCTCGAGAGCCCCTGGCGCTTCCTCGCCGACGGCTGCCACTGCAACCGCGACACCGTCTCGGCGATCAGCGCCGCCGGCTTCGACCTCGGCGAGGTCGAGCACGAGGCCCTGCCGAAGGCGCCGCCGATCGTCAGGCCCCTGGCCCGAGGATCGGCGGCTGCCTCCGCTGGTTAGCCGTAGCTCCAATAGACAGGGTTGCTGCTGGGGCTGGTGATTTCCCGTTCCCCTTCCATGATGACTTCTATGCCGCAGCCGAAAGGACTTTCGGGAGGCCTCACGTACTGGGCTTTGATGTACTCGATTGCGGGGCTACCGCCTTTGTAGGTGTGGGAGATCTGTTTATTGAAGACCCAAATGCAGTTGAGTTGGGACGAGCAGGTGAATTTGATCGAGCCAGCAGTGCTGAGGGGTTCGGCGTGGCCGTCGCTGGCGCTTTCAGTGTTGGCGAACCAGGCAATGTTGGACGGGAGTTCGCTGGTGACGGCCGTGCAGGTGCCCAGTTCTTCGCTGATGCAGCCTGAGAATCCTTCGCTTGTCAGACTCACCCTGGCGGGTATGCCGGGGGTCCCGAGCGGATTCGAGGTGAGCACGTCGGCGCGCGAGGAGCCCGAGCACCTGTAGTGGCGGGCTCCGTCGAATTTGAATTCGGTCCCTTTCTTGATCGTCGCTTTGAATTCGGTCCCTACTGCCCAGTTGTTGCCTGGGATGCAGGGCTTTTCTTTGACCTTGCAGATGGTGTCGGCGGACGCGCCGGCGCTGAACGCGAGAGCGATCAGGGCGATGCCGGCCGCGCCAGCCAGGAACTTGAGATACCTCATCCTTCCTCCTTTTACGTGGCCCGGTGGGCCGTAACAGGGGAAATACCACAGATCGATCAGGCAAATCAGTTCATATGGCCGAATAAGCCCAACGCACGATAATGGTGGTTATGTCAACTTAGGCGTGGAAGGCCGTGGTGGCCTTAGCTCGCCTTTTCGACTGCTTCTTCGATCGCTTCTTCCAGGGCGCCGGGATCAGGTGCGGAGAGGCGCTCGAAGCCGCCGCTGATGTTGGGACCGAGGATGACGAAGGACGGCGTGCCTTCGAAGCCGAGGCTCTGGGCATCACCGCTGGTGCCTAGGACGTTCGACTCGAGTTCCTTGCGTTCCTTTTGCCATCGGGCGATGTCCTTAACGCCCGCGCCTTCGGCCACCGCCTTGAGGAATTCGTCGTCGGCGTAGCCGGAATTCTCTTCGCCCTGGTTCCGGTAGAAAAGCTCAACGTAGTTCCAGCCGCGGCCCTGTTCACCGGCGGCCAGCGCCGCGGCGCCTGCGGAGGTCGACTGCTTACCGATGATCACGTAGTTATGGAAGTCGATCCTCACCTGGCCCTGCCTGACCTTGGTTTCGATGATCGGTGGCAGGACATGTTCCGAGTAGCTCCTGCAGACCGGGCACTGCAGGTCCCCGAACTCCACCAGTTCAACCGGGGCCTTTAAGCTGCCCAAGTCCATTTCGTGCTGCGGGATCCCCTTCAGGAGCCGTTTCACTTCGCCTTTTCCCTCGAGGTTCGTGTCGCCGCCGTTGCCGGTCGAGTTGACGACGATCAGGACGGCGACCGCGACGATCGCGAGGAAGACGGCGCCGGTGGCCAGCTGCAGCAAGCGCTGTCGCCGCTCGTTCTCAGCCGGCATCGGCTGCCAGTTCCCCTTCGGCGCCCGCGTAGCCGATCAGCCGCGTCGCGTTCAGCAGGAACAAGATCGTCATCAGGACGGCGCTGGCGACGCACCACTGGCAGATCGCTTCGATCTTGAAGACCTCGATGTAGGTCAGGTAGACGCTGAAGCCGAAGCCGCCGAGGGCGACGACGAAGCCGCCGAAGCGGGCGGCGTCGCTGGTGAGGAAGGCGCTCGCCAGTAGCAGCAGGTAGCCGACGATCCCGAAGACGGCGACGTTGACCCCGAGCAGGTGCGAATAAGAGCTATCGGCGACGGTCTGGAAGCCGCTGCCGCCGGCGATGCAGGCCGGCGCCCCGCCGCCCGAGTCGGCAATCGCGATGTAGGTGGCGACGCCGACGCCCAGGGCGGCGACGAAGGCGATCAGGCGCCGCAGGGTCCACTCGCTTGGAAATTTATTTGGGCTGCTCATCACGCTGAAGATATGGCTTCGGCGTAAAACGCCACTAATACGCGCGAGAGCTTGCCGCCCTGCCAGGCCAGCGGCGATTCGCCCTCCGCCTCGCCGACCAGCTCGGCCCGTGGCAGCGCCTCGGCATAGGCCGCGGCCGCCGCGTAGGGATGGCCGGGGTCGGCGTCGTCGTTGCTGGCGACGACGAGCGCGGGGACGTCGAGCGAGCGCAGCTCATCCAGCGAATCGAACGGCCGCGAGCGCGGCGCCTCGCGCAGCACCTGCGCCAGCGCCTCGGGGTGCTCCTGGCGCAACAACCGCTCGCGGGTGAAGCGCAGCACCGAGTCGCGCCAGTTCGAATCGATCCCCTGCTCCTCGCCAATGTAGGCGACGAAGCCGTCGACGCCGTCAGCTTCCAGCGCCGCCGCCAACCCGTTCCAGTAGTCCAGCGACTCGGGTCGGATCTCACCCAGGTAAGTCGGCCCGATCACCACCAGCCCCGCCAGCCGCTCGGGATGACGCAGCGCGTAGCCGACCGCCGTGTGCGCGCCCATCGAATGGCCGCCGAGGAAGAAGCGATCCTCGCCCACCCGGTCGGCCACGACCCGCTCCAGGTCGTCGACCAGTTGCGGGTATCCATAACTCTCCCCCACCGGGGCAGGGTCCGACTCCCCATGGCCGCGGGCGTCATAGGTGGTGACCCGGTAGCCGGCCCGCGGCAGCGCCCGTGAGCCGTGCAGGACGTAACGGCGCGTCGCGGTGATCCCATGACAAAGGACAACCGGCGGCCCCTCCCCTTCCGCTTCCCCGCGCAGCACCGGCGCAGGGCTGACCGCGAAGGCCTCCGCCGCGGCGGGCATCACCCGAGCGAGGCGACTGCCTGCTCGAGGTCCTCGACCGACTCGTAGGTGCTGCCCGTCCGCGAGACGGTCTTGTGGCGGACGACGCCCTCGCCGTCGATCACGAAGATCGCCCGCTGCACGTAGCGACCGCCGGGCGCGTCCTTCAGCTCGGTGAAGCGCGCCAGTGGCCCAATCCAGCCGGTGACGCCGTAGAGCTTCGCCACCGCCAGATCCTCGTCGGCGAGCAGCGGCACGTTCAGTTCCTGCTCTTTGACCCAGTGCTCATGCGAATCCACCGACTGCGGCGATATCCCGAGCACCTCAGCGCCGAGCTCGTCCAGGCGATCGCCTTCGTCGCGGTAGGAGCAGAACTGCTTGGTGCAGACGGTCGTCGCGTCGCCGGGGTAGAAGGCGAGGATCACGTTGCGCCCGCGGTAGTCGGACAGACGGTAGGTCTTCTCGCCCGTGCCGGGCAGCTCGAAATCGGGAGCCTGGTCGCCTACGTCCACCTTGGCCACCCGGCCAGATTAGCTGGCCGCGGACCCAACCGCCGCTATTCCCGTTCGACCGTCGCTTCTTCGATCAGGACGGTCTGTTTCGGCGTCCCTTCCGGCGTCCCCTGTTTCTCAATCAGCGCCACCGTCGAGTAGCCCTCGCTGACCTTGCCGACCAGCGCGTATTCGGGCGGCAGGCCGGCGTCCGGGGCGGTGACCACGTAGAACTGGCTGCCAGAGCTGCCGGGCGGCTCCGCTTCACTCTTCGCCATTGCCACCACTCCTTTGGTGTAGGCGAGGTTCGCCGGCGGCTTCTCGACGACGTTGTAGCCGGGGCCGCCGGTGCCGGTGCCTTCCGGGTCGCCGCCCTGGACCACGAAGCCGGGAATGATGCGGTGGAAGGTGAGGTCGTCGTAGAAGCCTTCTTCGGCGAGGAAGGCGAAGGAGTTGGCGGTCTTAGGCGCCCGCTTGGTGTCGAGGGCGATCTTGAAGGTGCCGCAGCTCGTCTTCATAACCACGGTCGCTTTTTCGCCCGCCTTCAGGACCTGCTTCGGCTTTTCGAAGCTGGCGTTCTTCGGATGCGGCGTTTCCACTTCCTTGCAGCTCCCGGTGCTCGCTTCGGTCGAAGACGAAGAGGACGAAGAGCTCGAGTCGTTGGACCCGCCGCCGCGCGAGATCAGCACCCCGGCGACCACGCCGACGGCGATCACCGCAAAGACGGCGAGGATGATCCAGCGACGATCTGGGCCCTGCTGATCCACGCTGCGAAACCTTATTCGACCCGCCGGAGGCAATGTCGCCGCGGCATACGATTCCGGAGTGCCCCCCTCCCCCCTGCTGACCCCGCTTGCCGCTGCCGTCCTCCACGTCGGCGACCCGGAGCGGATCCTGCAGATCGAATGCGGCGAGGGCGACGGGGTGCTGTTCCTCGCCCGCGAGTTCCCCAGCGCCCGCATCCGCGGCGTCGACCGCTCCGAGGAGGCGATTCGCCGCGCCAGCGCCCGCATCGGCCTCGACCCGGAGGGCCGGGTCGCCTTCAAGCAGGGCAATCCGCGCTCCCTCCCCTTCCCCGACGACCAGTTCGACCTCCTCGCGACCGTCGATGCCTACCCCGCCGCCAGCGAGGCGGCGCGCGTATTACGGCCCGGCGGTTTCATCGCCCTCGCCGCATCGCGCGATCGACAGGTGCCCAGCGGCTTCCGCGGCAAGCTGCTGCGCCGTCGCCTCGCCAGTCTCGACTTCGAGTCGATCTGGTCTGAACCCGCTGGAGACGGCAGCTTTTTCATCGCCCGATCGCGCGGCGGCGAGCCGCCCGGGCTGGCCCTAGATGAGTAGTACCCCGACCAGGCACACCTGGATGACGCGCCTGGCACACTGCGCATCTCGGCGTCCTCGGGTTTGCCTTTGCCGACCGGCAAAGGCTGCACCCTGCGTCCTTGATCTGCTTGGCCAGGCGCGCCCCCAGTCGCACCTCGTCGGGGTACTACTCATCTAGGCTGGGCGCGAATGGAGATCGCCGGGACGCCGCTGACCCTGCTCGTCAACCCCTCCGCCGCCGGGGGTAGGAGCCTGAAGCTGCTGCCGCGGGTCGAGGCGGCGCTGGACGCGCGCCGCGCCGTCTTCCGGGTCGAGAAGACGCGCAGCCTCGACCACGGGGCGGAACTGGCGCTGCGGGCGGCCGAGGTGGGCGAGGTGCCGGTGGTCGTCAGCGGCGACGGTCTGCTCGGGGTGGTTGGCGGTGCGATGGCCGGCTCCGATGTGCCCATGGGCCTGATCCCCGCCGGGCGCGGCAACGACCTGGCGCGGGCGCTGGGGATCCCGACGGAGCCGGAGGCCGCGGTCGACACCGTCCTCGACGGCCACAGCCGCCTGATCGACGTCGGCGAGGCCAACGGCAAGCGCTTCCTCGGCATCGCCAGCGTCGGCTTCGATTCCGAATGCAACCGGCTCGCCAACGAAACCCACTGGTTGCGCGGCAACTCGGTCTACGCCTACTCAATGGTCCGCACCCTGATCGGCTGGCGCACCGCCCGCTTCACCCTCGCCGTTGGCGAGGAACGCAAACGGCTCAGCGGCTACTTCGTCGCCGTCGCCAATAACAGCGTCTACGGCGGCGGGATGTGGATCGCCCCGAAGGCGGAGCTCGACGACGGCGAATTCGACGTGGTCGCGATCACCGAGGTCAGCAAGCTGCGCTTCCTGCGCGGCCTCCGCGACGTACTCAAGGGCACCCATATCGACAAGCCTGAGGTGACTAGCTTCCGGGCGCCGCGCCTCGAGCTCGACGCCAGCGGCCCCTTCCCGGTCTACGCCGACGGCGACCACCTCACCGACCTGCCGGTCTCGCTGCGAGTGCTGCCCCGCTGCCTCTCGATCCTCGTGCCCTCGGAGAACGGGGCCGCCGCGTCGTGAGCGCCAACGGAGGCTCCCCCGGCGCCCTCTTCGGTGCCAAGGTCGCGCTCTCGCGGGCGATCGGCGCCGCCAGCCGCAAAAGCGGCCGCGGTGGCGGCACGACCCTGCCGGGACGGGTGCTGCTGCGGATGGAGCCGGAGGCGATCGCCGCGCTCGGCGCTGGCCTCGAGCGCGGGACGACGATCGTCAGCGCCACCAACGGCAAGACGACCACCGCCGGGATGATCGCCGCGATCCTCGCCGCCGACGGCCGCGACCCGGTCCACAACCGCGCCGGCTCGAACATGACCTGGGGCGTGGCGACGGCGCTGCTCGAGCAGCGCGGCGAGGAGGGCCTGTTCGAGGTCGACGAGGCCTGGCTGCCGCGGGTCGCCGAGCAGCTCGACCCCTCGCTGATCGTCCTCGGCAACCTCTTCCGCGATCAGCTCGACCGCTATGGCGAGATGGAGGCCCTGGCTGACGACTGGGCGCAGACGGTGGCGGCGCGGGTCGGGCGCACCGGCTTCGTCCTCAACGCGGACGACCCGCTGATCGCCGATCTCGGGCGCGACCCCGAGGGCAGCCGCCGCGACGGCGTCCTCTACTTCGGGATCGAGGACAACTCGCAGGCGCTGCCGGAGCTGCAGCACGCCTTCGACGCCAAGCACTGCCGCCGCTGCGGCCATCCCTACGTCTACGCGCGCGCCTTCGTCGGCCACCTCGGGCATTACTCCTGCCCCAACTGCGGGGCCGAGCGGCCGCAGCCGGAGGTGGCGGCGACGGCGATCGAGCTGCGCGGAATGGACGGCTCGCGAGCGACGGTGCGCACGCCCCAGGGCGAGCTGCGACTGGAGCTGCCGCTGCCCGGTCTCTACAACGTCTACAACGCCCTAGCGGCGATTGCGGCCGGGCTGCGCCTGGGGGTCGAGCCAGAGCGGATCGCCGGGGCGCTCGGGGGGATGCGGGCGGCCTTCGGCCGGGTCGAGACGATCGAGGTCGGCGGCGTCCCGGTCTCGATCCTGCTGGTCAAGAACCCGGCCGGGGCGAACGAGGTGCTGCGGACGCTGATGCTGGAGAGTCGCGAGGGCGAGGGCATCGACCTCTGGATCGCCCTCAACGACCGCATCGCCGACGGCCGCGACGTCTCCTGGATCTGGGACGCCGACTTCGAGCTGCTGGCCGGCGGCGTGCGGCGGGTCGTCTGCTCGGGGACGCGGGCGCCGGAGATGGCGCTGCGGCTGAAGTACGCGGGCTGGCCCGAGGAGAAGATCGAGGTCGTGCCGGGGATCGGCGACTCGCTCGACGCCGCGGTAGCCGGGGCGCAGGGTCGCCTCTTCGCCCTTCCCACCTACACCGCCCTGCTCGAACTGCGCAAGCTGCTCGCCGACCGCGGCCTGGCGAAGGAGTTCTGGCGATGAGCGCCACCGCGGCGGCGATCTGGCACGACGTCGAGTGCGGCAGCTACGCCGCCGACCTGCCGCTCTGGGAGGAGCTTGCCGAGCGCTGCGGCGGCCCGGTACTCGAGCTCGGCTGCGGGACCGGGCGCGTCGCCCTGCACCTCGCCCGGCGCGGGCACCGCGTCTTCGGCCTCGACCGGGACCCGGAGCTGCTGGCGGCCCTTGCGGAGCGCGCAGCCGACTTTTCCCCCACCGGGGTGGGGAAAGAATCGGTTGCGGGTCCAGGGCCGAGCGTGGTCCCGGTCCAAGCGGACGCACGCAGCTTCGAGCTCGCAGATCCTGTCGCGCTGGCACTTGCCCCCACCCACCTGTTGCAGCTCCTGCCTGGACCGGCGGAGCGGGTCGAGTGCCTGCAATGCGTCGCCGCGGCCCTCCGCCCCGGGGGCCTGCTCGCCGCGACGATCCTCGAGGAGATGCCGGAGCCTGACGGCGCCCCTCCCCCCCTCCCCGACGTGCGCGAGGTCGACGGCTGGGTCTACTCCAGCCTCGCGATCGAGGCAGCGATCGGGCCGGGCGAAGTCGTCGTCCGCCGCCTGCGCCAGACGGTGTCGCCGGAGGGATCGCTGAGCGAAGAACCGAACGAGGTGCGGATCCTCACCTTCGCCGCCGCCACGCTGGAGTCGGAGGCCGCGGCCGCCGGCCTAGCGCCCGCGGGCCGTCACGAGATCGCCCCGACCGAGCTGCACGTCGGCGCCACCGTCGTCCTCCTGGAAAGGGCCAACTGATGGAGCTGCGCGTCCTCAGCCTCTATCCCGAGCAGATGAACATCTACGCCGACCGCGGCAACATCATCTTCCTGCGGCGGCGCTGCGAGTGGCGCGGGATCGACTTCTCCCACAGCGGCGCCGGTCCGGGCGAGGGCTTCGACCCCACCGCCCACGACCTCCTCTACATCGGCGGCGGTCAGGACCGCGACCAGAAAGCGGTCGCCGCCGACATGGTCGCGACGAAGAAGGAGGCGATCGCCGCCGCGGCCGACGACGGCGCGGTGCTGCTGGCGGTCTGCGGCGGCTACCAGCTGCTCGGCCACAGCTACCAGATGGGTGACGAAACGCTTCCCGGCCTCGGCGTCGCCGACCTGGAGACCGTGCGCGAGCCCGGCCCGCGCCTGATCGGCAACGTCGCGATCGAGGCCGACCTCGGCACCGGCCCGCGCCTGATCGCCGGCTTCGAGAACCACGGCGGCCGCACCTACCTTGGGCCCAGCGCCACCCCCCTCGGCAAAGTCGTCTCCGGCCACGGCAACAACGACCGCGACGGCTTCGAGGGCGTCAGGCGCGGCAACGTGATCGGCACCTACCTCCACGGCCCCCTGCTGCCCAAGAACGCCTGGTTAGCCGACCATCTGATCGCCCTGTCCCTAGAGCGCCGCTATGGCACCCGGCCCGAACTGGAGCCGCTACCCGACGAGCTCGAGGCCGCCGCCCACGAGTCGGCGCGCAAGGCGGCCTCTTCTTCTTGAAGCGGTGCGACTTTTCCACCCCATAGAGGGGAAAAGTCGCACCGCTCACGGCACCGCCGGGACGATCACGGCAGTTGGCTCCCCTCCTGGCAACTCGTCGGTCTCGAAAAACGGGTCGGTCAGGCGATGCGGTTCCCCCATCGCCGCGACGAACTCCTCCTCGGTCTCGAGGAAACCGATCCGCTCGGTCCGGTAGTGCATCGGCACAACCCAGCGCGGTTCGAGTTCGCGGGTGATGGTGGCTGCGACCTCGCCCCCGATCGTCGGGCCGCCGCCGACCGGGATGAAGAGCAGGTCGACAACGCCGATCGCCTCTCGTTGCTCTGGCCGCAGCCCCGCCTGACCGAAGTCGCCTAAGTGGGCGACGCGGAGGCCGTCAAGGCTGAAGACGAAGATCGTGTTCGGCCCCCGCCCGGTGCCGGCGACTTCGTCGTGCTCGCTGGCAACGCCCACGACCTCTCCGACCGGCGAAGGGTGCCGCCCTGCTTGGGCACGCAGGACCGCCGGTTCTCCTCCGACGATCTCAACCCCATTGTGGTCGCGGTGCTCGTGGGTGACGAGGACGAGGTCGGCCCTGGGCACCTCGATCGGCGGGTAGTCCCACTGGATCCCGCGCTCGCGCAGCAAGGAGACGTCGCCGAAGGGGTCGATCACCACCCTCCCCTCCTCCCCGCTCAGAGTGAAGGCGGACTGGCCATGCCACTCAACGCGCATGCTGCCCCTCCAGTTGCCGCGCCATCTGGCCTTCCACCCGCTGGGCCTGCAGTTCGGCGTCGTCGGCGTGGTAACGGCCGCCGCGCAACAGCGAGGCCCCGGCGGCAACCAGGCAGGCGACGATCGCGAAGGCGAAGGCGGTGTCGAGCCCGTCGCTGAACGGCTGTGCGATCAGCTGCGGGAAGAAGGCGTGGCCGCTGAGCGTCGCCTGCGCGTGCGCCGGCAGTGCGTGGAGGACTTCCGGGCCGACCAGGTGCTGGATCGGGTTGTAGCCGAGGAAAGCGGCGAAGAGAACCGAGATCGGCGGCAGTTCGCCGGCTCTGTGCGCTGCGGCCGGGCCGACGCCGTGGGCTTCGAGCCCGTGGACGAGGGTCACGGGCAGCGTCGAGGAGAGGCCGATCACCAGCAGCGTGAAGAAGATCCCGACCGAGATCACCTGGGCCGAATTCTGGAAGGTCTGGTTCATGCCACCGCCGGCGCCGCGGTCGGCTCGAGGCAGGCTGTTCATCACCGCCGCTCGGTTAGGGGAAGCGAACATCCCCATCGAGATCCCGTTGAAGAGCAGGATCGCGGCGAAGACGGGATAGCTGAAGTCGATCGGCAGCAGGGTCAGGAAGAGGAAGCTTGCTGCTGCCGCCAGCATTCCGCCCGTGGCGAAGGGGCGCGCCCCGTATCGGTCCGAGAGCACGCCGGAGATCGGTCCGGCAAACAGCATCCCTACGGTCAGCGGCAGCATGTAGATGCCAGCCCACAGTGGCGTTTCGGTGTAGCTGTAGCCGTGCAGCGGCAGCCAGACGCCCTGCAGCCAGATGATCAGCATGAACATCAGCCCGCCGCGGGCGACGGCGGCGAGGAAGGTCGAGAGGGTGCCGAAGGTGAAGGCGCGGATCCGGAACAGCGGCAGCCGGAACATCGGGTCCTCGACGCGGCGCTCGATCACGGCAAAGGCGATCAGCGAGAGCACCGAGCCGGCCAGCAGAACCAGTACCCGCGGGCTCCCCCACCCCGTCGCCGAGCCGCCGTAGGGGCGGATGCCGTAGGTGATCGCGACCATCGCCAGGACCAGCCCGAGGGCGAAGGTGACGTTGCCCCACCAGTCGATCTTCGCCGCCTTCGGTTCGCTGCGCTCCTCCAGCTTCAGATAGGCCCAGACGGTCCCGAAGAGCCCGACCGGGACCGAGACCAGGAAGACCAGCCGCCAGTCGATTGGCGCCAACAGGCCGCCGAGGATGAGGCCGACGAACATGCCGCTGACCCCGACGATGTTGTTGATCCCGAGCGCCATCCCGCGCTCGTTGGCGGGAAAGGCGTCGGTGATGATCGCCGCCGCGTTGGCGAGCAGGCAGGCGCCACCGACCCCCTGGACGATGCGGAAGACGACCAGGTAGAGGGCGCCAGCCTGCCCGGTCATCCAGTCGATCGCCAGCAGCAGCGAGGCGACGGTGTAGATGACGAAGCCGAGGTTGTAGATCCGCACCCGGCCGAAGATGTCGCCGAGCCGGCCAAGGCTGACGATGAGGACGCTGGAGACGACCAGGTAGCCGAGGATCATCCACAGTAGATAGGAGCTGTTCCCGGGTACGAGGGGATCGAGGTGGATGCCGCGGAAGATGTCCGGCATCGCGATCAGGGTGATCGAGGCGTCGAGAGTCGCCAGCAGGATCGCCAAGGTGGTGTTCGAGAGCGCTATCCACTTGTAGCGGTCTTCCATCGCTTTCGATATTACACAGGCAACCTGTTCAGTTTGCCTGGCTATTTAGCGCTATAGTCGCGACGTGCAGACGACCACGACCGACGCCGCACCCCTGGCTGGAGAGCTCCGTGTCGTGCTCGGCCGCCTAATCAGGCGCCTGAGGGCCGAGCACGGTTTCTCCCTGGCCCAGGGGGCGGTGCTCGGGCGACTCGACCGTGAAGGGCCGCAGAGCGTCAGCGACCTCGCCGGCAAGGAACGGATGCGGCCGCAGTCGATGGCGCAGACCGTTTCCGACCTCGAAAACGAGGGTCTCGTCGCGCGCAGCCCCGACCCCGACGACCGCCGCCGCGCCCTGATCTCCCTCGCCGAGGGTGGTCGCGAGCTGCTGGCCGCCTCACGGCAACGCCGTGAGGGCTGGCTGGAGCGGGCGATCGAAGAGCTGCCCGACGAGGACCGGGCGACGGTCGAGCGCGCGGTTTTTCTCCTCGCCCACCTCGCCGACTCGGAAGTCTGAGCTAGCGGCCGCTGGAGCCGAAGCCGCCCTCGCCGCGGAGCGACTCGCTGAGCGCCGGCGCCTCCACGGGTTCGGGAGTGGCGATCGGCGTGATCACGAGCTGGGCGATGCGGTCGCCCGGTTCGACCCGGAAGGTCTCGGCCGGGTCGGTGTTCAGCAGCAGCACCCGCAGTTCGCCGCGGTAGCCGGAATCGATCAGCCCCGGCGCGTTGACCAGCGCGATCCCGTGATCGCGAGCAATCCCCGACCGCGGCAGCACCAACCCCGCATGCCGCTCCGGGATCTCCACCCCGATGCCGGTTCCCACCCCCCAGCGCTCGCCAGGTCCGATGTGGGCGGCCTCACATGAGTAGAGGTCCAGCCCCGCATCCCCCTCATGCGCCCGCGACGGAAGAACCGCCTCCTCTTTCAGCTTCAGGATTGGTAGCTGCACGCTGCGCAGATTATGCGACGGCGAGGTCGCTGAAGCGATGCATCTCGGCCGAGGGCACCTTGGCGTGAACCAAGACCCCGTCCTCGCGATCAGTCCGCTCCAAGTCGCCAGCGACCTCGTGCAGCTCGTGCAAACGCCCACCCTCGGAATAGGGGATCAGCAGCTCGACCTCGGTCAGCGTCTCCTC
>Ga0068851_10000409_pt1 | contig 19344 bp, 20 predicted proteins | sample KBSCornC12_FD_66588 | JGI IMG/M metagenome (GOLD analysis project Ga0068851, IMG submission 66588) | Corn rhizosphere microbial communities from Kellogg Biological Station, Michigan, USA - KBS Corn C1-2 | ecosystem: Host-associated > Plants > Roots > Rhizosphere > Soil ...
GTAACCATTCGGTTCAGATCATCATAAGAATAATGCTTCAGATGGTAGGTTACGGTGTCCTTATTAACCAAGAATATTTCTTCCTCCATCGTAGTAAGATTCGTATCCTTCCAATAGGATTTCCTTTTAATCCGTGGAGCTGTAGCCGAACCTGAGGATGAATAAGTCTCCCGGCGCAGATCATCATATTGATATTCATTAATGATCTCACCACCACTGTTGAATTCACCTATAGATTCTATCGGCAAGCTATCCCTATAGAAAGTTGTCCAGGTATCCGCTCCCAGGTCATTATTTAATCTTTTCTGAAAAATAATATAGTCCCTGTCCGAGGTGTAAGAATAAGTATTTATATAATTTTCAAAATTAAATTGTGTACTGTAATGCACCAGGCTATCCAGTCTAATATTTTGCCCAAAAACTTCACAAGTGAAAAACAAACTAAAGAGTAAAACCAGGTTTTTCATATTCATAAAATTTAATATTATGAACAATAAAAATGAACTGCCCCAAAATTTGTGCCTGTAGAAAGACAGGAAATAAGAAAAGAATAAAGAATTTCATGGGCATTAAATTTGGGGTATTCCAAATCTAATCATTTTCCACCAATAATTTAATCGCCTCCAATAACGTCGTCCATCCACCCACCTTATTACTATCTGCATATCTAGCTTCTCCATCCGCCACAATACTATAATCTCCTTGCGTGACGGTAAATTCCGTCATGTCATTTTTATCTTCCAACGTATAGGTCACCGTCAGATAATTTTCAGGAATATCCGGCACCGCTGTATTGTTAGGATCAATGACCGTATAGGCTAAATATTCATTTGGGCGTATATCCACAACTTTTCCTTTAACGAAAGTCATAAGCTTGCCGTTCTCCTCTTCTCCATTCCAGAATAATGTACTCCCCGGCTTCCAGTCAGATACCGGCACGCAGCCAAACATATATTTTTTGGTTTGCTCAGGATTAACCAGTGCATCCCAGACTTTCGCTCTTGGTGCTTTAATCGAAATCGAATTTTTAATGATGAGTGGTGTTGCCATGATGAGTTAGTTTATTTATTTTCTGAAGTTAACATTTGTACATCGACATGCGGAAAGGGAAAGTGAATATTATGTTGAATAATCGCTGCAGGCCAAATCCAATACCCACCATTAAAGCAGCCGAACCTACAAAGAGTCCGGACAGGTTAAATCCAAAGAGTGAAATGCAAAGCAGGACCGTAAAAACAATCAATGTGTATTTAACCAGCTGACGAAATGAGTATTTGGCACCGGAATCAATACTGGTTGTTTTGGAAATGGCTTTGGAGAGCAATACCAGGATGAGTTTGGCCAGGGCCACCACCACAATGACCTCGATAAGATTGTGTGCCTGGAGGGAATATTGTCCGTATTGAAAAATCTGGTAATCGAGAATCTCCTTCATATTCGCTCTCCGCTAATGTGCATTACTGATCATGCTTCGACTCCAAAAGTAAGTCCTTGACTCCATTCCGGGCCAGTCGAATTAAGTGGACAAAGCTTATGGAATGGAACGGTGGCTAAAACGGATTTGGAGCACAAAATATTGAGAATAGGAAAAGGAGAATGAATTCAGTATATTAGCCTTGCAGGGGGTAATATAATTTTCGCAAAACGCTTCTTCCTCCCTCCAGGTCTCCCGATTTTCTCACTTCAATTCATCAATATGAAAAACCTATTTTTCTTTTTATGTATGCTATTGACGGCAGGATGGATGTCCTGTGCGCCACAAAAAGATGCGGATGATAAAGCAGCAGCCACCACGGCTACCGATACCACCAAGGCCATGGCGCCGGCACCTGCTGAATTTGCTGATCCTAAATACACAGCGATCGGCAAACAAATGTTGGCTCATTTTTCTTCCGGAGATGTAGATGGATATCTTTCCAATTTTGCCGATAATGCCGTTTACCATTATAACAGCGGTGACAGTCTAGTCGGCAAAGCTGCTATTCATGACTACTGGACCAAACGTTGGGCCGAAATGATTGATTCGGTCTCCTTTAGCAAAGAGATCTGGCTGCCGATCAAAGTCAATAAACCACAATCAGTCGAACAGCCGGGTAATTGGTTGCTTTCCTGGTATCAAGTCCATGCCAAATACAAAAATGGAAAATCGATGACCCAATGGATGCACCTGGATATACATTTCAACGATGCTGATAAAATCGATAATGTCATTCATTACCGAGACAACGCCCCGATCATTGCTGCCGCCATGGCAAAAAAATAAAATAAAAAACGGCCTCGCTTGAGGCCGTTTTTTATTTAATCTTCTTTCATCAGCTCGTAAGCTAATTTTCCAAAATTGACCCGCTCACATCGCTTATCCTCTTTATTGTAATCCAGGCATTTCAGGTTAAAGATCTTTAATGATTTGTCTTTGCTTTTAAATCCAAAGTAATCCATACTGTCTTTAGTCTCACCCAGCCATACCTGGTCCACGTCCAGGCCGGCATCTAGATAATCTGTCAGTACTTTATAATATTTATATTTTCCAAGCCCGGTGACTTTTCCTGAATTCGTAAATTCTACATCGCCGCCACCTTTCAATTTATAATGACCCTTAAATAAAATTTCTTCCAGGACAAGTGGTTCCTGGTAAGCACCGTGTGCTGCATTGATTTTTACAAATCGATCTTCACCCAATTGTAAATGATCAGCATCAATCACCTGCGCAGTAAATGCTTTTTTGTCGAGGGAGTCACCCTGCACTTCCCACAATTCATATTGATCATTCTTTTTCACGATCACCATGTCGGCACTGGATTCATGGAAGCCATAAATCATCCTCGTGGTATCGCGCATGTGGGCCGGGATCTTAATAAATACGTCTTCAACTTTTTCCTGGGCGTCACGGGGAGAACGTTTGTCCTGGATCAGATTCATGTATTTCTCATTGAGCCAGTCACCGGCAAATGGAATTGCATCATTGACTTCCTTCGGTTTCGGAGGCTCAGGCTGCGTTTCCACTTTAGTTTCATGCTTGCATGCGGCGAGGAGAGCCACTAGTAAAATAATTGGGAAGAATAATTTCATGGGATGAGGTGGTTAAAATGTTGGAGAAAGTGGGATTATAATTCACCGCAAAGATGCAAAAGTGTTTTAGGGCTACGCAAATTTTATATTCCCGATAAATAAATTAAACTCACCATTTAGAGTTTAGTTGGCAGTTGGCAGAGGGATCGCCTTCGGAGAGACTACCAGAACCTAAGGGAAAAAGGATGATGATTACTCATCATCCCAACCCCGAAGGGGTTGAAGATTTTTAACCGCGGGTCGTGCCCGCGGAAGTCACGCAGAAGGATGCTACTTCATGCTCTATGCCCATTGCTCCTTTACTCCATTGCTCCCTTACTCCCTTACCCCTTCGGCATCGGAAACACCTCCTCCACATCCACCCCATGGCACTTCGGAATTTCCTTCACTGAAGCTCCCATCTTCGGACTGACATAAGGAATGCCCAGGTTGAGTCCGCGAAGAATAAGAATACAGGCCATCACACAAACCATATATGGAATTGCACGGTTGATGAATTGCCGATGTTGAACAGAAACACGTCGTCCAAAAACCATCAGGCCCACCATCATTGGCATTGTGCCAATCCCAAAAGAAAACATCAATAATCCACCGAGCCAGATTTTTCCTGTTGCCAGCGCAGCAACAATCGCAACATACACTAATCCACATGGTAAGAGTCCATTGAGTAAGCCAATCAACAGGAAGGATTGTGCATTTAATTTTGAACTCAATAATTTTTGCAGCCTGATACGAACTTTACTTTGATAAAGAGCAAACCATTTTCCCGGCAAACGGACTTTGAAGTGAAATAAAACAAAAGCCAGCAAAATAATTCCGGCGAGGATGGATACAAATTGTTGAACTCCCCAGATCCTGAATTGACTGCCTAGCAAGCCAAACAAAATACCGAGAAGACCGTAAGTCATGGCCCTGCCGAAATTGTATAACCCCATCGACACAGCAGCATCCGTTTTTGATTTTCCAACTATAGGTAATGACAGAGCAATCGGACCACACATCCCTATGCAATGAAAACTTCCCAGGCAGCCAATGGCAAGACCAGAAATCATGCAATAGAGAAGTTCATTCATCCTTGTATGGTGTGTCAGGATTAAGGAAAGAAATTATTATTTATCAACAAAAACATTTTCTTCATAATAAAAAGGCACCTGCTGATTGATCCAGGACACCTTCATTATATAAAGACCGCGTGTAAGTCCTGATTTCGGGATTTCATATGCAAACGATGGGGATGAAGGAATGTCGAGGTGGAGATCTTTCAGACTCGCATCATTGCGTTGCATATCGATAGTACCCGATTGCAGATTTTCAAAACTGCCGGTAGGAAACTGTACGATGACACTTGCAGAAGTCTGACTTACTATAGATTGACTGGTCAGATTCTTCAGATTCTTTCCTGCATCGATCACGCCTTGAAAAGCAAGTTCCTTCTGGTAATAATGGTCATCAATCATTTCATTCGTCTGCCGGGAAGCTACATACACCATCCCCAACATACCAGCCAGGAAAATTAAAATGACACTTAATAAACCGTGGCCCCAGTTCAAACTAAATCCCGATTGAGTTTCCATAGACATGATGAATTAGAAAGTAAATGAGTGATACTGTTATTTATTTAAAAGGGCCCAGGAAGTTGGAGTGAATCGTTTGGACGCGTTTACCATTTTCATACACACCAATGGTAATCGGGTTGCTCCGCTTCTTGATTTCTGATTTTGGTATCTCCAGGAAGAAAGTAAAATCATTGACGGCCTCTGCTTTCAGCTGGAACCCTGGCAGTCCAACGAGTTTAATAGTTCCCTGGAGGCCTTCCAATTTTAGTTCGACATCAATTTCTTTCAATGACTTATTGATGATTTTCGCATCAAAAAGATTACTCAGCGTATTCTCATCGACTTCCTGGAAAAGCTGTCCCTTCACCCGGCTGATATGAGCATCAACTTCAGTGCGTGTCAAAATCATAAATCCCATTGAGCACATCAGGAGAAACAATACTACCGAATAGGCTTTCATTTTAGCAGTAAACGTGAAAGGTCTTTTCTCTGCGATTTGATTTTCAGATGCATAACGAATCAAACCCCGCTTAAATCCAACTTTATCCATCACCTCATCACAAGCATCAATGCAGGCTGTACATCCGACGCAATCCATTTGTACTCCATCCCGGATATCAATCCCCGTCGGACAAACCATCACACACTTGCGGCAATCAATGCAATCCCCGGTAGTCCGCTCTTCTGTTTTCTTATAACGACCACGGGGCTCACCGCGATCATAATCATAAGAAATCTGCATGGTGTTTTTATCATACAACACGCCTTGCAATCTTCCGTATGGACAAATAGTCGTGCACACGATTTCCCGCACAAAAGCAAATACACCATAAAATAATAGTGTAAAAACAATCAGGCTGATCAGCGTACCGATATTTTGACTAATAGGTTCTTTGATTATGTGCCATATTTCTTTTACGCCAATGATATAAGCAAGAAAAGTATGCGCAATTAAAAAGGAGAAAGTCAGGAATAGAAAATGCTTCAATGCTTTCTTCCCGATTTTTTCAATTGTCCAGGGAGTATCATGAAGTGCACGCTGTCTCCCGGGCGATCCTTCAATCAGCCATTCTATTTTCCGGAAAACAAATTCAAGGAAAATAGTCTGCGGACAAACCCATCCACAAAAAAGTCTTCCATAAATAATGGTAAAGAGTGCAATGAAGACAATGAAAAATATCATGCCCAATGCCAGGATGAAAAAATCCTGCGGCCAGAATATTTTTCCCAGCAATACAAATTTCGAATCAATGATATTGATGAGGAAAAGCGGATTTCCGCGGACATAAATAAATGGAAGAATAAAAAATATACCCAGGCAGGCCCAGGCTAAATAATTCCGGTAAGCGTAAAACTTTCCTGAAGGTTGTAATGCATAGATCCAATTTCGCTTTCCAGTGGCCGTTACACTACTGATCCTGCCTCTGAAACTCTCATCGTGATATATCTCTTCCATTGCATTTATTTCCTGGCCGTAGTGTCTACCGGGGTGGAAGGAGCACTGGTAGAATCAGCTTTAATTGGTTCAGGAGTGTAAAGGGTTCCTTGTTTCTCTTTTGGATCAGGAGGATTGCTGCCAGCGAGGGTCAGAATGTAATTTCCAACCTGTGCCATTTGTGTTGGGGTTAGCTGTTCCTTCCAGGAAATCATCCCTTTATCAGGCACTCCATATTTGATAGTCTTAAACACATTCTTTATTCCACCACCGTGGATCCAGTATTCGTCAGTGAGATTAGGTCCCACTTGTCCACCGCCATCAGCACGATGACAGGCCGCACAGATCGTAGTAAATATTTTCTTACCAGCTTCAAGATCAGCACCCGTTAAAATGGTCACATTGTTTTCATCAATGGCATTCGCTTGTGTAGCCAGGTAGGCTTCATGTTCGACATCAGCTTTAGCCATCGCTATTTTATATTCTGTGATTTGATCAGGAGCTGATTTTGCAATATGATATCGATACAAATAAACACCAGCAAATAATATCGTCAACAAAAACGCAGTAGTAAACCATGGCGGGATGACATTGTCCAATTCACGTATGCCATCATAGTTATGGCCGGTGTCAATATCGGCCTCTTCTTCCATTGGACGAAAGTTGAGCGAAACCCAGATTCGTTTCAACCTGACCATCAATGCTGAATCCTGCATTTCATGAATACTCTTTGGTTCCGGTGAACGCACGAGATCCGAAACGCGGAAGGCCAGGAAGATCATGATCGTCAACTCAAGGCCAATGACACACAATAATATAATGGTCATCGTATGACTATTCACTCCGTTTCCTTCTGGCGCTGGTATAGCGGAAGCAGTTTGGGCTTGTACTATTTGGCTCAACATCAACAGTCCTAAAGGAATCAATATTTTCAGCGCAGTCGAATTTGACCGCTCCTCCAATTTCTTTTTGGCAGCGGCAACAAAAGCATTAGCGAGCGAACTGATGGGAAATAACAAGAACACCGCAAGGATGATGAGGATGATATTCATGTCCAATCCCGATCCGCCACTGGCAGGTGCAGCCGGTGGAGTGGCAGCCTGGCCCATCATGAGCCCGGAGATAAACAGTAGCGATAGTGAAATCAATATTTTCATAACTACATCATTATAGTAGGATGATCATTTAATTAGTCTTCCAGGGGCAAATTTTCAAGATGCTGAATTTCCTCCTTGTTCAAAATGAAAATGCGGTAAACCACAATCGAAAAAAAGAGAACAAAAAGGGCCAGCGATATGACCGGGTATATACTGACACCGGCGATTTGCTCCAGGTAGGTTGAAAATTTCATGCGATCAGTTTTTTATTTAGTGGAAGCGGTGGTAGTGACTTTGATATCGGTTCCCATACGTTGCAAGTAGGCGATGAGTGCAATGATTTCTCTTGAACTCGGAATGTCAATTTTATCCTGTTTCAGGTTATCAGCAATCGCAGACGCTTGTTTTTTCAAATCATCATTAGCGATGGCTTCATAGCCTGTCGGATAGGGCACACCCATTTTCCGCATAGCATGAATTTTCGAATTGGTTGTACCGAGATCCAATTCGTTTTCAAACAATGAGGGGTAAGGTGGCATGATCGAACCCGGTGCCATAGAGGTCGGATCGTACATGTGATTAAAGTGCCAGCTATTTGGATACTTGCCACCAATGCGTGCTAAGTCCGGTCCTGTGCGCTTGCTTCCCCATTGGAATGGATGGTCATAAACAAACTCACCGGCCTTCGAATATTCTCCATAACGCGCCACTTCATAACGGAACGGACGGATCATTTGAGAGTGACAATTGTAACATCCTTCGCGGATATAAATATCACGACCCTGCAATTCAAGCGGTGTATATGGTTTGACAGCGGCGATAGTTGGGATATTAGATTTGACAAGAAAAGTTGGAACCAATTCGAATAAGCCGCCTAGTGCGACAACGATCAAACTAAGGGTCAACAGCATCAATGGTTTGCGTTCAATAACAGAATGCCAGAAACTTCCTTTGGGTGCTTTATAATGTCGCACTAAAGCGGGAGCTTCCATTTCTTCTTCTGCTACAAATTTTCCTGCCTTCGCTGTTTTCCATAAATTATAGATCATGAGTACAACACCCGTGAGATAAATCGCTCCACCTAACGCACGAAGGATGTAGAATGGAATGATGGTCTGCACGACATCGATAAATTGATATTGCAATTGACCTTCCGGAGTAAACGCCTTCATCATGAAGTAAGTCCTGAATGCGCTCCAATACATTGGAACCGCATAAAGAATGATACCCAGCGTCCCGATCCAGAAATGTGTTCCGGCCAACTTTCGTGAATAGAGTGATGTATTAAATAATTTTGGAAACAACCAATACAACATACCAAACGTCAGGAATCCATTCCATCCTAATGCGCCGATGTGCACGTGAGCAATCGTCCAGTCACTGTAGTGTGAAATCGCATTTACATTTTTCAAGGACAACATCGGTCCTTCGAATGTAGCCATGCCATAACAAGTCACCGCAACAACGAAAAATTTAAGAACGGGATCAGCCCGAACTTTATCCCACGCACCGCGCAAGGTGAAAAGTCCGTTGAGCATTCCTCCCCAGGATGGCAGGATCAGCATGATTGAAAATGCAGTACCTAATGATTGGGCCCATCCGGGTAATGCGGTATACAACAAGTGATGTGGTCCGGCCCATATATATAAGAAGATCAAACTCCAGAAGTGGACAATACTCAAACGATAAGAATAGATCGGTCGCTCAGCTGCCTTCGGAAGAAAATAATACATCAAACCGAGATAAGGTGTAGTGAGGAAGAACGCAACAGCGTTGTGTCCATACCACCATTGCACGAGCGCATCCTGTACACCTGCATACCATGAATAACTTTTTGTCAATGAGATCGGCAACTCCATCGAATTGACAATGTGCAGCATCGCAACAGTGACCCACGAGGCTATAAAAAACCAAATGGCAACATATAAATGTCGCTCTCGTCTCGTCAATATTGTACCAAACATATTGATACCGAAAATCACCCAGATGATGGTGATCAGTATATCAATCGGCCATTCAAGTTCTGCATATTCTTTTCCGGTAGTCATACCACAAAGAAGCGTGACAGCAGCCAGCACGATGATCGTTTGCCAGCCCCAGAAATGAATGTTCCCTAATTTCTTGCTCCACATGGAAGTCTTCAGCAATCGGGGTAATGCATAATACACTCCAGTGAAGATCCCATTGCCGACAAAAGCAAAGATGACCGCATTGGTATGCACTGGTCGCAATCTGCCGAAGGCAATGTTGGGGAAGTATTGACTGAAATTGAGTACGGGGAAAGCAAGCTGCAAGGCTGCAATTAATCCCAGTAACATGCCAACCGTTCCCCAAGTGATCGTCGCGATAGCGAAGAGTTTGGGTAATCGGTTATCGTACGTGAATTTTTCTAACTCCATGTTTGTATAGAAAAAAGGTTATGATACAGTATAATTTTCCGGATTCGATTATTCCTTTGTTTCGGGCTTATCGGATTCATCCTTGTACAGTAATCTTCTCGCGGAGCCATAAGCATCATCGAACTGTCCATCAGATACACTCCAGAAGAAGGCTACCAGGAATCCGCCTGCAAGAAGCAGACTTATCAAGAGTAAAAGAATGATGACGCTCATGATTCCGGATGATTAAGGTTAAGATGATATCGCCTCGCCATATAATTGCTTAAGCCAAAGGTGATCAGGATGATGGTGATAGAACTCATCGGCATCAGGATAGCCGCGATCATAGGAGATAATGTCCCCTGCACCGCGAAGTATAAGCCAGCCACATTGTAAAGGATGGAGATGCCGAAACTGAGTAAGATGATTTTTTTTCCTGCGCGTATATAGGACAGGATGCGATCCAGGATGGAGATGTGAGAAGCCTCAATGATCCCATCGGCAGCAGGCGCAAAGGCATTGTCTCCATCACTGACTGCAATGCCTACATGACTTTGATGCAGTGCCGGAACGTCATTTAATCCATCGCCCAACATCAGAATGCGAGCATTTGGATCTTGTTGAAGTTCCTGGATGTAATGCATTTTATCTTCCGGTCGTTGGTTGAATCGTATGTCACAATCACGACCCATTTGATTGGCTAATGTTTCCTTTTCTGAATCCTGATCACCGGACAAGAGTGCCAGCGTGTATCGCTCTTTTAATTGGTTGAACATCCTGGACAATCCAAGACGATATTCAGGATGGATCGTAAAGGTTCCAATGAATATTTGATCGACGCTGATGCAGGATAATGTGGATTTGTTTTTTATTTCTTTCGCACCCACAAATTGAGGTGAGCCGATTTTAATGTGATGTTCATCGATCCAGCCTTCAATGCCTTCGCCCGGACTCATTTTGAAATGTTCAGCAACATGATCAGGCTGAACATTGAGAAAATGATAGATAGCTTTACTCAACGGATGATTCGAATGGACCAGAAGTTGAACCAGGTCGTTTTTCATGCGCTCATTCAGTGGAATGCCTTCATAGCTGACCTGCATTTTACTCTTATAAGTGAGTGTCCCTGTTTTATCAAAGAGAATGGCATTCACCCTGGTTAACATTTCCAGGACGCGTGCATTTTTTAAATAGAATTTATTAAGGGAAAGGATGCGAAGGATATTGCCGGTCGTGAAATTGGCAGATAATAAAAGTGCACAAGGACAAGCCACAATGAGGATGGTTGTCATCGCATTCCACATCAGATCAGGTCTTCCGTGAAACCACCAATAGGATGCAGCAATCACTCCAATTCCAAAGATGATATAAGTAAAATAGCGACTGAGCGAATCAATGAAAGGATGGGCTCCCGTTTTGTGTTGTTCGGTTGCATCCCTGTTCCATAATTGTGTCAGGTAAGATTGCGATGCTTCTTTCACCACAATTAATTCAATGCGGCCACTGGTTTGTTTGCCGCCTGCATATACAATCATGCCTTTATCAATAGGTACAGGAATGCTTTCTCCCGTTACAAAACTGTAATCAATCTGGGCATCTCCTTTAGAAAGAAGAGCATCAACGGGTACTAATTCACCATGATGGATTTGAATGATGTCATTTACTTTCAGATTTTCGATAGTGACCTGTTCAATTTTTTCCTTCTTGATTACTTGTACCGCCATAGGGAAGAAAGATTTGAAATCACGATCAAACGAAATCGCCCGATAAGTGAGATCCTGCAGCCATCTGCCGATGAGCATAAAAAATACAATGCCACTCAAACTATCCAGGTAACCTGCCCCGGTTCCACTCCAGATCTCGTAAATGCTTCTTCCAAAAGTGATCACAAGGGCTAATGCAATCGGAGCATCAATATTCAAATATCGTTCGCGTAATCCTTTCCAGGCCTGGATGAAAAATCCGCTGGCTGCGTAAGTGATCACGGGAATCGCAAGAAGAATTTTTATGATGCTGATGAAATGGCTGATATCAGGTTCGATGCCTTCCGGTCCAGCCAAATATTCCGGCAAACTCAACATCATGATATTGCTGAAACAAAAACCGGCGAGACCAATTTTATACCAATGTTTCCTGCGAGGTTCAACCTGCCGGTTCATCGATAATTCACCAGGACTGAGATGGGGTTCATATCCAATGCGTGCCAGCATTTCAACAATCTGACGAAGACTAGTTGTCGTTGGACGGAAAGTGATGAATACCTCTTTCGTATCAAATGAAACAGTAGAGGAGATAATGCCGGCATCGATTCGTGTCAAATGCTCCAACAGCCATAAGCAACTGCTGCAATGAATTTGCGGAAGGAATAAAGTTATATGAGTCTGCACACCGTTGGTAAACTGAATCACCTTCGCGGCGATAGCAGGATCATCGAGGTAGGCGAATTTATCAGAGCGGAATGGTTCGCGTTGTGGTCGACCAGGATGCGCATTGATTGAATAATAAGAGCATAACTCTGGTGTGGAAAGAATTTGATAAACACTCCGGCATCCTTCGCAGCAAAACATTTTATCACCGAGGTAGATGTCAGCATCCGGGCAGAATTCGCCGCAGTGATCACATCGAAGACGGGTGGTAAATGGAGTCGAGCTCATGAAATGGTGGAACCTGGGTGATCTTGATAAACTAAATCAATTCAATTGACGAGGAAATACTTGCCGGAATCCAATTTGCGATTGAAATCCCCGATCGTATTTTCTTCGATCATTTGGATAAGGCCCTTCTTGATTTCCTTGTATTGGTGATGCATCGGGCAAGGTGTTTTTTCGTTGCAGGCTTTCAGTCCAAGCACGCAATCATTATAAATTCCTTTTCCGTCGAGTGTAGTGACGATGTCAGCGAGGGAGATTTGCATTTCGGCAGGTTCCATGTAGAAACCTCCATTCGGTCCTTTGATGGAACGCACCAGTTTTTTACGACTGAGCTCCTGCATGATTTTAGCAATGAAATGTTCAGGTGCCCCGGTCCCTTTCGCAATTTCTTTTAAGCTGATGCGGGAGCCTTCTTTCGATTTCTGGGCGACAAAGATCATCGCGCGAATCCCATATTCACAGGTCTTGGAAAACATAGTTTTGTGTTTTACGGTTTGACAACCATTTTCATAACACAAAAGTAAATGCAGGTTTAGAATAAAAGAGAATTAACTCCTTTAATTAAGGATGATCCTTATCAGTATCCATGATGACCTGGAACATTGCAATATAGCGGCTGATATGGTAGGCATCCATGAGGCCGTGATGACCATGCACAGACATCGGCATGTATCGTTTATCTCCTTCCTCAGTCATTTTTCCAAAACAGATTTTTGGAATACTATCCTGTCGGGAAAAAGCCCTGGCATGTGTTAAACCGGTAAAGTCAATCCAGGGAATGGAAGAATAATGAATTACATTTTCTCCGGTCAATGCAGTTTTTAATCCCGTTGATTGCTTAACCTTTTCAATTTCAATTTTTGCTTTTTCCGAAAAAGCTTCAAAATCATCCAGGAAGTCAAAATAGGCATAACCGAAGGTGCTATCTGGCCGGTTGATAGTAGGTGAAGCGGTCACGCGATCATAGCTCCATACTTCGCCATCAATAATCCGGGTCCGGAATTCTTCAATTTGATTAACGGCTATTAAGGACTTGTGCAGATAGTATAAAAAGAAGGAATATCCTTTTTCTTTTGCAATCGAATATGCTTTCGTGCAGTCCACTTTGACAGTAACACCGAAAAAAGGTTCTTCAAACGAAGAAAAAAATTGATAATGATCTTTTCTGATCCATGATTCCAGATCAATTTTTGTTTTCATAATTCCAGGAAAGACGTGATGTCGGCGATATTGCTGATTTCATAAAACCAGGGATGCTCAATGGTGTGCTCGATTTTTTCATGCACCCAGGTGGTATGATAAGGCACATGTGCTGCGTGGCCGCCAATCGCCAGCACCGGCATCACATCGGATTTGAGCGAATTGCCAATCATCAGAAAATCAGCCGGACTGCAATCCAGATGGCGCAAAAGTTTTAAGTAATCCGATTCCTTTTTATCACTCATGATTTCAATGTGATGGAAAAGAGGTTCCAGTCCGGATTTTTTCAATTTCCGCTCCTGGTCAAGCAAATCACCTTTCGTGGCCACCACGAGTTTGTATTTCTTTTTCAAAAGATGTAATGTTTCTTCCACACCTTCCAATAACTCAATAGGCTTGTTCAGCATCTCCTGGCCGTAAGCGATCGCTTTATAAATTAATTCCGGATGTGCAGTATTATTGGTGACTTTGAGTACAGTTTCGATCATGCAAAGGATAAAAGCTTTGATGCCAAAACCATACAAAGGCAGATTTTTCATTTCAATGGCATACAATTCCTGTGATACAGAATGTGCAGGCAAATAATCTTCGAGGAGGGCGCAAAATTTATGTTCTACTTCCTGGAAATACGGTTCATTGACCCATAAGGTGTCATCCGCATCGAACGTGATAATCTTTATGTTTTTCATCCCGGAAACAAATATAATCCGTGATGAGTCTTAAAAAATTAAAGATGAAAATTATGCAGTCTCAGCGTAGGTCACCTTGCGGCTGTCCGCTTTTCGAGGGCGCTGAATCGGCTTGGTGGAGGTGCTGGGATAAACAAACAACAAAGCGCATAAAATGATAATGTTCTTCAGGATATATTGACCTACCAATGTCAGTGAAAAGATATAATGCTGATAAGAATCTGCAGGCAACAGAATCAACGGAGTAAAGGTGAATACCAGGTGCAGCATGGCAAGATGAAAGCCTATTCTTTTGCGAGGCAAGAGGATCAGTAAACAACCGATGGCTACTTCCCATATCGCCAATAAAATAATAGCGATGGAAGCTGGAATCAGTCCAAACGTCAGCAGCGTAATAGTCTCTTTGGCTAATGTTTCGGCAGGGCTTACGCCAGGAAAGAACTTCAACATGCCAAACCACAGATAGATGGTGCTGATGCTGATGAGCATTAATTTATTTCGGAATGGAATTATCTGTCGGATCATGGGTGTTGTATTAATTTTTATTTGCAACCGAGGTCAATCTGAGCCAACGGATCGTTATCAGGAAAACAATACCCCGACAAAACCTTGTCAGGGGCATAACGGGTAATATTGGGATCATATAGCCCTTCCTCCAAAAACTCTACCAAATCTGCCATTTCCTCCTTTGTCAGGTGTAAAGGCTGAAAATAAGTGCTGATTTGAGTGATGGGGACATCAGGATTCTCCGGTACTGCTTCATTGAAATACTCCACTACCTGTTTGAGTGAAGTTTTGCTGGCACCATGAAAATAAAATCCGAAGTCTTTAAGATTATATAATTGGGGCACCTTGAACTTATGCATATCCTCTTCTTGCCCGGTAAATCCGCCGCGTCCAAGATTGCGCTTATCATGGCGATCGGTGCGGAAGACTAGGTTGTTGTTTTGAAATTCATTTCGAACGCCTAAGGCAAAAAACTTGTGTGGCTCACTGTTAAGCGAAGGACTGTTGTGACAGCGGACGCATCCGGCTTTTCCAAAGAATAAAACGGCACCTCTTTTTTCCTGGTCGGTCATGGCATCCTTGTCACCTTTCAGCCACATTTGAAATGGTGCTTCATTGGCCAGTACAGTTCTGAAATAAGCAGAAATAGCATAAGAACCTGTGGTCCGGTTGTATCGATCGCTTTCCGGTATATCCGGGAACGCCGCATCAAACATGCTTGTGTAACCAAGCGAATCCGTAACGGCTTTATTGATGACCTGGCGATGTACAGCAAGAGCTCGTATATTATTGGCTTCCAGCCCCATCAGGCCTTTAAAGTTTACTTCAACCAAGGTATCCTGGTGCCAGACTGATTCAGTACCTGTATTGACATTGAATGAACCAAAACTTCCTGCCCAAAGTGCATTGGTGATGTAGGTTGTGTTGATGATCGTCAAAGGCCGTGCACCTTGAGCATCAACCATGTCCCCAGTATATAAAGGATTTATTTTGCGTCCTTCACCGCTCATTCCAAAACCAATGGCTCCATCAGCAATACCCTGAAATCGTCCAGCAGTGAATGAACGTGACGGAATGTGACAACTACTGCACGAATATGCCCGCATGGAAACTGAATTCTTAGCTTCTAATCCAATCCCCGTTTCAAAAAAAAGCATTTTTCCTAAGGCAACTTTTGCTTCGGTAACTGGGTTCTTCGGATCCTGGTTAGGTAAGGCTGCATAATCCGTGCTCGATGGCATGATGTAGGCAGAGAAATACCCGGTTTTTGAATTGGAATTTAGAGCATCCTTTAATTGATTATCGAGCGTCAGGTCATAATCATAGGTGCAGCCCACATAAAGGATAAACCCAATAATTGGAACGAGGAACAGTAATGTTTTTCTCATGTTATGGGAATTAAACGGCCACCGCCCATAGAAGGTTAGAGGGTTAACAACAAATATAGAACCGACCTATTGCTTCTCAGATTAAAATATTCTAATAAGTATAAGAGGTTGGAGATGAAAGAATAGAAAGAGTTATCTTTCACTCGATTACATATATAAGTAATCTTATAAGGAGAGAAAAAAGTCTTTTTGAAATTAATTTAAGAAGGTATAAAAAACGAGTAAAATCCTTTTTTACCAACTTCTTACTTTTTACCTCGACTTCAACTTCACCTTCTGCTTCTTACTTCTACTTCTACCTCTTACTTCGATATTCGTTATTCATTATTCTTCCGCTCTTACCATTTCCCGTATCGATGCCAAATGATGATCATCATGCTCCGCTGTAAAATAGGCCACATCAACAGGTCGCATCATCACGTTCAATCGAGGATGCAATGCCGTTCTCCTTTGCGTTTCATCATCCAGACTCTCAAGTTTGGTGATGAAGTCATGACGACTTTTGGTAAACATCTGAAGTAAAGCATCTGTACTTCGATCATTATGATGCGATTCATTAGTCAATGCATTGCTCATATCGGCAGCTCGAAGGATTTCTTTCCTGGTCCTGAAATCATCTAACCGGCCCTCATGCAAAGCTTCCAAATCATATAGATGGCCTATGTGTTCCTTAATGCTCCATTTATCATTATAACCCTGGCTGGCCTCATCATCAGAAATTCCCAATGTCATTTCTTTGATGCGGATCGGTGTCCCTCGTAATCTTTCCAGGATATTAAAAATCCATCCTTCAGGAAAATCAAAAGTAAATTTTCGTTCTACCCATTTTGTCCTTTCCATGGCTTATTTTATTTTCAAAAATAAATATCCCCATCTCAAAGTAGCCTCCATATGGATTTTGATAAATTATTTGCCACGAAGGTTCAAAGGCGCAAATAAGTAGTAGAAATGAAATTCTTCGAGCCTTAGCGCCTTAGTGGCTTATACATTGAGTTTATGGAAGCAGATGATGCGCAATTGAAACTTCAGGAGGATGTGACGTGCTGACGGATGCCCGACAAGTCAGTGCAGAAAGGTTAGACAAAAATCTGTACTCAGATTCCTAACCAACGTTCATACTCTTCTTTTTGCACCGGCACAGCAGGCAGGGCTTTTGAGGCCTTACGACCCCTGAAGAGATTCAGGATTCGATTGACAAAACGCATCATGGGATATTTGTTATTATAACGAACTGAAAGACAAGAATGTTGATATGTCCCTTGAAATTTTCAAATTCGTTACAGAACAAATATAATAAAAAAGTTTAATATATACAATATTAATTATTTTCCCCCGCCGATACCCGGATCAAGGAGCTGAGCTTTCTCCCGCAATTCATTGGCTCTTGGCATATTGCCTTTTAACTGATAAGCATTAGCGGCATTCCAGAGAACAGGAGCCGAGTTGGGAAATTTAGCCATGGCTTTTTCCGCCACTTCAACATTTTTATCAAAAGCTTCCATACTTCGATAGACGGACATTAGGTTTACATAAGTTGCCAGTGTATTAGGATCAAGAGCAAGTGCCTGTTCAAGTGTAGCCGCGGCTTCCGGCAGCCGGTTGACATTCCTGTATTCAGTACCAAGGTTGACCAACGCAGGTACATGTTTAGGATTCAACTGCACAGCTTTTTCAAAATACTTCAGCGTTTCAGCCTCTCGATTCTGTGCTCGCATCTCAAGCCCCATCATGTTATTCATCCGTGGACTGTCCGGCGCAATCTTCAACGTTGCTGTCGCTAATGCATAATTATCTTTCCAGTCATAATTCCGGATCCAGGTTCTCCCGGCAAAGAAAACAGTGATTATTCCGGCTAATCCATAAGCCATCCATTTCAATTTTGCATCCTGGGTAAGCTGCAGCAATCCGGCAGACAAGGCTGTGATCAAACCTATAGAAGGAATATATAGAATGCGTTCAGCTTTGATGAAACCAGCCGCGAAAAGAATATTGGAAACCGGAAGCAAAGTGAGGAAGAAAAAGAAGATACCCCATGCGATCACCGGGTATTTTTTTCTCCATAAAAATCCGATGATAGCTATGCCCAACAAAATGATCAAAGACAATAATACTTTCCAATCACTAAAACCCACAATAGGTGCTTCGCCGGTCCAGTAATCTGCCGATAAGGTCAGCGGGAAAAAATGCATGCCAATATATTCCGAAGATATTCTCATGGCTGTCGCAACACGATTCATCGCAGTAACACCCTCCCACAACTCATGCGGAACCGGAGGCCCGGTCACTGAACTCCGATAGATGAACATAATAATGGAAACCACTGTCACTCCGGAAAGTCCTATCCACTTGCTCTTTTCTGACCAGTTATAATTTTTCCAGGTGAAATAATAATAGAGTTCTTGCAAGAACAAAATGGCAGGCAACATAAAGCCATGTTCTTTGGAAGCAATAGCAGCGAAGGTGGAAAGCAAAAGTAAAATCATCCACATCCATCCCCCTGTTTTTCGCCAATGATGGTAAGTGATTCCGGCAGTGAGAATAAATAACCCGGCCAATAATTCCGCTCTCCCCACAATACCACATACAGCTTCAGTGTGCAAAGGATGCAATGCAAATAAAACTCCACTCAGCGCCATCAGCATGGGATCCTTAAATACAAGTGAAATAAATTTCATCAGCACGAAACAAACCAGGGCATGAAGCAGAATATTTAAAATATGGAATGGACCTGCATCCTTGCCTTGCATCACATATTGAAGATTAAATGTCGTTAAAGTCAACGGACGATAAAGGCCGGTATCGGTCGCATCTATTTTTCCTGACCAGTAGTGCGAGGTCCATATCGTTGGAATCTTGTCGAGTGATTGGACGTTCGGATTCTCCACGATGATCGGCACATCATCCAGTGTGAAACCGGAAGTAAAAGAAGGAATGTAAATGGCAATCGCCAGCAATGGAATGATCCACCAACTGTATTTCACCCAGGAGGGCTGCGGGGCAGGGGTTTTCTTTTTCTTAGCCATGATTGATGTCGGACCAAAGCTAAAGTTTACTCTTTAATATGAGCAGTGCCGATTAGCCTTAGCCTTAGGTATAGTGGAGTCATTAATATGAGTAATGCCGACTAACCCTGGCCTTAGTTATAGAGGAGTCATTAATAAAAGTAAAGCGGATTAACCCTGTCCTTAGTTATAGAGGAGTCATTAACAAGAGTAATGCCGATTAACCTTGGCCTTAGTTATAGAGGAGTCATTAACAAGAGTAATGCCGATTAACCCTGGCCTTAGTTATAGAGGAGTCATTAACAAGAGTAATGCCGATTAACCTTGGCCTTAGTTATAGAGGAGTCATTAACAAGAGTAATGCCGATTAAC
>Ga0068851_10000411_pt1 | contig 19295 bp, 24 predicted proteins | sample KBSCornC12_FD_66588 | JGI IMG/M metagenome (GOLD analysis project Ga0068851, IMG submission 66588) | Corn rhizosphere microbial communities from Kellogg Biological Station, Michigan, USA - KBS Corn C1-2 | ecosystem: Host-associated > Plants > Roots > Rhizosphere > Soil ...
CTGGCACGCTACGGCGTGGAGACCACCTATTACGATCCGCTGATCGGCGCGGGCATCGAGAAGCTCATGCGGCCCAATACCCGCGCGGTGTACCTCGAAAGCCCCGGCTCGCTCACCTTCGAGGTGCAGGACTTCCCCGCCATCGCGCAAGTGGCGCATGCGAACGGTGCCGCGGTGTTGCACGACAACACGTGGGCGACGGGCCTCTTCTTCGCGTCCTTCGATCACGGTGCCGACCTCGTGATCCAGGCGGCGACGAAGTATCCCGCGGGCCACTCGGACCTCCTGCTCGGCGCCGTGGTGGCGAACGCCGCATGGTGGCCGCGGCTGCGCGACGTGTCGCGCGACATCGGGCACAACGCGAGCCCGGACGACCTCTTCCTCGCCATCCGCGGCATCCGCACGCTCGAGACACGCCTGCGCCGGCACGAGCAGAGCGCGCTCGCCGTCGCGCGCTGGCTGCAGGCGCAGCCGCAGGTGCGCCGCGTGCTTTATCCTCCGCTGCCCGAAGATCCCGGCCACGCGCTGTGGAAGCGGGACTTCACCGGTGGCAGCGGACTGCTCGCGGTCGAGCTTGCCCACGGCGGGCGCGACGAGGTCGCCGCCTTCGTGGAGTCGCTCGAATGCTTCGCGCTCGGATATAGCTGGGGCGGCTACGAAAGCCTCGTCGTGCCCGCGCACGTGCGCCACGCACGCACCGCGCGCCCGTGGCAGGGCGGACCGCTCGTACGCCTGCATATCGGGCTCGAGGACGCGGACGATCTCTGCGAGGACCTCGGCCGCGCTCTGTCGCGGCTGCGTCGCGCGTGAGGCCTGCACCGCTCGCGCCGGCGCTCGCCGCCGCAATCGGTGCGGCCACCGGTGCGGCGACCGGAAGGCCCTTCGAGATCGTCGCCGTGGCGCCCGTGGGTGGCGGCTGCATCCATCGCGCGTGGCGGCTCGACGGCCGCGACGGCACCGCGGCCGCGACCTATTTCGCCAAGGTGAACGAGGCGTCGTTCGCGGCCATGTTCGCTGCCGAAGCCGATGGACTCGACGCATTGCGCGACGCGGGCACGCTGCGCGTTCCGCGTACCGTCACGCACGGCGCGAACGACGAGGAGGCGTGGCTGGTGCTCGAATGGCTCGAGCTCGCGGCGCTCTCCCCGCAGCCGGCCGCCGCGCTCGGCCTCGCGCTCGCGGCACAGCATCGCCAGCCGCGCGAGCGCTTCGGCTGGGCGCGCGACAACTTCATCGGCAGCACGCCCCAGGCCAACGGCTGGAGCGACGACTGGCTGGGCTTCTGGCGCGAGAAGCGGCTGCATCCGCAACTGCGCCTCGCCGCGCGCAACCGCCTGCCGTCGCGCATGATCGATCGCGGCGAGCGGCTGCTCGCCGATTGCGAGGCGTTCTTTCGCAATCACGCTCCGGTGCCTTCCCTGCTGCACGGCGACCTCTGGAGCGGCAACGCGGCCGTGCTCGCCGATGGCACGCCGGTGCTGTTCGATCCGGCCGTGTACGTGGGCGACCGCGAGGCCGATGTCGCGATGACCGAGCTCTTCGGCGGCTTCCCGCGCGAGCTCATGGCGGCCTACCGCGAGGCCTGGCCGCTCACGGCCGACTACGGCGTGCGAGGCGATTTCTACAACCTGTACCACGTGCTCAATCACGCGAACCTTTTCGCCGGTGCATACGTCCGTCAGGGTGAGGACGCGATCGAGCGCCTGGTCGCGCAGATCCGCTGAGGCGGCTGCCTCGCCCGGTTCGTTGTACGATGGCCGCCCCTGCCTGCCAGCCCGAACGGCGAACGCGAGTAGAGTTTTCCGGATGCAAGCCAGCCCTGGAACCGATTGCCGTGTCCTCGTCGTCGACGACAACGAGGATGCGGCCGACAGCCTCGCCACGCTGCTGGGGGTGATGGGCTATGAGGTGCGCGTCGCCTACGACGGCCCGGAAGCGATCCAGGCCGCCGACGAGTTCCATCCGGCGGTGGCGCTCCTGGACATCGGGCTGCCGCGGCTTTCGGGTTACGACATCGCGCGACACATCCGCGGCACGCAGGGCAGCAAAGTGCTGCTCGTGGCGATCACCGGCTGGGGCCAGGACGACGACCGCCGGCGCGCGCGCGAGGCGGGATTCGACCATCACTTCACCAAGCCGGCGGACTTCGAGGTGCTCATCGAGCTGATCGAGCAGGAGATCAAGCACCGCCCGGCGGCTGCATGAGGCGCGCGTGGACGAGCCCATCCACGCCATCGAGCCTTTCCGCTACCACGGGCTGTGGGTCTTCAGCGATGCCGCCGTGGACCTGCACCAGGAGCCCTTCGTGAGCGGCGCGGACCTGATGATCGAGAAGCTGGTGCGCGGCATTGCGGACGCCGACGATGGCTTCGTCCTGCTTTTTTCCGCCGCGCCCTTCCCCGGCTACCAGGCGGACCTCGAGTGGCAGCGCTCGCAGTCCGGCGGCTACTGGTACCGCTCACGCGAGCTGCGCGAGGAGGGCTGGCTCACGGCGGCCCTGCTCAAGTATTTCCCCGAGCCGCCGCCCCATATCTACGTGCAGGCGAAGGCGAAGACGGCGTGAGCGCGAGCCCGCTCTTCCGCTGCGGCAATTTCGTCGCCGTCGAGCTCGCGCAGCGCGACATCCCCGAGCTGCAGCGCTTCTACGAGGAGAACCCGGCCTACTTCGCGCTGGTGATGGGTGCGCCGCCCCGTCCCGACGAAGCCGCGTGCGATTTCGCCCAGCTCCCGCCCGACGGCTGGCCCTTCACGCGCAAGTGGATGATCGGCTTCCGCACCGCCGACGGCGCGCTGGTGGCGTGCGCGGACCTGCTGCAGGACCTCTTCGCGCCCGGCATCTGGCACCTCGGTTTCTTCGCCGTGGGGGAAAGGCTGCATGGCACCGGCGTGGGTGCCGCCCTGTACGCCCATCTCGAGGCCTGGATGCACACCCAGGGCGCGCGGTGGCTGCGCCTGGGGGTGGTGCGCGGCAACGTGCGCGCCGAACGCTTCTGGACCAAGGTGGGCTACATCGACGTGACGGAGCGGCGCGACTACGAGATCGGACGCCTGCGGCACACGCTGCGCGTGATGGTGAAGCCGCTTGCGGGCGAGACGCTCGAGGCCTACCGCACGCTCGTGCCGCGCGATGCAGCCACGCCGGCGGCGGAGGCGGCCGCCCCTTGAGCGCCGCTCTGGTGGCGGACCTGCTCGTGGTGCAGGGCCTCATCGGCGGCCTCGACACGCTCGTGAACCACGAATGGATCGAGAAGCTGCCGCGGCGCGCCGCGGCACGCCGCGAGATCGGGCTGCACGCCGTGCGCGAGGCCACCTATGGGGCGCTCTTCATCGCCCTCGGCTGGTACGCATGGCAGGGCGCCCTGGCGATCGTGATCGGCATGTTGCTGCTGCTCGAGGTGGCGGTCACGGCGACCGACGAGCTGGTGGAGAACCATACGCGCGTGCTGCCGCAGAACGAGCGCGTGATGCACGTGTTCCTCACGCTCAACTACGGGCTCATCCTCGCGCTGCTGGTGCCGACGCTGCTCGAGTGGTCGGCGCTGCCCACGGCGATCGTGCCCGACCGCCACGGGGCCGCGAGCTGGATCCTGGCGCTGCTGGGCGCCACCGCGCTCGCCTGGTCGGTGCGCGACCTGGTGGCGTGGCGGCGCCTCGCGTTCCTCACCGCGTGATTCAGTGCAGCGATGGCGGGCGCAGCGCCTCGGGCGTGCGCATGTCGCGCGGGGCGTCGAAGTCCCGCGCCATGCCGCGCGAAGCCTCGACGCCCATCGGGAAGCCGCTGCGTTCGCTGTAGTGGCGCGCCGCGGCCTGCGCGGTGGACTCCTGCGCGGGCAGGGCCTGTGCGGTGACCACATCCAGCGCGGTGGCGCCCAGCACCGCGCCCATTACTCGCAAACCGAAAAATTGCCGGCCTTGCTGGTCGCACTCGCCGCAACTGATGGTGAAGGGTCAGATGGCGCACGAGGTGACCTTCACGATCGCGTCGCGCGGCTCCTCGATGCGGGGGTCGGGTACCTTGTCGCAGCGGATGTCCTTCTTGCCGTGCCAGACGAGCGCTCTCATGCGTCCTCCTGTGTGCGAAGCCGGGGCGACATTCGCCCGGAACCGCGAGTTGCACGGCGTGCACGGCCCACCGTCCGACGGAACCATGGGCGCAGTGGAGGCAAAATGCGGACCATGATGACCGTCACCGGCCCGCGCTTCGCCACCATCGACCTGGAGCGCGACGCGGGCACCTGCATCGCATTCCGCCGCGACATGTACGTGACCGCGTTCGGCACCGACGAGGGCCTCGATGCGGAGATGGGCGTGGATTGCGCGCTCTACCTTGCGCAGCTGCGCGAGCGCATCCGTCAGGTGCCCGAGGGAAATACCCACCTCTGGGAGGGGGATCGCATCGTGGGCCAGACCGAGGTGAGGCTCCTCGACGACGAGCCGGACGTGGGCTACGTGAGCCTTTTCTATGTCGTCCCGGAAGCGCGCGGCCGCGGGCTGGCGCGGCTGCTGCACGAGCATGTGGCGGATGTCTTCCGCCGCCGCGGCATGCGCACGCTGCGCCTGAGCGTCTCGCCCACCAATGCCCACGCGCTCGCGTCCTACCGCAACCTGGGATGGGTCCACGTGGGCGAGCGCGCGCATCCCCGGGGCACCATGCACGTGATGGAGCACTCGCTATGAGCGCCGGAAACATCCGCCTCGCGCGGCCCGATGACGCGCCTGCGATCCAGGCGATCTACGCGCCGGTGGTTCGCGCGACACCGATCTCCTTCGAGCTCGAGGTGCCCGATGTGGACGAGATTCGCGCGCGCATCGAGAAGACGCTGCCGCTTTTCCCGTGGCTCGCCTGGGAAGACAGCGGCACGCTCGCCGGCTATGCGTATGCAAGCCGTCATCGCGAGCGGCGCGCCTACCAATGGTCCGTGGACGTGACGTGCTACGTGCACGAGGCCTGGCGCGGCCGCGGCGGCGGCACCGCCCTCTACCGGAAGCTGCTTGCGATCCTGCGGCGGCAGGGATTCTTCAACGCGTATGCCGGCATCACGCTGCCCAATCCGGCGAGTGTCGCGCTGCATGAGGGCGTGGGCTTCCGCCCGCTCGCCGTGTACCGCAACGTCGGGTACAAGGCGGGCGCATGGCGCGACGTGGGCTGGTGGGCGTGCGAGATCGCGCCGCCGGTGCCCGATCCCGCCGAGCCGTCGACGCTAGCCGCGCTCGGGCCGCGGGTACTGCACGAGGCGTGAAGCGCGCCGCGCGAACGGGTCCAGCTTCGCCAGCATGCGTTCCTGCCGCCGGGAGATGAGCGGGTAGTGCCGCAGCTCGACCAGTCGATCGTGCGTCTGCCAGCAGGAGCGGCTCGCGGTCACCCATTCGGCGGGATCGACCCGGCGCATGTCGAACGCCACCGAGTAGCTGCGCAGCGTCTTGTGCCCGCGCCGGTTCGAATACTCGTGGAAATACGACAGCGCCAGCTCGCGCAGCGTGCGATAGATGGGATCGCGGTAACGCAGCGGCGGGCCGTTGGTCTTCGAGATCGCGCCCCACGCGCCGTGCTGGCGGAACACCGCGATCACGTGCGGGTAATCGGAGAGGTCGCAATCGAGGTGCAGCAGCAGCGGGCGCTGGCCGTTCAGCCACATCGCCGCCGCCGCCACCATCGCGCCCTCGATGCAATGGGCGCGGCGCTGGCGCAGCACCTCGCGCACCGACAGGATGGTCTCGCCACCGATCTCGTGGTTGCAGGGGATGGCGTTCAGGAAGGCCTGGATCTTCTCCGGGGTGTCGAGGCGCCGGAGGCACGCGTATTCCCGCAGCGTGATGCCCAGGTCCTCGCGGCTCGCGCGCCGCTTCGCCGCCAGGGGAACCGCCGCCCTGCCACCATCCATCTTCTTCGCGTTCTTCCGGGTTGCCACAGGCATGTCCCTCCCTGGAGAAGACACAAGGCGCCTAGGTTAATCGAAACGCGCGCCCCCCATCGCGAGGCATACCCGGGCGACCCCCGCGCCCGGCAGGGCGACATCCACCACTTCGACCGGCCGGCCGTAGAGCGCGGAAAGGTTCGCGGAATCGACGGCGACGCCCGTGGCGCCGTTCGCGATGGCCGCGCCCGCGCGCAGCAGGATCGCGCGATCGGCGATGCGCAGCGCATGGTCGGGATGATGCGTCGTGAAGAGAATCGCGGCGCCCGCGTCCCGCAGCCGCGCGATCTCGTCCAGGACGCGGGCCTGGTTGGCGAAGTCGAGGTTCGCGGTCGGCTCGTCCATGAGCAACACGCGTGCTTCGGTGGCGAGCGCGCGCGCGATGAGCGCCAGCTGGCGCTCGCCGCCGCTCAGCCGCTGGATCGGCCGCTCCGCGAGTGCGGCGATGCCGAGGCGCTCGAGCGCTTCCTGGGCGGCGGCACGATCGGACGCGCCGGGCCGCGAGAACACGCCGTGGTGCGAGGTGCGCCCCATCTCCACCATTTCCCGCACGCTGAAATCGAAATAGCTTTGCGCCGCTTGCGGCACGTAGGCCACGCGCAGCGCCCGTTCACGCGGCGCCAGCGCATCGAGCGGCCGCCCGTCCAGCTCCACCGCGCCCGCGAGCGGCGGCAGCAGCCCCAGGAGCGTGCGCATGAGCGTGGTCTTGCCGCTGCCGTTGGGACCCAGCAGGCAAGTGACTTCTCCCGGCACGAGCGTCGCATCGAGCCCCTCGCCCACGCGCCGGTCGCGAAAGCCGAAGCCCAGCGCGCGCGCCGCGAGGCTCATGCGCCGCGGCGCAGCGCGATCGCCATCAGCGCCACGAAGACCGGCGTGCCCACGAAGGCGGTGACGACGCCGGGCGGCACCTCGGTCGCGAAGGCCGTGCGGCAGAGCGTATCCACGGCGAGCATGAATGCGGCGCCGAGCACCATCGATAGCGGCAGCACACGGGCGAAGGCGGCACCTGCGAGCATGCGTGCGGCATGCGGCACCACGAGACCGATCCAGCCGATCGTGCCCGCGATGGCGACCGCGGCCGCGGTGACGAGCGTGGCGCACGCGATGACGACGATGCGCAGCGCCCCCACCGGCAGGCCGAGCGAACGCGCCTCGTCCTCCGAGAGCGCCAGCACGTCGATGCGCCAGCGCAGGATCGCCAGCGGCGCGAGCCCCACGACCAGGGCCGCGAGCGTGGGCCCCAGGTCGCGCGGCGTGACGCCCGTGAAGCTGCCGAGGAGCCAGAAGGTGATCGCGGGAAGCTGGTTGTATGGGTCCGCGACATATTCGGCGAACGCGATGCCGGCGCCCAGGAGCGAGCCTACCACCACGCCGCTCAGTATCAGCGTGAGCAGCGCATCGCGTCCGCGCACCCAGGTCGCGACCGCCACGACGATGCCCACCGCGAGCATGCCGCCCGCGAACGCGAGCGCCTGGATGGCCACGATGGGCAGCGCGAGAAGGATTCCGGTTGCCGCGCCCAGGGCGCAGCCTGCCGCCACGCCGAGGATGTCCGGCGAGACCAGTGGATTCTTGAAGAGCCCCTGGTAGGAAGCCCCCGCCGCGGCGAGCGCCGCACCCACCGCGAGCGCCGCGGCCACGCGCGGCGCGCGCACCTGCAGCACCACCGCCTGCACATTGGCCGCGAGCCCGCTGTCCCCGCCGGCGATCGCCGACCACAATGCGGCCCACACGTCGCCCATCGCGACCGGGAAGCGGCCCACCGCGAAGCTCCACAGCACGAGCATGGCGAGCAACGCGCAGGCCGCCGCGAGCCACAGCGGAAAGCGGGCGCGCGGGATGATCATCGGCGCGTCACGCCGCGGGCGTGGCGGGCTCGAACGCCTGCGTGACGCGGCCGGCGCCTTCGGCGGAATAGCCGGGGAGCGTGGCCACCATCGCGGCGAATTCGTCGCTGCGGAGGAGCTCGACCAGGCCGCGCATCGCGGGCATGTCGAGCGCTTCCTCGTGGCAGGCGAGGTAGTAGCGCTCGTCGCATAGCGGCACGAAATCGAGCCGGTAGAGCGCGGCGGCGGCCTGCACGCCCAGTCCCACGTCGGCTTGCTGCCCGGCGATGAGTGCCGCGACCGCGGCGTGGGTCATTTCCTCGCTGTCGTAACCCAGGATGCGGGCGCGGTCGAGCCCGCTCGCGGAGATGAAGAACTCGAGGAGCGCGCGCGTGCCCGAGCCGCGCTGCCGGTTGGCGAGCCGCACCCCGGGGCGTGCGAGGTCCGCGATCCCGCCAATGCCCCGGGGGTTGCCGGTGCGCACCATGAGGCCCTGGGTGCGGGTGGCGAACTGGACCAGGCGATAGTCCTCGAGCGGCAGCCCCTCGCGATAGCGCCGCCGCAGCAGCTCGCCCAGCGGGCCGTCCGGGACGTGGAAGCCGGCCACGTCGCACTCGCCGCGGCGCAGTGCCGCCAGCGCGTCGAAGCTGCCCTTGTATTGCAGGTCCATGGTGATGCCCGCGCCGGCGGCGAGGCCGCGCAACTCGCCGATGGCGAAGTCGTGGCTCGCCTGCACGGCGATCGCCGCCGTCGCCTCGCCCAGCGACGCGTTGAGCGAGCGCGCGAATTCGGCGGCGAGGTTCTCCAGCTCGGGTGCGAGGCGCGCCTGGGCGCGCCTCCCGGCCCACAGCAGCCGTTCGCCGAGCGCGGTGAGGGTCGAGCCCCTGCCGCGCTCCTTGGTCACCAGCGGCGCGCCGAAGAACGCTTCCCACTCCGCCACCACGTTCCACGCGTGGCGATACGAGATGCCGGCCTTGTCCGCGGCCTGGGTGAGCTTTCCCGAAGCGTCGAGCTCCCCCAGCACCTTGATGAGCTGGAAGTCGAACTCGCGCTCGGTCTCGGCGCAGAAGCGCCACACGGGCCGGATGTCGATGCGGATCATCGCGGCATTATGGCGCGAAGCCCGCTCCGGCAAGGAACCGCGCGCGTGGCGAGAGCGGGATCAGGAACCGGTGCCGGCGTTGGGGAAGAAGAGCTGCTGGCCGTCGATCCTGTAGCCCGCGATGGCCTGCTGGCCCTGCGGCGATACCAGCCAGTCGATGAACCTCTGTCCCAGCTCCTTCTTCACGTCCGGATGCTTCGCCGGGTTCACCAGCATCACGCCGTACTGGTTGAAGAGGCGCTTGTCGCCTTCGACGAGGATCGCCAGCTCCCCGCGGTTCCTGAAGGAGAGCCACGTGCCGCGATCGGCGAGCGTGTATGCGTTCATGCCGGAAGCGGTGTTCAGCGTGGGACCCATGCCCGAGCCGGTCTCGCGATACCACGTGCCCTTCGGCTCGATCCCCGCCATCTTCCAGTAGCGCAGCTCCGCCGAGTGCGTGCCGCTCTTGTCCGCGCGGGAAACGAACGGTGCCTGCGCCTGCGCGATCCTGCGGAAGCCTTCCACGACATCGCTGCCCTTCGCATGCGCCGGATCGTTGCCGGGACCCACGACGATGAAATCGTTGTACATCACTTCGTAGCGCTTCACGCCCTGGCCTTCGGCGAGAAATTTCTCCTCCGCGGGCCGGTCGTGGACGAAGACCACGTCGGCGTCTCCCCGGCGTCCCATGTCGAGCGCCTGTCCCGTGCCCACGGCCACCACGTGCACGTCGAAGCCGAGCGCCTTCCTCGCCTCGGGCAGCAGGTACTTGAAGAGGCCCGATTGCTCGGTCGACGTGGTCGAGGCGACGGTGATGAAGTCCTGCGCCGTCGCGGCCTGTGCGGCGGGCGCCAGGGCCGCGGCGAAGGCGGCGGTGATTCCGCCGGCGGTGAGGCGTTCGAGGCAACGAAGGGGATTCATGGGAGCTCTCCTGCGAGGAAAAGCGCCGCCTCTCGCGAGGCCGGCGCGGAAAAGAACCGCTCGGCGGGCGTGACCTCGGTCAGGCGGCCCGCGTCGAGGAAGAAGATCTCGTCGGCGAAGCGCCGCGCGAGGCCGAGGTTGTGCGTGGTCATGACCACGGTCGTTCCGGCAGCATGGATCTCCTGCACGATGCGCTCGACTTCACCGGCCGCCGCGGGATCGAGGCTCGACGTGGGCTCGTCGAGGAAAAGCAGCGCGGGCTCCAGCGCCCAGGCACGGGCGAGCGCGATGCGTTGCTGCTCGCCGCCCGAGAGCGCGCGGGCCTGGCGCCGGGCGATGTGGCTGAGGCCTACGCGCGCGATGGCACGGCGCGCGAGCTGCTCGCGGTCGGCGGGGGCCGTGCCATTGATCCCGAGCGCGTACTCGACGTTGGCGAGGGCGGTGCGCCGCAGCATCACCGGCCGCTGGAACACCATCGCCTGCGATCGCGGGCGCTCGGCGCGGCCGGCAAATGTGATCGTGCCGGTCGTGGGCACGAGCAGGCCGTGCAGCGTTCGCAGCAACACGCTCTTGCCGGAGCCGTTCGCGCCGAGGACGGCGATGCGTCGCCCCGCCTCGATCGCGAGGTCCACGTCGCGCAGCGCCTGCACGTCGCCGAAGCGGATGCCGAGGCCACGCGCATCCAGCGGCAGCATCGCTTCAGCCATGGCGGCGCGCGCTCCATTCGCGCAGGGCGTAGGCGAGCGCGTTCACCGCCAGCACCACGAGGATCAGCACGATGCCCAGCGCGAGGGCCAGCGGCAGGTCGCCCTTGGTGGTCTCGAGCGTGATCGCGGTGGTCATCACGCGGGTGACGCCATCGATGTTGCCGCCGACGACCATGACGGCGCCCACCTCCGAAGCGGCGCGCCCGAACCCCAGCAGCACGACGGTGAGGAGCGAAAAGCGCAGGTCCACGAGCAGCGTGGGCACGGCGCGCGCGGGCGAGACCCCGAGCGAGGTGAGCTGCTCGCGGTATTCGCCCCATCCGTCTTCCACCATCTGGCGGCAGAGTGCGGCGACCATCGGCAGCACGAGCAGCGTCTGCGCGAGGACGATCGCGGTGGGGGTGAAGAGGATGCCGAGCGATCCCAGCGGCCCCGCGCGCGACAGCAGCAGGTAGACCAGCAGCCCCACGACGACCGAGGGCAGGCCCAGCAGCGCGTTGAGGAACACGATCGCCACGCGCCGCCCCCGGAACCGGTGCACCGCGATCCATGCGCCGAGCGGCAAGCCGATGGCGCAAGCCATGAGCGCGGCGGCGAGGCTCACCTCGAGCGACAGGGAAACGATGCGCCGGAGCTCCCGGTCGGCGCCCGCGATCAGGCGCACTGCGAGCGCGAAGCTCGCGAGGATGTCCGACATGCCCCGATTCTCGCAGGCGGCCCGCGAAAATCAGATATGAAGCGCAGTGCCTATTGGGTCACGCGAAGCCCACGCTGCGCCGGTCGATCGACACCGCCTTCACCAGCGCGAAGACGCGCATGCCGGGTGCCAGGCCCAGCTGCACCGCGGCCCTGCGCGTGATGCGTGCGGTGAGCGGCGTGGAGCCCACGCGCAGCTCGACATCGACGATCGCGCCGAACTCCTCGCTCAGCGAGACGATCGTGGCGTCGAGCACGTTCTGCACGCTGAGGCCGCGCGGGCGCTCGATGGCGAGCGACACGTCGCGTGCGCGGATGCGGGCGCGCACGGGCTCCCCGGACAGCGCGTCGACGTTGGGCAGCACGAGCTCGCCGTCCGCGAACGCGAGCACCGTGAGGCCGAAGGTCTCGTCGTGGCGGGCGACGCGGGTCTCGATCACCGCGCCCGCCTCGAAGCGCCCGGTGAGCGGCCGCAGCTCGGGACGCACCAGCACCTGCGCCGTGGGCCCCTGCGCCACCGTGCGGCCGTCGGAGACGAGCACCAGGTGGTCGGCGAGCCGCGTGACTTCCTCGATGGCGTGGCTCACGTAGACGATCGGCAGGTGCAGCTCGTCGCGCAGCAGCTCGACGTATTGCAGGATCTCGGACCGGCGCGCGGCGTCGAGCGAGGCGAGCGGCTCGTCCATGAGCAGGATGCGCGGGCACGAGAGCAGCGCCCGCCCGATCGCGACCCGCTGGCGTTCGCCGCCGGAAAGCTCGCCGGTGCCGCGGTCGAGCAGGGGCTTGAGCCCCAGCAGGTCGAGCACCCGGGCGCGGTCCACGAAGCGCTCCGCCGCGGGCGTGAGCGCCTCGCCATAGGCGAGGTTGGCGCGCACGCTCAGGTGGGGAAAGAGCAGCGCATCCTGGAAGACGTAGCCCACGCGGCGCCGCTCGGGCGGGATGTCGATGCCGGCCGAGGAATCGAACAGCACGCGCCCGCCGATGGCGATGCGGCCCCGCACCGGCCGCGTGATGCCGGCGATGGCGTTCACGATGGTGCTCTTGCCGGCGCCCGAGCGGCCGAAGAGCGCCACGATGGAGGCGTCGCTCGCGAAGGCGGCGTCGACATCGAAGGTGCCGCGGCGCACGGCGATGTCGACTTCAAGCATGGCGTTTCCTGGCGGCGCGGCGCACCAGCCATTCGGAAACCACCAGCGCGGCCAGCGACACCGCGACCGAGAGCAGGGCGAGGCGCAACGCCACGGCGTCGCGGCCCGGCACCTGTGTCGCGGCGTAGATGGCGAGGGGCAGCGTGCGCGTCTCGCCGGGAATGTTCGAGACGAACGTGATGGTGGCGCCGAACTCGCCCAACGCGCGCGCGAAGGTGAGGAGGGACCCGGTCACCACGCCGGGCAGCGCGAGCGGCAGCGTGACGGTGAAGAACACGCGCGAACGCCGCGCGCCGAGCGTGCGCGCCGCGACCTCCAGCCGCGGATCGACCGCCTCGATCGCGAGGCGCGTGGCACGCACCAGCAGCGGAAAACCCATGATGGCCGCAGCGAGCGCCGCACCGGTCCAGCGGAAGGCGAACACGATACCGAGCGGCTCCAGCAGCCGGCCGATCGGGCCGTGGGTCCCGAAGAGCACCAGCAGCGCATAGCCCACGACCACCGGCGGCAGCACGAGCGGCAGGTGGACCACGGCATCGAAGAGCGTCTTGCCGGGAAAGGACTTGCGCGCCAGCACGAAAGCGATGGCGACGGCGAACGGCAGGCTGCCGGCCAATCCCCAGAACGCCACCTTCAGGCTGAGTGCGAGGACCTCCAGCTCAGCCTGCGAGGGCATCGCTCACGGGGCGACGAAACCGAGGCCGGTGAAGATCGACATCGCCTCGCGCGAGGCGAGGAAGTTCTCGAACGCGGCCCCTGCCGCCGATGTGCTGCGCTTCACGCGCAGCATCGCATACACGATGCGCGGATGCGATTCCGGCGGGAAGCGGTCGACGATGCGCACGGCGCGCTCGGCCATGGCGTCGGTGCGATAGACGATGCCCAGCGGCGCCTCGGCATGCGCCACCAGCGCCAGCGCCGCACGCACGTTTTCCGCGGGCGCGAGCTGCTTCTCGACGGCGGGCCACGCGCCGAGGCTCGTGAGCGCGAGCTGGGCGTAGCGGCCCGCGGGGACCGCTTCCGGATCCGCGACGGCGAGGCGCTTGCCGCCCAAGGGGGCGGCGAGGTCAACGCCGGGTGCAAGCTTCACCTGCACCGCGGATGTGGCCGGCGCCACCAGCACCAGCTCGTTGGCGACGAGGCTGCGGCGCGAGCCGGGCGCGGCCAGCCCCTTCTGCTCGACGTAGTCCGCCCACTCCGGGTCGGCGGAGATGAAGAGGTCCGCGGGAGCGCCGTTCTCGATCTGGCGCGCCAGCGCATTGCTGCCCGCGAAGGACAGCACGACGCGGTGCCCGGTGCGCTCCTCGAAGGGCTTGGCCACCGCCTCCAGCCCTTCCTGCAGGCTCGCCGCGGCGAAGACCGTGACCTTCTCGGCGCTCGCGAGGGGCGAGACGAGGAGCGTGACCAGCAACGCCGCGAGGCGGCGCCAACGGCTCACTTGCCGGCTTCGGAAATCAGCTTCTGCAGCTCGCCCGACTGGTACATCTCCTTCATGATGTCGCAGCCGCCGACGAATTCGCCATTCACGTAGAGCTGCGGGATGGTGGGCCAGTTGGCGAACTGCTTGATGCCCTCGCGGATCTCGGGATCCTGCAGCACGTCGACGGTGAACACTTCGCCCGCGCCGCACAGCTTGAGGATCTGTGTGGCCGTGGCCGAGAAGCCGCACATGGGCATCTGCGGCGAGCCCTTCATGTAGAGCACGACGGGGTGGCCGGCGACCTGTTGCTGGATGGTTTCGTGCACGCTCATGGATTTCTCCTGGTTGAAGTGTCGATCTTACCGCCAGCCACGCGCGGAACGCCCGCGAGGTCGGGGATCGAGACGATCTCCGCGAAGCCCGCCGCCGTGAGCAATGCACGCGCCGCGCCCGCCTGGTCGTGGCCATGCTCGAAGAGCAGCCACGCGCCGCGCTCGAGGTGCGCCGGCCCTCCCGCGACGATGGCGCGGATCGAGCCGAGCCCGTCCGCGCTGCCGTCGGTGAGCGCGCCCGCGGGCTCGAAGCGCAGGTCGCCCTGGGCGAGATGGGCGTCCCCGGCGGCGACGTAGGGCGGGTTGGCGACGACCAGCTCGAAACGCTCGCCCGCGACGGGGGCATACCACTCGCCCTGGCGAAAATCGATGCGGCCGGCGCAGCCGAGCGCCGCGGCGTTCGAGCGGGCCACCGCGAGCGCGGCGGCACTGGTGTCGGTGGCCGTGACCGTGAGGCCGGGCCGTTCGCACGCGAGCGTGACGGCGATGGCGCCGGATCCCGTGCCGAGATCGAGGCACCTGCCGTGGCTGCCCACGCGCAGCAGCGCCTGCTCGACCAGCGTCTCGGTTTCCGGGCGGGGAATGAGCACATCGGGGCCGACGCCGAATTCGCGCGAATAGAACTCGCGCCGTCCCAGCAGGTACGCGACCGGGTGCCCCATCGAGCGGCGTGCGACGAGCGTATCGATGCGCGCGTCCTCGGTTTCCGTGAGCACCCGCATCGGGTTCGCCACCAGGTACGCGCGGTCCACGCCGAGCAGGTGCGTGAAGATCGCCTGCGCATCGACCTTGCCGATGGCGGCGGTCGCCTCCTCGAGCGCGGCCTTGAGCGTGAGCATCAGCCGTTCTCCGCAAGCCCCGCGAGCTGCTCGGCCTGGTGCTCGGCCGCGAGCGCGCCGGTGAGCTCCGCCAGGTCGCCGTCCATGACCTGGTCGATCTTGTAGAGCGTGAGGTTGATGCGGTGGTCGGTCACGCGGCCCTGCGGGAAGTTGTAGGTGCGGATGCGGTCGGAGCGGTCGCCCGAGCCGATGAGGCTCTTCCTCTCGCTCGCCTCCTTCGCCTGCTGCTCGCGCGCCTGCTTGTCCTTGATGCGCGAGGCGAGCACGCGCCACGCCTGCTCGCGGTTCTTGTGCTGGCTGCGCGCGTCCTGGCACTCGACCACGATGCCCGTGGGCAAGTGCGTGAGGCGCACCGCCGAATCGGTCTTGTTCACGTGCTGGCCGCCCGCGCCGCTCGCGCGATACGTGTCGACGCGGACGTCGGAAGGGTTGATCTCGACGTCGGTCGCTTCCGCTTCCGGCATTACGGCCACGGTGGCGGCCGACGTGTGGATGCGGCCCTGGGTCTCCGTGGCCGGCACGCGCTGCACGCGATGGCCGCCGGATTCGAACTTGAGCTTCGAGTACGCGCCGGCACCGGCGATGCGCGCGATGACCTCCTTGTAGCCCCCGGCTTCACCGGCGCTCTCGGAGATGATCTCCACCTGCCAGCGGTTGCGCTCGGCGAAGCGCGCGTACATGCGGAAGAGGTCGCCCGCGAAGAGCGCGCTCTCGTCGCCGCCGGTGCCGGCGCGAATCTCCAGCAGCAGGTTGCGCTCGTCGTTGGGATCCTTCGGCAGCAGCATGCGCTGCAGCTCCTCCTCGAGGGCGGCGAGGCGCTCGCGCCCGGCGCGCATCTCGTCCTCGGCGAAGTCGCGCATCTCGGCGTCGCGCGCCATCTCGGCAGCCGCGGCGATGTCGCCTTCGGTGCGGCGGTAGTGCGCGAAGACCTCGGCCACCGGCTGGATCTCGGCGCGCTCCTGCGACAGCCGGCGGTAGTTGTCGAGGTCGTTGACCACGTCGGGGTCGGCGAGACGGTGGTCGATCTCCTTCAGGCGCGCGTCGAGCGCGGCGAGGCGCGCGGCAATGGTGTCCTTCATCCGTCGCGCGCCGTGTCCGCCGGTCCCACTTCGGGATAGAGCCGCTCGATGGCGCGCACGAGCTCCGCGCGCTCCGCCTCGGCCGCGCGCGACAGCGCCTGCGTGGGATGGTGCAGGAACTTGTTGGCGAGCCCCTTGGCGAGCGCTTCGAGCACGACCCCCGGATCCTCGCCGCGGGCGAGCCGTGCCTTGGCGCGCGCGAGCTCGGCGTCGCGATACTGGTCCGCGCGCCGGCGCAGCTCCACGATCGCGGGGGCGGCCGCACGGGCACCCTGCCAGGCGCGGAAGGCCTCGACCTGCTGCGCCACGATCGCCTCGGCCGCGGCGACCGCGGACTGGCGGCTTTCCGCGCCCTGCTGGACGATGGAGCCGAGGTCGTCGATGGTGTAGAGGAACACGTCGCTCAGCTCGCGCACCGCCGCATCGACGTCGCGCGGCACGGCGAGGTCCACGACGAACATGGGGCGGCGCCGGCGCGCCTTGAGAGCCGCCTCCATCATGGGACGGGTGATGATCGGCTCGGCGGCCGCGGTGCCGGTCACCACGATGTCGAACTCGTGCAGCCGGCTCGGGAGCGCATCCAGCCCGATCGCGCTCGCCATGAGCCGCTCGGCGAACGCCTCGGCGCGGGCCACGGTGCGATTGGCCACGACGATCGCGCGGGGCTGCTGGGCGGCGAAGTACGTGGCGGCCAGCTCCACGATCTCGCCCACGCCCACCAGCAACAGGCGGGTGCGCGAGAGGTCGCCGAAGACGTTCTGGGCGAGCTTGAGCGCCGCGGCCGACATCGAGATCGATTGGGCGCCCAGGCCGGTATCGGTGCGCACGGCCTTGGCGACGGAAAACGTGTGCTGGAAAACCTGGCCCAGGAGCGGTCCCAGCGTGCCGGCGGATTCCGCGGTCCGCACGGCCTGCTTCACCTGCCCGAGGATCTGCGGCTCGCCGAGGACCATCGAGTCCAGCCCGCAGGCGACCCGGAAGGCGTGGCGCACGGCCGCCTCACCCGTATGGCAGTAGAGGGCATCGGCGATCGCCACCCCGGCAAGGTCGCCCTGCCGGATGAGCCAGGAGCGGACGGCGCCGATATCCTGGGCCCGGCAGTAGACCTCCGTGCGGTTGCAGGTGGAGACGAGCACCGCCTCGGCGACGCCGGGCTGCGCGGCGAGCTCCGCGAGGGCGTCGGCCTGGCGCTCCGGCGGGAAGGCGAGCTTTTCGCGCACTTCCAGGGGGGCGCTGTGGTGGTTGATGCCGAAGGCGTGGAGGGACATGAGGGTCGAAAATTATAACAGCCGCCCCTCGCGAGCCCTTTGTGCGCTATGCACTATCTTCCCCCGCCTTTCTGGGGTAGCCTTTCTTTACAAAAAGAATCCAGAATCCCTGTCATCATATTGATTTAGCTGGAAGTCGTTACCATGGCTGCGCAGCCACACGCATTCAGCGCCCTCGGGCGCGCCCTCGTCCAGCACGGCCGGCTCGTGCAGGCGGATGCGAACGCCATCCAGGCCGAGGCGGCCAAGTCGAACCTGCCCTTCATCCAGCAGCTCATCGCGTCGCGCAAGCTGTCGGCGAAGGAGGTGTCGCAGTTCGCCGCCGAGACGTTCGGCTACCCGTTGCTCGACCTCAACGCCGTCGATATCGACCAGTTGCCGATCAACGTGATCGACAACAAGATCGCCGCGAACCATCGCGTGGTGGCGCTCGGCAAGCGCGCCAACCGCGTCTTCGTCGCGATGTCGGACCCCTCCAACGAGCAGGTGTTGCAGGAGGTCAAGTTCGCGACCGGCCTGTCGATCGAGCCGGTGGTGGTCGAGGACGACAAGCTCACCCTGATGGTGAAGCGGCTCACCGACTCGTCGGCCAAGGCGATCGACATCTCGGGCGAGGAGGTGGACTTCTCCGGCATCGAGGTGGCCGAGGAGGATACGCAGCAGGAGCTCGCGGCGGCCGAGGAGGTCGAGGACGCGCCCGTGGTGCGCTACGTCCACAAGATCATGCTCGACGCGATCAACGGCGGCGCCTCCGACATCCACTTCGAGCCGTACGAGAAGTTCTACCGCATCCGCTACCGCACCGACGGCGTGCTCTACGACGTGGCCCAGCCGCCGCTCGCGATCAAGGAGAAGATCGCCTCGCGCATCAAGGTCATCTCGAAGATGGACATCTCCGAGAAGCGCGTGCCGCAGGACGGGCGCATGAAGATCAGCCTCTCGAAGACGCGCGCGATCGACTTCCGCGTGAGCTCGCTGCCGACGCTCTTCGGCGAGAAGATCTGCATGCGGATCCTCGATCCCTCGAGCGCCACGCTCGGGATCGACGCGCTGGGCTACGAGCCGGACCAGAAGGAGAAGCTGCTGGCGGCGGTGCAGCGGCCTTACGGGATGGTGCTGGTCACCGGGCCCACCGGCTCCGGCAAGACGGTGTCGCTCTACACCTGCCTCAACATCCTGAACAAGCCCGGCATCAACATCTCGACCGCCGAGGATCCCGCGGAAATCAACCTGCCCGGCATCAACCAGGTCAACGTGAACGACAAGGCGGGCCTCACCTTCGCCGCCGCGCTCAAGTCCTTCCTGCGCCAGGATCCGGACGTGATCATGGTGGGCGAGATCCGCGACCTCGAGACCGGCGAGACCGCGATCAAGGCGGCGCAGACGGGCCACATGGTGCTGTCGACGCTGCACACCAACGATGCGCCCACGACGCTCACGCGCCTGATGAACATGGGCATCGCCCCGTTCAACATCGCCTCCTCCGTGATCCTCATCACGGCGCAGCGCCTGGCGCGCAAGCTGTGCAGCTGCAAGAAGCCGATCGACATCCCCGAGGAGGCGCTGCTGCGCGCGGGCTTCAAGGAGGATGATCTGGACGGCACATGGCAGCCCTACGGTCATGTGGGCTGCGAGCTATGCAAGAATACCGGCTACAAGGGCCGCGTCGGTATATACCAGGTGATGCCGATCTCCGAGGAGATGCAGCGCATCATCATGAAAAACGGCACCGCCATCGATCTCTCCGACCAGGCCAAGCGCGAAGGTGTCAACGACCTTCGCCGGTCGGGCTTGCTGAAGGTGCGCAAGGGCCTGACTTCCCTGGAGGAAGTCGAAGCGGTCACCAACGAGTAGGGAGCGAGTCATGGCAGCGGTCGCGAAAAAACCCCCGCAACGGGACTCCAAGGGCGAGGTCAAGCTCTACAACTTCACCTGGAGCGGCAAGGACCGGGCGGGCAAGGTCGTCAAGGGGGAGATGCGCGCCGGCGGCCAGAACATGGTCATCGCGGCGCTGCGCCGCCAGGGCATCACCGTCTCGAGCGTGAGGAAGGCGCGGCTCGGCA
>Ga0068851_10000412_pt1 | contig 19247 bp, 19 predicted proteins | sample KBSCornC12_FD_66588 | JGI IMG/M metagenome (GOLD analysis project Ga0068851, IMG submission 66588) | Corn rhizosphere microbial communities from Kellogg Biological Station, Michigan, USA - KBS Corn C1-2 | ecosystem: Host-associated > Plants > Roots > Rhizosphere > Soil ...
CGGGTTGATGATGCGCACCAGCACGGCCGGGAAGTCCGCCGGCAGCCACTGCGCCGTGCCGCGCGTGAGGTGCACCGGGATGGCATGGCGCTTCGCGAAGCGCGCCACGCCGCCGATGTGGTCGTCATGCTCGTGCGTCACCACGATGCCGGCGAGGCTCGAAGGCGCCAGCCCCACGCGCTCCAGGCGCATGCAGGTGTCGGCCAGCGTGAAGCCGCAATCCATCATGACCCGCGTGGTGCCGCATTCGACCACCAGCGCGTTGCCGGAGCTGCCGCTGCCGAGCGAGGTGAAGCGCAACGCCACTACTTGAGCTGCTCGTACAGCAGCCCGAGGATCTTGCGGCCCGTGGCGGAATTCTCCGGCGCGCCCTGCGAGTTCTGCACCTGCACCTGCGAGCTGTTGGTGCCGGCATCGGCGACGTGGATGCGGTACTGCGGCTGCGAGCTCTTGGGCGGCGCACGCCAGAACATGAGCTTGTCCACGAACGAGGTCTTCTCGCCGGCGGTCTTCGGCGCCTCGGCCTCGGGATCGATGTAGCGCACGAAGAACAATCCCTTGGAGCGGTCGCGGTCCTCCACGGTGAAGCCGACGCGGTCGAGCGCCAGGCCCACGCGGCGCCAGGCACGGTCGAAGCCGTCGTTCACGACCAGCGGGCCGCCGTTGGCATTCTCGAGCACCGCATTGCGCGACTCGGCGGGCGGCGGCTGCGTGGCTCGGGTGGGCGTGCCCTTCGACTTGTCGAGGGACGCGGTCTGCGTGGTGGCTTCCGGGCCGCCGATCTTCAGCAGCAGCCGCGACAGCATCTCCGCCTCGGCCTCGCGGTCGGCGGGCAGCGCCTGCCAGCGCGTCTGGTCCTGCGTGTTGGAGACGTAGATCTCCTCCATCGCGCGGTTGCTGATGATGACCTCGGTGGTGTTGGGCTCGACGCCCTTCTCCAGGCGCGTGCGGAACTTGTCGCGCCGCGGGGTCGACCACATCTTGTCGAACACCTTGCCCACGGTACGGCGAATGATGTCGTCGGGGATCTTGGTGCGGTCCTCGTGCCAGTCCGTCTCCATGATGCCGATCTCGGGCTGCTCCACCGTGAGCGAGTAGCCGTTGTCGATCCAGAACTGCCGCACCACGGGCCACACCTGTTCCGGCGTGCCCTTCACCACGAGCCAGCGCTGGTCGCCGCCGCGCTCGAGGCGCCCGCCCTCGACCTTCGGCAGGACCGCGGTCTGCGCGCTTTCCGCGGGCGTGCCCTTCTGCTGCTGGCTGTATTGCGAGTACGACGTCTGCGCGCGCGGATCCGGGATCGCGTAGCGGTCGTCCATCGTGGGCGACGTGAGCTCGGGCGGGACCTCGAGCGGCTGGGCGGCGCGTGCCTGCGCGCCCTTGTATTCCTGGGACTTGCTGCTCTCGAACAGCGAGCATCCCGCGATCGAGGCGAGCACGAGGGCGGCGAGGCCGGAACGCAAAAGCATCATGGAGGTGCGGTCTTTCATTGCAGGCAGCCGGCTTCTCGCAGCGCGGCGGCGACGGTTTCGTGGTGGGCGGCGACGAGCGGGGTGAGCGGCAGCCGCATGCCCGGCTCGATGCGGCCCATGCGCTGCAGCGCCCACTTCACCGGGATCGGGTTCGACTCGACGAAGAGGTGCCGGTGCAGCGGCAGCAGGCGGTTGTTGATGGCGACGGCGCCCTTCATGTCGCCCTTCGCCGCGGCGGCGCACAACTCGTGCATGAGGCGCGGGGCCACGTTCGCCGTCACCGAGATCACGCCGTGCGCGCCGAGGGCCATGTAGGCGAGCGCGGAGTCGTCGTTGCCGCTGAAGACGAGGAAATCCTTCGGCATGCGCTTCATGAGGTCGGTGACGCGCTCGATGTTCCCGGTCGCGTCCTTGATGCCGACGATGCCCTTCAGCTCCGCGAGCCGCAGGATGGTGTCGTTGGCGAGGTCGGCCACCGTGCGCGAGGGCACGTTGTAGAGCAGGATCGGGATGTCGGTGGATTCGGCGATGGCCCTGAAATGCTGGTACAGGCCTTCCTGCGTGGGCTTGTTGTAGTACGGCACCACCGAAAGCGCGTAATCCGCGCCGGCCTTCTTCGCGAACTTCGTGAGCGCGACCGCTTCGCGCGTGGAATTGCCGCCGGTGCCGGCGATGACGGGAACGCGGCCCGCGGCCGCCTCGATGGCGGTCTCGATGAGGCGCTCGTGCTCCTCCACGTCCACCGTGGGCGATTCGCCCGTGGTGCCGACGATCACGATGCCATCCGTGCCTTCGGCGACGTGCCAGTCGATGAGGTTCTTCAGGCCTGCGAGGTCGAGCGCCCCGTCGGCCTTCATCGGCGTGACGATGGCAACGATGCTTCCGGAAAGCATTGGATCGGGCCGTTGAAAATCGCGATTTTACCTGATGCCGTCGCGATCCCGGCGTCATTCGCGGCGTGCGCAGATGCGCTGCACCGCCGCCGGCCGCGGCTCCTCGACCACCAGGTCCTCGTAGGCGAGCACCCGCAGCCTGCCGTGGACCGCCTCGAGCAGCTCGCCCGGGCGCAGCAGGAAGGCGGGATTCGACGGCTTGCCGAAGCGCTCGTTGCCGGTGGCGAAGGTCTCGTACACCAGCAGGCCCCCGCGCTCGAGCGATTCGACCAGGGCAGGCAGCAGCGGCCGGTGCAGGTAGTTCGTGACCACCACGCCGTCGAAACGGCGCCCGGCGTACGGCCATGGCCCCGCCTCGAGGTCCGCTTCCAGCACCGCGACGTTGGGCGGCGGGTCCTCGAATAGCGCCCGGTCGCGATCCACCGCATCGACCTCGAAGCCGAGCTGTGCCAGGAAACGCGCATGCCTGCCGGTCCCGCAGGCGACGTCCAGGACGGCGCCGCCGGGACGGATCCATCCCGCCCACCGGCGGACCCACGCCGAAGGTGCCGCATCGAGGTGCCCGTGCATGGCCGGTATGATGCCGACATTTCATCAAGGGGTGCCGCCTTGCGCGCATGGAGGGCGGTGGCGGCCACGCTCGCGGCCTGCGGCGGGGTGGCTGCGGCCGCGGTGTCGGGTGCCCTGCTGCTGGGCGACCAGAAGCTCGCACGCATGGTCGACGTGCGCGTGGTGCCCGTGCCGTTCACGCGCGATGCGGCGGCGATGAAGCGCGGGCAGCATCTCTACGAATCGCGTGGCTGCGCCGAATGCCACGGCCCCGACGGCGCCGGCCGCCTGCTGGCGAACGATCCCGACGGCTTCTACGTGCGGGCGCCGAACCTCACGCGCGGCGCCGAGAGTGCCGTCGCCGACTACACCGAGGCCGACTGGGTGCGCGCGATCCGCCATGGCGTCGACCCCTCCGGGCGGGCGCTGCTGGTGATGCCGAGCGAGGACTACAACCGCCTCACGGATGCGGACCTGGCGGCGCTGGTCGCGTACGTGCGCTCACTGCCGGTGAAGGACGGTGCACGCGGCCTCGTGCGGCTCTCCACCTACTACAAGGCACTCTATGGCGTGGGGCTCATGCTGGATGCGGCCCAGAAGGTCGACCATCGCAAGCCGCCCCCCGCCCCGACCGTCCCGAGCCCGAGCGCCGATTACGGCGCATACCTCGCGGCCATGTGCGTGGGCTGCCACGGCGAGACCCTCGCCGGCGGCCACATCCGCGGCGGCATGCCCGGCTGGCCCCCGGCGGCGAACCTCACGCCGGGCGACGGCAGCGGCATGGCCGCGTACGAAAGCTTCGAGGCCTTCGCTGCGATGATGCGCACCGGACACCGGCCCGACGGCACCTCGGTGAGCACGGTGATGCCGTTCGCGAGCCTGCGTTACCTCGACGACGTGGAGCTGCGCGCGCTGCACGCGTACCTGCTCGCGCTGCCGCCCCGGCCATTCGGATCGCACTGAGCCTCGCCCGCCGGGCGCGACAGTACGGGTACGGGCCGCAGCGCTGGATCAGCGGGCCGCGGCGGCGACGCCGAGAAGCCCCTCGAGGATCCGCGGCTGCGCGCGCAGCTCCGCCGCCGGACCCTCGTGCGCGATGCGCCCACGCTCCATCACGATCGCGCGCGACGCGAGCGACAACGCGAGCTCGGCGCGCTGCTCCACCAGCAACACCGCGAGCTCGCCCGAGGCCACGAGCGCGCGCAGCACGCTCGCCAGCTCCTGTACCACGATCGGGGCCAGCCCTTCCATCGGCTCGTCGAGCAACAGCAGCCGCGGGTTGGTGACGAGCGCCCGCGCGATGGCGAGCATCTGCTGCTCGCCGCCGGAAAGCTGCGCGCCGCGATGCGCACCGCGTTCGGCCAGGCGCGGAAAGAGCTCGCGTACCTTCGCCGGGCTCCACGTTCCCGGACGCGCGACGGCATCGAGGTGCTCGTCGACCGTGAGCGAGCGCCACATGCGCCGCTCCTGCGGCACCCAGCCCAGCCCGGCGGCCGCGCGAGCGTGCGCGGGCCAGCCGGCCACGTCGATGCCGCGCCAGAAGATGCCGCCACCATGACGCCGCGTGAGGCCCATGATGGTGAGGAGCAGCGTGGACTTGCCCATGCCGTTGCGGCCGAGGAGCGCCACGCATTCGCCGTCGTCCACGCGCATCGTCGCGTGCTCGACGACCACGGATTGCGCGTAACCCGCCGTCACCCCGGCGAGGTGCAGCAGCTCGTTCACGCGCCCTCCTCCACGCCCAGGTACACCGCACGCACACGCTCGTCCCGCGCGATTTCCGCGGGCGGCCCCTCGGCGAGGATGCGGCCGGCCACGAGCACCGTCACGCGCTCGGCGAAGCGGAACACGAGGTCCATGTCGTGCTCGATGAAGAGGATCGTCACGTCGCGCGGCAACGAGGCGACCACCGCGAGCACGTCGGTGCTCTCCCCGGACGGGATGCCCGCGGCGGGCTCGTCGAGCAGCAGCACCCGCGGCCGGGCCGCAAGGCCGAGCGCGATCTCGACCAGCCGCTGCCGCCCGTAAGGCAGCTCGCCCACCACGCGCCTCGCGTCGTCCGCGAGCCCGAGGCGCTTCATGAGCGCCTGCGCTTCGGCGAGCTGCTCGCTGCACTGCGCGAGCGGGCGCCACGCGGTCCAGCCGGCGCGATCGCGCTCCAGCAACGCGAGCAACAGGCATTCGACGACCGTGAGCCGCGGGAAGAGCTGCGTGATCTGGAACGTGCGCGTGAGCCCGCGCCTCACCCGCGCATGCTGCGGCAGGCCCGTGATGCGCTCGCCGTGCAGCCATACGTCGCCCGCCGAGGGCGCCAGCGCGCCGCTCAGCACCTCGATCAGGGTGCTCTTGCCGGCGCCGTTGGGCCCGATGAGCGCATGGCGTGCACCCATGGCCACCTGCAGGTCCACGCCATCGAGCGCTGCGAGCGCGCCAAAGCGTTTCGCGATGCCATGGGTGCGCAGCGCCGCCGTCAAGGCCGCCGCCGCGAGCCGCGCAACGCGTCGATCGCGCCGAGGATGCCGCCGCGTGCGAAGAACACGAACGCCACCAGCGCCACCCCGAGCCAGAACTGCCAGTAGAGGGGATCGATCCCGGCGAGCGTGTCCTGCGCGATCATGAACGCGGCCGTGCCGACGATCGCGCCGTAGAGCCGCCCCACCCCGCCCAGCACCAGCATGATCAGCACCTCCGCCGAGCGCGGGAAGCCCAGCGTGTCGAGGCCCACGAACTGCGTGGTCTGCGCGAGCAGTGCGCCCGCGAGCCCGGCGATCGCGGCCCCGAGCGTGAACGCGGCGACGAGCCGGTTGCGCACCGCCACGCCCAGCGCGGGCATGCGGCGCGGATTCTCGCGGATGCCCTGCAGCGAGAGGCCGAAGGGCGAGGCGGCCACGCGGCGCAGCGCGACGAACACGAGGAAGAGCACGCCGAGGCTGTAGAGATACGCGGTGCGCCCGCCAAGGTCGAACGCATAGATGCCGAAGACCTTTCCCATGGCGATGCCCGAGAGGCCGTCGATGCCGCCGGTGATGGGTGCAGCGCGATTCGCCGCCTCGTACAGCAGCACGCCCACGCCGAGCGTCACCATCAGCCGTGCGAGGTCCTCGCCGCGCACCACGAGCCAGCTCACCGCGAATCCGGCGAGCGCCGCCAGCGCCGTCCCCGCCACGAGTCCCGAGAACGGCTCGTTCCAGCCGTGCAGCGCGAGCAGGCCGGCGGTATAGGCGCCCACGCCGAAGAACGCCGCGTGGCCGAGGCTCACGATGCCGGCGAAGCCGAGCACGATGTCGAGCGACAGCGCGAAGAGGGACACGATGAGCACCTGGCTGCCCAGCACGCGATAGCCGGGGAAGACGAAGAACGCGGCGAGCGCGGCCAGCCAGAAGACCATCTCCGCCCAGTGCCAGCACGCGTCGGCGGGTGCGCGCTGCATCAATGCCGCCTCCCGAAAAGGCCGTGCGGAAAGGCCACCAGCAGCACGACCATCGCCGCGTAGATGCCGAAGGCGCCCGCCTGGGGCACGTAGTACTTGCCGGCCACGTCCACCACACCCAGCAGCAGGGCCGCGACCAGCGGGCCCTTCACGCTGCCCGCCCCGCCCACCACCACGACCAGCAGGAAATACACCATGAACTTGAGCGGGAAGGACGCGTCGAGCCCCAGCACCTCGATGCCGAGCGCGCCGCCCAGCCCCGCGAGGCCCGAGCCCAGCGCGAAGGCCACGCTGAAGACACGGTCGACATCGATGCCGAGCCCGCGCGCGGCGATACCGTCGTCGACCGCCGCCCGCAGGCGCGCGCCGAAGCGTGTCCGCGCGACCATCAGCGCGAGCGCACCCGAGACCAGCGCGACCGTTGCCAGCAGGAAAGCGCGGTACACGCCGAAATCGGTGCCCGCGACGGTCCACTGCCCGCGCAGGAAGCCGGGAAGGCGCACCGGCTGCTGTCCCGCACCGAAGGCCCAGGTCGCCGCGGCGATGGCGACGAAGGTGAGGCCGATGGAGAAGAGCACCTGGTCGAGCTGGCTCGCGCCGTACAGCCTGCGGTAGAGCGTGCGTTCGAGGATGGCTCCGAGCAACGCCGTCGCCACGAACGCGAGCGGCAGCGCGGCGAGGAACGGCACGCCCCAGCGCGTCATGGCCACGGCGCACACGTATCCGCCCGCCATGGCGAAGGCCCCATGCGCGAGGTTCACGAAGTTCATGAGCCCCATCGTCACCGACAGGCCCACGCTCACGAGGAAGAGGAGCGCGCCGTACGCGAGCCCGTCGAAGAGAACACCGATCATCGCGGGGCTGATGATACAAAATCGGCCGCCGGGCAGCCGGCGAAGGAATCTTTTCGCCCGCCGGCAATCTTTCCAAGGCGGGAAAGTGCGCGCGTTTTCCCTATGGAGGAACGATGACGAAGGCGGAAAAGGCCGTCACCGACCAGGCGGGCATCCTCGAGGCGGTCCGCAAGAGCGGGACGGGCAAGGTGAAGGTGGCCGCGGCCGATATCGACGGCGTCCTGCGCGGCAAGTACCTGCACATCGACAAGTTCTTCTCCGCGGTCGAGAGCGGCTTCGGCTTCTGCGACGTGGTCTTCGGCTGGGACGTGGGCGACCAGCCCTACGACAACGCGTACATGACCGGCTGGCACCTCGGCTTCCCGGACGCGATGGTCCAGCTCGACCTCAACACCTACCGCAACGTGCCGTGGGAGAACAACGTCCCGTTCTTCCTCGGCAACTTCGTGAAGTCGGACGGGTCGCCCTATCCGCTTTGCCCGCGGCAGGTCCTGAAACGGGTGCTCGCGCGCGCCGAGCGCATGGGCTTCGGCGTGAAGATCGGCTCCGAGTACGAATTCTTCAACTTCGCCGAGACGCCGCAGAGCTGGGCGCAGAAGAACGGCGCGCCGCCCCAGCCCATCACCGACGGGATGTTCGGCTACTCGCTGCTGCGCACCGCCGCCAACCGCGAGTACTTCAACGCGCTGATGGACGAGATGGCGAAGTTCCGCATTCCCATCGAAGGGCTGCACACCGAGACCGGGCCGGGCGTCTACGAGGCGGCGATCCTCTTCTCCGACGCGCTCGAGGCGGGCGACCGCGCGGTGCTCTTCAAGCTCGCGGCGAAGGAGATCGCGGCGCGCTTCGGCATCATGCCGTCGTTCATGGCGAAGTGGCACCCGAAGTATCCGGGCTGCTCGGGCCACCTGCACCAGAGCCTCACCGACGGCAAGAAGAACCTCTTCCACGATGCGAAGGGGCGCCACAACGGCATGTCGAAGCTCTTCGAGAGCTACCTCGCGGGACAGGTCGCGTTCCTGATGGAGTTCGGGCCGATGTTCTGGCCCACCGTCAATTCGTACAAGCGGCTCGTGGACGGCTTCTGGGCGCCGGTGAAGCCCACGTGGGGCATCGACAATCGCACCGCGTCCTTCCGCGTGCTGCCGGGCTCGCCCAAGTCCACGCGCCTGGAGACGCGCTGCCCGGGTGCGGACATGAACGCCTACCTCGCCATCGCCGCGGTGGTCGCGGCCGGGCTGGAGGGCGTGGAGCAGGGGCTCGCGCTCACCAGCGAGCCCATCCATGGCGACAACGTGGGTGGGGAGAGCGTCGTGCGCGCGCCGCGCACGCTGATCGAGACCACGCGCATCTTCCACGCCTCGAAGCTCGCGCGCGAATGGTTCGGCTCCGACTTCGTCGACCACTTCGCCGCGACGCGCGAATGGGAATGGCGGCAATGGCTCGATACCGTCACCGACTGGGAGCTCAAGCGTTACTTCGAGATCATCTGAGCAGTCCGGGCCGGTCCCGGTAGCGGGAGCCTCGTTCTCCATGGCCGACATCCATCGCTTTTCCTTCCCCACCGAAATCCATTTCGGTCCCGGCGCCCGCCATCGCGTGGCCGGGCACCTCCTGCAGCACGGCGTGCGCCGGCCGCTCGTGGTGACCGACAAGGGCCTCGCCGCGCTGCCGGTGCTCGCGGAGTTCGTCGCGACGCTGAAGGGACTCGAGCCCGCGGTGTACGGCGGCGTATTCGGCAATCCGGATCGCGCCCAGGTGCGCGCCGGCGTGGATGCGTACCGGGCCCATCGCGCCGACGGCGTGATCGGCTTCGGCGGGGGCGCTGCGCTCGACGTGGCGAAGGCCGTGGCCCTCATGGCCGTGCACGAAGGCGACATCCTCGAATACGCCTGGGATCACCCGCAGGTGCGGCCGATCGGCAATGCCCTGCCGTACTTCGTGGCGCTGCCCACCACCAGCGGCACCGGCAGCGAGGTCGGCCGCTCCTCCGTGATCTCGGAGGAATCCACGCACGTGAAGAAGATCGTGTTCAACCCGGCGCTGCTGGCGAGGGCCGTGTTCGCGGATCCGGAGCTCACGCTGGGATTGCCCGCGCCGGTGACCGCCGCCACCGGCATGGATGCGCTCACGCACAACGTCGAAAGCTACCTCTCCCCCGAATACCATCCGTTGTGCGACGGCATCGCGCTCGAGGGCGCGCGCATCGCGGCACACGCGCTCGAGCGCGCCGTGAGCTCGCCGCGCGACATCCAGGCCCGTGCCGACATGATGATGAGCTCGATGATGGGCGCCATCGCGTTCCAGAAGGACCTGGGCGCCGTGCACTCGTGCGCGCATGCGCTGGGCACCGTGGTCGACATGCACCACGGCCTCGCGAACGGCATCATGATCGACCATGTCATGCGCTTCAACGCCGCGGCGGCTGAGGCGAAGATGGCGGAGCTCGCGCGCGTCTGCGGCGCGGGTGGCAGCGCGGAATCGTTCGTCGACTGGCTGGTGCAGCTCAAGTCGCGCATCGGCATTCCCGCACGGCTGGGCGGCAAGGGTGTGGCCGCCTCGCACATCCCGCGGCTGGTGGAGGTGGCCGTCGCCGACACGTGCCACCGCACCAATCCGCGCCCCTGCTCCGCGGAGGATTTCACGCGGCTCTTCGAAGCCGCGCTTTGAGGCCATAATCGTCTTATGGAACCGTTGAGAATCGGAGTCTCCGCGAGGCTCCTCTATCCCGATTCGAGCCGCGCCTTCCTGCCCACGAAGTCGATCCAGTACCTGGAGCAGTCGGTGGCCAACTGGATCATGTCGGGCGAGGTCCTCGCCTTCATGATCCCGGAGATGAGCCTCGCCTCGCCGCACTTCCCCAAGGCGCTCAAGATCAAGCACTACGTGAACACGCTGGACGGCCTGCTGCTGCAGGGCGGCGCGGACATGTCGCCGAAAAGCTACGGCGAGTCGCCGCTGAACCCGCTCTGGTCCGGCGACGAGGTGCGCGACCAGTACGAGATCGAGCTCTTCAACGAGTTCGTGACGCAGGGCAAGCCGGTGTTCGGCATCTGCCGCGGCCACCAGGTGATCAACGTGGCCTTGGGCGGCACGCTCTACCAGGACATCGCCACGCAATGCCCCGAGAAGGGCGTGCATCGGCACGACACGCTCTACGACCAGTGCTACCACGAGATGCGCATCCATCCGGGCAGCTGGCTGTCGCGCATCTATCCCAAGGTGAGCGTGACCCGCATCAACACCATCCACCACCAGGCCGTGAAGCACCTCGGCGAAGGCCTGGTCGTCGAGGCCACGAGCGAGCCCGACGGCATCGTGGAAGCCATCCGCTGGGAAGGCCACAGCTTCGTCGTGGGCGTGCAATGGCATCCGGAGTTCATGGACCCGAGGGATCCGGACGTGATAGACAGCCGCCCGCTGCTGCGCGCCTTCCTCCATGCATGCGAGCTGCGCAAGCGCACGGGCAAGGCCTCGCCCGTGATGTCCGTCGCCGCCTGATCGTGGCGTCGCTGCGCATCTGCAACCCCGCCAACGGCGAGGTCGTCGGCACGCTGCCGGCGGACGACGCCGCGAGCGTGCGCGGCAAGTACGAACGCTCGCGTGCGGCGCAGCCCGAATGGGCGCGCGTGCGCCTCAAGTCGCGCCTGGAGATGATCGCGCGCTTCCGCGAGCACGTCGTCGCCGAGACCGAGCGGCTGGCGCAGGTGCTGACCCTCGAGGTCGGCAAGCCGATCGCACAGTCGCGCAACGAGCTGAAGGGGCTCCTGCCGCGCCTCGATTTCTTCCTCGAGCAGGCGGGTGCCACGCTCGCCGCCCGCCGCGTGCACGAAGATGCGCAGGCGAGGCTCGAGGAGCGGATTTCGCACGAGCCGCTCGGGGTCGTCGCCAACATCTCGGCGTGGAACTACCCGTGGTTCGTGGGCGCGAACGTGTTCGTGCCCGCGCTCCTCGCCGGCAACACCGTCCTCTACAAGCCTTCCGAGTTCGCGTCTCTCACGGGCACGGAGATCGCGCGGCTGCTCTATGCGAGCGGCGTGCCGCAGGAGGTGTTCATCCCCGCGATCGGCGCAGGCGAGGTCGGCGCTGCGCTCACCGCCCTGCCCGTCGACGGCGTGTTCTTCACCGGCTCGGTCGCCACCGGCAAGCGCATCGCCGAGAGCGTCGGGCGCCGCATGGTGAAGCTGCAGCTCGAGCTGGGCGGCAAGGACCCCATCTATGCCTGCGATGACGTCGACGTGAAGGCCACGGCCGCGAGCCTGGCCGATGGCGCGTTCTACAACACCGGGCAGAGCTGCTGCTCGGTCGAGCGCATCTACGTGCACGAGAGCATCCACGACGCCTTCGTGGAGGCCTTCGTGGGCGAGGTGCGCAGCTTCCGCCGCGGCGATCCCACCGACGACACCACCTACATCGGGCCGCTCACGCGCGCGGCCCAGGTGGACGTGCTCGAGGCCCAGGTGAGGGATGCGGTGTCCAAGGGCGCGAAGCTGCTCACGGGCGGCACGCGCGTGAAGGCCGCGGGCAACTGGTTCGAGCCCGCGGTGCTCACCGAGGTGCGCCACGACATGGCGCTCATGCGCGAGGAGAGCTTCGGCCCCGTCATCGGCATCATGCGCGTGCGCGACGACGCCGAGGCGGTGAGGCTCATGAACGACACGCGCTACGGCCTCACCGCCGGGGTCTACACGCGCGATCGCCACCGCGCCGAGAACATCCTCGCCCAGCTCAATGCCGGCTCCGTCTACTGGAACTGCTGCGACCGCGTGAGCCCGCGGCTGCCGTGGTCCGGCGTGGGCGACTCCGGCATCGGCCTCACCCTCTCCGCCTCGGGCATCGAGACCTTCACGCGCCCGAAGGCATGGCACCTGCGCGGCGCGTGAGTCAGGGCTGGGCGATGCCGAATCCCGGCAGCGAGAGCTCCCCCTGCGACTGGAAGCGCACCGCACCGAATCCCGGCCCGTTCAGCTTGCCTTCGAGCCGGTAGTTGATGCGCTCGGGCACCTTGCCGCCCTGGAACAGGCTGAACGCGTAGCGCCCGACGTTCACGATCGAGACCGTGACCGGCACCGAGACCACACCCTCGCCGAAGCGGGGGATGGTGCCGTGCGCCGCACTGACCCCGGTGGCGAACGTGCGGTCGAGGACATCCAGCCGGAGATAGACGCCGTCGAAGTCGATCGGCACGTCGTTCGGGTTCTGGACGCGCAGCTTCACCAGCATGCGCAGCTCCATGCCCTCGCCCTCGAGCGATTCGACGCCGGCTACACTCACTTGCGGCGGATCGTGGAAGGGCAGCAGCGAGCAGGCCGCGAGCATCGCGAGGATCGCCGGCGCGAAGCCGGCACGCAGGGTGGTGGACCAGCAGGGGCGTGGCGCGGCGTTCATCGATCGAGTATCGGCGCGGGTTCCAGGCCGGTCAATCGTGCGCTTGGCGCGCGAGCGCTCGCTGGAGCATCGCGCGCATGCGGTCGTAATGGCTGCCCTGCCAGTAGACGCGGGCGCAAGCGGGGCAATGGCGGAAGGTGTCGTACATCTCGCGAATCCGCCCGGGCACCCGCTCGGCCACCTCCGCCGCGCTCGCTTCCTCCAGCAGGACGTTGCATTCGCGGCAGCGGATGAAGGGCTGGACGCGCGCCTCGAGCTGCAATGCGTGCAGCACCTCGGCGAGCTGCGCCTCGCTCGCGACGGCGCGCACGAAATAGCCGCGCTCGACCTCGGCGCGGCGCAGCATGCCCTTGTCCCGCGTGAGGATGGTGCGGCGCCCGGCGAGCGATGCGGCGACGATGCGATCGTCGTCCCAGCCGTTGTCCCAGAGCGTGTCGAAGCCCGCCATGCGCAGGTGGCGCGCCAGCTTGGCGAGGTGGCCGTCGGCGACGAAGCGCGGCTCGCGCAAGGGCACGTCGCGCAGGCGCTGCACCGGGGCGATCTCGAGGCGCTCGAACATGGGATAGACCGCGACGCGCTCGCCGCCGCGCAGCACGTGGGCGAAATCCACCGACACGCCATCGACGAGGATCAGGTCCACCTCCGGGTGCGGCACCCCCGCGGACTCGATCGCGTCCTTCACCGAGCGCGCGCGATCGATCGGCAACGCGAACTCCACCTTGCGGCGCTCATCCGGAAGGAAGTCGTTCAGCTCCTCGTAGAAACGGAAGGTGGCGCTGGTGCGCTCGGACATGCGGAAGGCCCCGGATCGATTCTTTCAGACTACAGGCGCGGCAGGGAACTCCTCCTCGAACGCTGCCCGCATTTCGCCCGACGCGCTGTCCCGCTCCGGGGAACGCCTTGTTCCTACACGGGAATCGGACACCTCCAGATGACCGCCGCAGCCGCCTTGGACATGATGGCTGCACGTACCCATCGGAGAATCGTCCATGAAATTGCCCGACTTCCGCAGCCTGCCCGCCGACCAGCAGGGACGCGTGGGCTACATCCTGCTGTGGGCCCTGGGGGTGCCGATCCCCATCCTGTTCCTGATCTACCTGCTGCGCGGCTGCACCTGAGCGCGGTATCGCTGTAAGACGATTCCGACGCGCGTATCAGCCGCGTCGGAAACGTCCTATTTCTGCATTTCCTACAGACCCTCCAGGCCTCGCTGCCGATCATGGCGAGGGCGTAGAGGCGTGCATTGGTCGCGCCTCGAAACAGCGAACCTGGAGGGAGCATGACAAGAGCAATCCTGGTCGCGCTGGGTACGGGAGCGATCATCACTGGCGCGGCCGCGATCGGCATCGGCGCCGCGCTCACCCCGCCTCCCAGTGCCATGAGCCCGGCCGAGTACCGCAACGCCGTGCTGCACGCCGAATGGCTGCGCGGCATCGCCGAGAGCCGCTGCGACGATCTCGATGACGCCGGCGCCGCCATCTGTCGCGTCCGCGCCGCCGCCGACCGCATCGTTCGCGTGGCGCAGATCGAGGCCGACTACCGGCATAACGAGCAGGCTGCCCGTGCCGCGCAACGCGCCCGCATCGACGCGCGCTACCTGGTGGACCGTGCGCGCTGCGATACCCTCGGTGGCTTTCGCCGCGACCGGTGCCTGATCGAGGCCCACGCCGCGAAGGGCCGCGCGCTGCTCGAGGTCAACGCACCCTACGCCGTCCCGCGCACCCCGAAGGACGAAACTTGACGCTCTTCCAACGCTACGCCGTCATGCTCGTCGCGGCACTGCTCGCGGCACTCTTCGGCAGCTGACCCCGAAATCGGGACGTACCCCATTTCCCGTATTGCGGAACGCGGGTCCTCCCCGCGGGAAATGGCGTACGTCCCGATTTTGGCGCGGTCGCGCACGAAGCGCAGCAGCTCGGGCTCGGGAAGCGGCGGGCGGCAGTAGTAGCCCTGGAATTCGTCGCAGCCCTCGGCGCGAAGCAGGTCGAACTGGTGCTGGTGCTCGACGCCCTCGGCGACGACGCTCATCTTGAGGCTGTGGGCCATGGCGATGACGGCGCGTGTGATCGCCACGTCGTCGCTGTTGTGCGGCAGGTCGCGCACGAAGCTGCGATCGACCTTGAGCTGGTCGATCGGGAAACGCTTGAGGTAGCCCAGCGACGAGTGCCCGGTGCCGAAGTCGTCGATGGCGATGCGCACGCCCATGGCCCGCAGGGCATGCATCACGCCGCCCGCACGCTCGGGATCCTTCATCACCATCGTCTCGGTGATCTCGAGCTCGAGCAGGTGCGCGGGCAGCCGCGTGGCGGCGAGGACCGCACGCAGCTCCGACGGCAGCTCCGGCTGGTGGAACTGCGCGGCCGACAGGTTCACCGCGACCGAAAGCGCCAGCCCTTCGTCCAGCCATGCGCGCGCCCGTTCGCAGACCTGGCGCAGCGTCCAGTAGCCGATCGGCACGATCGCGCCCAGCTCCTCGGCGAGCGGCACGAACTTGTCCGGCGCGAGCAATCCCAGCTGCGGATGGCGCCAGCGGATCAGCGCCTCGACCCCGGTGATGCGGCCGGTGCTGAACTCGGTCTTCGGCTGGTAGAGGATCTCGATCTCGCCGCGCTCCAGCGCATGGCGCAGCCCCGCCTCGAGCGCCAGGCGCTCCTGCGAGATCTCGTCCAGCTCGGCGGCATAGAAGCAGAAGCGGTTGCGCCCCTGCTCCTTGGCGCGATACATGGCGATGTCGGCGTTCGAGAGCAGCGTCTGCGCATCGAGGCCGTCCTGCGGATAGGTGCACACACCGATGCTGGCCGAAAGCGCCAGCTCCTGGGTGTCGAGGACGAATGCGGGCTTCAGGTTCGCGAGCACCTTGTTCGCGATGTCGGCGAGGTCCGAGGCATCGCCGAATTCCTCCAGCAGCAGCACGAACTCGTCACCGCCCAGGCGCGCCACCAGGTCGCTCGAACGCACCGCGGAGCTGAGGCGCACCGCCGCTTCCTGCAGCACGCGGTCGCCCACGCCGTGGCCGAGGCTGTCGTTGATGAACTTGAAGCGGTCGAGGTCGAGGAAGAACACCGCGAGCGAGCGCTTGTGGCGCTCCGCCTGGCCGATCGCGTGGTTGAGCGTCTCGTTGAAGAGGGCGCGGTTGGGCAGCCCCGTGAGCGCGTCGTGCGTCGCCATCTCCTGGATCATGGCGAGCGCCGAGGTGAGCTCGCTGTTGGTGCGGCGCAGTCGCTGGCGCAGCTCCGAAAGCCGCCCGCCCACCACCGCGAAGCACGGCAGCACGAGCGAGAGCGCGATCCACTGGAACGCCTCGAGGGGAATGTCGATCACCTCGGGCTTCATCCACATGAGCAGGTTGATCACCGCCGCGTAGCCCGCGAGCACGAGCCCGGCGGCGAGCATGAACTGGCGCGTGTTGAAGCGGAACGTGCCGAACGCGAGGATCACGAGGCACATCATCAACGCGAGGCCGCGGTCGTGGTCGAAATGGTAGACCACGTACATCAGCACCGTGGTCGCCGCGATCATCTGCAGCCACGTGAGGCTCGGGTCCGCGAACCGCTCGTTGCGGCGGCTGCGGAAAAGCGCGTAGACGCCCGCGTTGACGGCGATCATCGCGGCCGAAGCGATGACCACCGGCTCGATCGGGATCAGCCGCAGGACGTACGCCACGACAAGGAGCGGGATGCAGATTCCGTAGGCAACCGAGCCCAGCAGGAAGCGGCGCACACGAACGGCATGCTTGCTGCCGTCATGCGAATAGATGCCGTCCTTGGTCATTGCCGACTTCCGTGTTTTTTTCCCTCCATGATTATCGCGGCGCCGTCACGGCCCGCCGCGTGAAGTGCTTCACACGCAGGGGGGGCGGGCGATTACTGCTGTAATCGCAGCGCGTGGCGCACGCCGATGGCGCACGTGAACACGATCATGGCGCCGGCCTGATGCAGTGCCGCCAGCGGCAGGGGCACGCGCAGCAGCAGCGTGGCGATCCCGAGGCACAGCTGCATCACCGTGGCGGCGAGCAATGCATGCGACCACCGGCGTGCACGCGAGGGCGTGGACGCTCGCCGCACGGCGAGCCATGTGCCAGCCGAGAGGCCGGCCACGAGAAACGCGATGCCGCGGTGGTCGAACTGCACCGTCGCCATGTTGTAGACGAAGTTCTTCCACAACGGGTCGATCATCAGGATCTCGGGCGGGATCCATTGCCCGTTCATGAGCGGCCACGTGTTGTAGGCGGAGCCGGCGCGAATGCCGGCCACCAGCGCCCCCGACAACACCATCGCGAACACCACGCCGATCAGCACGCTTGCGGCCGTCCGCGGCCCGCGCGCTGCATTGGTCGCGCGCGGCACGAGCAGGCCCAGGGCGGTCCAGAGGATCAGGCCGAAGAGCAGGAACGCCATGCCGAGGTGCGCGGCGAGGCGGAGCGAATCCACGCGCGGATCGTCGACGAGGCCGCTCTTCACCATGAACCAGCCGAGCGCGCCCTGGAGGCCGCCGAGGAGGAAGATGCCCGCGAGCTTCCAGGCGAGCGCGCGATCGATGCGCCGCCGCGCGAGGAAATAGAGGAAGGGGAGCAGGAACACGGCACCCACGACGCGGCCGAGCAGCCGGTGCGAATACTCCCACCAGAAGATGCCCTTGAAACCGCCGAGGGTCATGTCGTGGTTGCGGAGGCGGAATTCGGGGGTGGCGCGGTACTTCTCGAAGGTCTCTTCCCATTGGTGCTCGTCGAGCGGCGGCAGCGCGCCCATGAGCGGCTGCCACTCGACGATGGAAAGCCCCGAATGGGTCAGGCGCGTGATGCCTCCCACCACGACCATCGCGAACACGAGGGCGCAACAGGCGAGCAGCCACAGCGCGACCGGGCGCTGCGGCGATGCGGAGGTCGTGGGAGGCATGGCGATCCGGGGCCCGCCATTGTGCCGGACCCCGGACCCTTCGGGGCGTGCGCGAGGGGCGCGCAGCGCCTCGCTCAAGCGGCCTTGCGCTGTCCCGATTTCTCCAGTTGCTGCGCGGCGAAATCCCAGTTGAGCAGGCGGTCGATGACGGCGTTCACGAACTCGGGGCGGCGGTTCTCGTAGTCGACGTAATAGGCGTGTTCCCAGACGTCGATCGTGAGCAGCGGCGTGCCGCCCTGCGCGATCGGCGTCATGGCGTTCGAGGTGGCCGCGATCTCGAGCTTGCCGTTCTTGTCGACCAGCCACGCCCAGCCGCTGCCGAAGCAGTTGATCGCCGCCTCGGAGAACTGCTTGCGGAAGGTCTCCATGCCTCCCAGGTCCGACTCGATGCGCTGCGCGAGCTTGCCGGAAGGACCGCTACCGCCGGGCGCGCGCAGGCAGTTCCAGAAAAACGTGTGGTTCCAGGTCTGCGCGGCGTTGTTGAAGATCTTCTGCGACTCGGGCTTGCCGGCCGACTCGCGTACCACCTGCTCGAGCGGCATGTCCGCCATGGGCGTGCCGGCGACGAGCTCGTTCAGCTTGGTGACATACGTGCGATGGTGCTTGCCGTAGTGCAGTCCGATCGTGCGCGCCGAGATCACGGGCGCGAGCGCTCCCTCGTCCCACGGCAGCGGGGGAAGCTGGAACGGGCCGTTGGCTTGTGCGTTCATGGTGGGTGTTCTCCGAAGTGGATTGCCAGCTTAGCGCAGCGCGTAGGACGCGGCTGCCAGACGAAGTGCCGCGACGGCGTCGGCGGGGTCCCACATTGTCAGAATCGTCTGACAGCGGGATCAGAAGTTTACCCGACACGACTTCTTCTTCGCCGACAGATTGTGGCGCCCGCACGAACCATGATTCAGGTTGCCGCGGGCATCGGGCCCCGGCAGGTTAGCGTTTCCAAACCTTCAATCTGGAAACGCCATGAATTGGGACCGCATCGAAGGCAACGGCAGCAACCCCCGAAGCGCGTCGGGTCGCGGCCGGAGTTCCCAGTGACTGGAATCGCGAAGGAGCCAAATATGAAAATGAGCACTCTTTACGCCGCCCTGTCCGGGGCACTCCTGCTCGGTACGGCGGCCCTTGTTCCGGCGCAGACCACCGGAAGCACCAGCTCGAACACCGCACAAACCACCCCGAGCGGCTCGAGCAGCGCCACGGGCGCCACGAGCACCCCGACCACGGGCAGCTCGATGAGCACCAAGACCACCAAGGCCGATCGCAACGCGGACAAGTCCGCCAAGAACGAAGACAAAGCCGAGAAGGACCGCATCGAGGCGGACTACAAGGCCGCGAAGGAAAAGTGCAAGTCCATGAGCGGCAACGCCAAGGACGTGTGCGAGAAGGAAGCGAAGGGCCAGGAGAAGGTCGCCAAGGCCGAGCTCGAGTCCAAGCGCAAGAATTCCACCGACGGCGAGTACAAGGTTGCCAAGGCCAAGGCCGACGCCACGTACGACGTCGCCAAGGAAAAGTGCGACGACCAGAAGGGCAAGGAAAAGAGCGCCTGCAAGAAACAGGCGAAGGCTGACCACGAGAAGGCCATGGCCGATGCGAAGGGCATGCGCAAGAACGTTGCGTCGACCAACGACACCGGCACCAAGCGCTCGAGCAAGTCGAGCGACATGTCGTCGAACCCGTCGGGCAGCTCGAGCAGCATGGGCAGCTCCAGCTCCGGCAGCATGGGCGGCACGTCGGGCGCCAGCAGCAACAGCGCCGGCACGACGGGCAGC
>Ga0068851_10000414_pt1 | contig 19144 bp, 23 predicted proteins | sample KBSCornC12_FD_66588 | JGI IMG/M metagenome (GOLD analysis project Ga0068851, IMG submission 66588) | Corn rhizosphere microbial communities from Kellogg Biological Station, Michigan, USA - KBS Corn C1-2 | ecosystem: Host-associated > Plants > Roots > Rhizosphere > Soil ...
TGCCGCCTTCCTTGAAGTAGCGCTGCGTCCATTTGGCGGCGTTGGCGTAATCCTTCTTCTGGTAGTAGGCGACCGCGATCGCCTGGACCATGCGCGTGGCCTCCGCGCCCGATACGCGGCCGGAGTTGAGGACGGTCTCGAACGAATGGATGGCGGTGTCGTGGTCGCCGGCGAGCGTGGCGGCGCTGCCCTTCATCTCGGCGATGAGAAGGTTCTCGTAGGGCGTGCGGTTGCCCACGGCTTCGGCCTTGGCGACCTCGGCGAGCGCCTCGCGCCCCTTGCGCTGCTTCACGAAGCCCTGCGCCGCCTGCAGCGGCTTGCCCACCTCGGGCCGCACCGCTTCGGCTTTCTGGGCCAGCGCCGCAGGCGCGGCGAGCGCCACGAAAGCGGACAGCACGAACGAGCACAGCAAACCGCGAAGGCGATTCACGCGATCCATCTTTGGGGTCCCCTGCTGGAAGCGAAGCTACTGGTCGAGGAACTGCTCGGCGCCGACGAGCCCGATCTTGGTGGCGCCGTTGCGCTGCGCCGCGGCCATGACGCCGGCCACGTACTTGTACGTCACGAGCTTGTTGGGACGCAGGTGGAACTCCGGCTGCACCGGTTGCGAGGCGGCGCCGCGGAATTTCGCTTCGAGCGTCGGGCGGTCCGGCACCATCTCGCCGTTCCAGTACACCGCGCCGTCGAAATCCACGTCGAGCCGGACGACTTCCGGCGGCGAGGCCGGCGGCGGCGGGTTGCCCACCGGCATGTTGAGCTTCACGGCGTGCGTCTGGATGGGGATGGTGATGATCAGCATGATCAGCAGCACCAGCATCACGTCGATGAGCGGGGTGGTGTTGATGTCGACCATCACCTCCGGATCGCCGCCCGCGCCCGAACCTACGGACATTGCCATGGTGTTTCCTTTGCTAGCCGCCCGCGGCGCTGCGCGCCGGCGGCTCGGTGATGAAGCCGATCTTCATGATGGCGGCCCGCTGGCAGGTCGCGACCACGCGGCCCACGGATTCGTAGCGGGTGTCCTGGTCGGCCCGGATGTGGACCTCCGGCTGCGGCACCAGCACCGCCACCTTCTTCAGCTTCTCGAACAACTGCTTCGAATCGCGCATGTACTCGAGGTTCCAGAAGACGTCGCCATCCTTGTTGATCGCGATGACGACGTTCTCGGGCTTGGTCTGCGTGGGAACGTTGCGCTCCTTCGGCAGCTCCAGCGGGACCTGCTGCACCACGACCGGGATGGTGATGAGGAAGATGATCAGCAGCACCAGCATCACGTCCACGAGGGGCGTGGTGTTGATGGCGGCCATCACTTCCTGCTCGGCATCTTCCGGTCCCTGGCCGACGGTCATAGCCATTGCCAGTGCTCCTTCCTGTTTCCTGTTGCGAGGCTGCGCGCGGGACGCCGGGGCGCCCCGTTCACGGGCTTCAGCGGGCGACGACGGCCGGGGCCGGCGCGCGCTTCATCGTCTGGCCGCCCATGATGACCATGTGCAGGTCCGCGCCGAAGGCACGCAGGTGCTCGAGGGCGACCTTGTTGCGGCGCACCAGCCAGTTGTAGCCGAGCACCGCCGGCACCGCGACCGCGAGGCCGAAGGCGGTCATGATCAGCGCTTCGCCCACGGGGCCGGCGACCTTGTCGATCGAGGCCTGGCCGGCGATGCCGATGGCGGTCAGCGCGTGGTAGATGCCCCACACCGTGCCGAAGAGGCCGACGAACGGGGCGGTCGAGCCCACGGTCGCGAGGAACGCGAGGCCGTCCTGCAGGCGCGAGGAGACGTTCTCCACGGCGCGCTGGATCGACATGGTGACCCAGGTGTTGAGGTCGATCTGCTCGAGGAGCTTGCCCTCGTGGTGCGTGGTGGACTTGATGCCGCTTTCCGCGATGTAGCGGAAGGCGGTGCCTTCCTTGAGCTTGGTGATGCCCTCGCTCACCGAGGCGGCCTGCCAGAAAGCGCTTTGCACGACGCGCGCCTGGCGGAAGAGCTTCGCCTGCTCGTAGAGCTTCACGAACATGATGTACCACGAGCCCATCGACATGATGACCAGGATGATCAGCGTGCCGCGGGAGACGAAATCACCCTGCCTCCAGAGCGCCTCGAGGCCGTACGGATTGTCGATGACTTCCTTGTTGTCGGAGCCGGCGCCGGCGGGAGGCGCCGGCGTGGCGGCGGGCTTGGCCGCATCGGCGGGTGCCGGCTGGGCGTTCGCGTCCGCCGGCTGGCCACCGGCGGCGGGCGCCTGGGCGGTGCCCTGCGCCTGGGCCTGCTGCGGGGCGATGAGGAGCGCGGCCGGGACGGTCGCGAGAAGCGCCGCGACGAGCAGGGCGGGCAGGCGGTTGACGAGTTTCATTATGGATACCTCCGAAATTTCCGAATGGGACGACCGGTGGGCCAAGCTCGAGGACGTCAGTCCTTGAGGTTGAACACGATCTCGTATTCGCCGATGAACCCGACCGGCTCGGGATTGAATTTCCACTGCGACAGCGCGCGGATCGCCTCGCGATCGAAGATGCGATTGCTCGACGAGATGATCTTCACGTCCGTGACGCTGCCGTTGGGGGCGACGTACACGTGCGCGACTACGCGGCCGCTCAGGCCGTTGCGCAGCGCCTCGCGCGGGAAGGACGGATCCACACGGTACGCCGGCTTGAACTCCTTGCGCAGCGGCGGGCCGGCCGGCGCGGGAGGCGCGGGCGGGGCCGGGGGCGCGGGAGGCGCGATCACCGGCGGCGGCCCGGGCGGGGGCGGCGTCGTCGTCACGGTGGTGATCGTGGGCGGCGGCGTCACCTGCGGCACCTGGATGTTGATCTCCGGCGGCGGGATGAACGGCGGCGGCGGCGCCGCGAGCTTCGGCGGCGGCGGCGGCGGGACATCCGGCGGGGGTTTCTTGATCTCCTCGATGATCTTGGTCTCGATGGGAGCCTTGATCACCTCGACCACGCGCCTTGCGAGCCCGGTGACGAGCGCATAGCCCAACACGATATGGAGGAGTACCACCAACGCGATGCTGGGCAAGTGCTTCCCCCAGCTGCGCTGCTGCTGCGCGTAATCCAATGAAAGGTCTCCTAATGCACCGCGGCAGGGCGGTCGGCGCCCGCCTCGAGTGGCGCTGCCTTGTGGGCCCCGCCCCGAAAATTCGCACCCGGCGATTCGGGGAAGTCCCCCCTTGCCGGTCAGAAAACGCGCGAGTTTAACCTAATTCGGCATGATTTTGCGCAAACGCACGGCTACAGATGACAAAAGCGCATTACGGGATACCGAGTTTCGCCAGCGCCTGGGCCCGGCGGCCCCGTGCCTCGGCATCGACCACTTCGTAGAGGCTGCCGCCATGGCTGTCCATCGCGACGAGGAGCGGGCCGAAACCATGCACGCGGAACTTCCACAGCGACTCGGGATGGAGGTCGTCGAGATCCACATCCTCGATCGCTTCCACCCATGTGGTTTCGAGCGCGGCGGTACCGCCAATGATAGCGAGATATGCGCCCCCGAGGGACGCGAATGCCTCGGCGGAGGCCTTGCCGAGCCCGCCCTTGCCGATGATGAGGCGCACCCCGAGCTGCTCCATCAACGGACGGGTGAACCGCTCCATGCGCGCGGAGGTGGTGGTGCCCACGCAGACGGGGGCATAGCCGGTCGGATGCCCGGCGGATTTGTCCACGCGGCGCACGTTGGGCGCGGTGTGGATGGCGGCATGGCCGCGCATGTCGAAGCGGGTGGTGCGCCCCTTGTCGAAGAGCGCGATCTGGTTGGCATCGCGGATGCCGAAGAGCGTGCCCTCGATGGAAACGGTGTCGTTGACGCGCAGCGCGCGCACCTGCGCTTCCGAGACCGGCATGGTGAAGGTGTAGTGGGCCATGGCGCTCTTCCTCAGAAGCCGTAGCTCACGCCCGCGGGCGAGATGGCGGCGGATGCGCGTCGCGCCGAATGGCACTGCATGTTCACCGCGACGGGATTCAGGGTGATGTGCGTGGCGGCGACCTCGACGTGCACGGCGAAGGCGGTGGAATCGCCGCCCAGGCCCTGCGGTCCCACGCCGAGCATGTTCACCGCTTCTCCCAGCGCACGCTCGAGCGCGGCGCCTTCCGGATCCTCGCATTCCGTGCCGAGCGCGCGCGTGGCGGCCTTCTTCGCCAATGCCACGCACAAATCCGACGTGCCGCCGATGCCCACGCCCACGATGGTGGGCGGGCACGTCTTGCCGCCCGCCTCCAGCACGCAATCGACGACGAAGGTCTTGATCGCGTTCACGCCATCGGCCGGGAAGGCCATCTTGAGCCACGAGTTGTTCTCCGAGCCGCTGCCCTTCGGCACCATCTCGATCACCAGGGATTCGGGCTCGTCGCTGTACTCGAAGTGGATCGGCGGGATGCCGGGCCCGCAGGAGGTCTGCTCGTTGCGGCGCGTGATCGGGTGGACCACCGAGGAGCGCAGGGGATGCTCGCGCGTCGCACGTTCGCAGCCGCGGCGGATGGCGCGCTGGAGATCCGCACCTTCGATGGCGACGCCGCGGCCGATGGTGACCTTGTAGATCGGGATGCCGGTGTCCTGGCAGAGCATGTTCTCCGTTTCCTCGGCGATGCGGATGTTGCGGATCATCGTGTCGAGGACCTGGCGGGCGGTTCCGTCGGTCTCGCTGCCGGCGAGCCGCGCGAAACCTTCCTTCACGTCGGGCGGGAGGATCTTCAGCGCGCGGATGTAGAGCTCGCGTGCGATCTCCTCGACCTGTTGCGGATCGACCTTCATGTTTCCTTTCAGCCGGCCTTGAGGTGCCGATCCTTGATGATGCGCGCCCAGCGCGCGCTCTCGTCGCGAATGGCGGCGGCGAAATCGGCGGGCGAGTTGCCGACCGGCAGCATGCCCTGCTGCGCGAGCTTCGCCTTGAATTCTTCCGACCGCAGGATTGCGGCGCTGTCGCGCTGGACCTTCTCGATCACTTCCTGCGGGGTGCCCGTCGGTGCCATGAGGCCGAACCAGCCGCTGTTCTCGAAGCCGGGCAGCGCTTCGGAGGCCGAAGGCACGTCCGGCAGCGCGGGATTGCGCTCGCGGCTGGTCACGGCGAGCGCGCGGATCTTGCCCTGGCGGATGAAGCCCACTGCGGCGCCGAGGTTGGGGGTGACGAGCTGGATCTGGCTGCCCATGAGGTCGTTCAGCGCCGCCGACTCGCCCTTGTAGGGGACGTGCGTCATCTCGAGGCCCGCGGTATAGGCGAAGTTCTCCGCGGCGAGGTGCGTTTGCGTGCCGACGCCCGCGCTGCCGAAGTTCACGCGGCCCGGATTGGCCTTCACGTAGGCGATGAATTCCGCGAGGTCCTTCGCCGGCACGGTGGGGCTGACCGCGATGACCTGCGGGCCGGTGGCCACATTCGTGATCGCGACCAGGTCCCTCGCGGGATCGAAGGGCATATCGCGATACATGTACGGGTTGGCCGTGACGATGGAGCCCGACGTCATGAGGAGCGTGTAGCCATCCGGCGCGGACTTGGCGACCGCATCCGCACCGATGTTGCCGCCGGCGCCGGCACGATCCTCCACGACCACCGGCTGGCCCCACCCCTCCTGCAGCTTCTGAGCGAGCAGGCGAGCCACGACATCCGTGGCGCCGCCGGCCGCGAACGGCACCACGATCTTCACCGGCTTGGTGGGCCAGGCCTGGGCCGCCGCGAGGGCGGGTAGCAACGCAAGGACTGCCGCCAGCAGGGCGCGGCGCCATCCGGCCTTCATCATCGGTTTTCTCCTCCGTGGTTCCGGTGAACGTGCGGGACGATGCGACTTCAGCGTGCCAGCGCGAAGGCGAGGCCTGCCGCGACAGCGAAACCGGCGGCCACCGCGGCGAGGGTCTTCTGCCAGTTGCGCCACGGCAGGAATTCCAGCATGAGCAGCCTCACGCCGCCTGCGAGATGCGCCGCCAGACATATAACGATGATCCACTCGCCGGCGATGACGAGCGGCTGCTGCGACCAGGAAAGAAACTGGTCGAGGCGGTCGTCCCCCCGCAGGGCGAGCGACAGCACGAAGAAATGCGCCGGCAGGAAGACGCAAAGCGCGATTCCGGACAGGCGATGGACCAGGAAGGCCCACCACGCCGGATGGCCGCGATGCGCCTTCACGCCGCCACCACGGCCACGACCGCCCGCAGGCCCATCGCCGCGAGCAGCGCCCCGAAGGCACCCACGACGAGCCCGGCCGCGGCACCCTTCATCCGCAGCCACTCGGCGACGATCACGCGCATGCCGAGGGCCGCATGGATGGCGACCGCGATCACGAAGACGCCGTAGAACGTGCCCCACAGGAAGCTGCCCTGCGTGCGGCCGAGGATGGCGCCCGCGGAGAGTCCCGCACGCACCGCGTAGATGATCGTGGCGAGGTGCACGAGCACGCAGAACGCGAGCACCATGGCGGTCGCGCGCTGCACGGCCCAGAGCAAGGTCTCGCGCCGCGCGATCATTCCGCGCCTCCGCCCAGCAGCAGCCGCAACGACGCGCGCTTGAGCCCGGCGATGGAGCGCGTGGGCGAGAGATTCTTCGGGCAGAGCTCGGTGCAGGTCATCATCGTGTGGCACGCGTGGCAACCGGCATCGGTCGCGACGGCCTCGAGCCGCGCGCGCTGGGCGGCATCGCGCGGATCGTTCACCAGCGTCCACGCGCGGTTGAGCGCGGCGGGGCCGAGATAGTCCCGGTTCCAGGCCACCACGTCGCACGACGCATAGCACACGCCGCAGCCGATGCACTCGATGGCGGCATCGGCCTCGCGCCGTTGCCGCGAGCGCGGATCGATGCGCGCGAAGGGCTGCTCCCGCGTGGTCTTCGGCACGAACTGGCCCTTCGCTCGCGCCCACTTGTCGAAGAACTCGCGCATGTCGGCCACGAGATCGCGCACCACGGGCAGGTTTGCGAGCGGACGGATCTCCAGCGCGCCATCGGCGGCGACCTTGTCGACGTGCGTGCGGCAGGTCCAGCGCGCCTTGCCGTTCACCGTCATCGCGCACGAGCCGCACATGCCGACGCGGCACGCGAAGCGATAGGCGAGCGTGGGATCGAGCTCGCGCTGGATGTAGGTGACGACATCGAGCACCGTCTGGCTCGCCCGGCGCGGCACCTCGAACGACTGGTACCTGCCGTCGCTGCCGCCGCGCCACACGGCCACGCGCAGGTTCGCGCCCGGGCCCCCGTCAGGCATCACGCGCTCTCGTACAACCGCGTCAGCACGAACTCGCGATGCCCGAGCGCTTCGGCGGCGGTGAGGCGGCCGTTGGCGGTGCGGAACATGCACTCGAGAAGCGCGTCACCCGCCTGGTCCGGCGTCATCTCGCGTCGCAGCAGCCCGGAGACATCGACGTCGATGTGCTCGCTCATCGTGCGCACCGTGCGCGGGTTCGCGCACAGCTTGATCACCGGCAGGATCGGGTTGCCGATCACGTTGCCCTGTCCCGTGGGGAAGAAATGCACGGTGTAGCCGGCCGCGGCCACGAGCGTCACCATCTCCGCGGCGGCCGAGGACGAGTCCATGAACCAGAGGCCCGGCTTGGTCGGCGCCTCGGCCTTGTCGAGCACGCCGTCGATCACGCACTTGCGCCCGATCTTCTGGATGTTGCCGAGCGCCTTCTCCTCGATGGTCGTGAGGCCGCCCTCGATGTTGCCCTTGGTCGGCTGCGAATCGCGCAGGTCGCTCGTCTTGTGCGCCTCGACCACCTGCTGGTAGCGGTCGAACATGAACTGGAACTTGCGCCGCACCTCGTCATCGCGGCACCGCGCCGCGACGAGATGCTCGCCGCCGGTGAGCTCGGTGGTCTCGCCGAAGACGAGCGTCACGCCGTGCGGATAGAGCTTGTCGAACGCATCGCCGACGGTGGGATTCGCGCCGCAGCCGGAGGTGGTATCCGATTCGCCGCACTTGGTGGAGACCCACAGGTCCTTCAGCGGGCGCTCCTCGCGGCGCAGCTCGCTCGCCCACTGCACGAATTCCTTCGCCTTCTTCGAGGCGCGCAGGATGGTGTCGTGGTCGCCGTGCTGCTCGATGCCGAAGTACGCGACGGGCTTGCCCGTGGCCGCGATGCCGTCGGCGACCTTCTTGGCCCAGCCGTCCTCGATGCAGATCACGATCACGGCCGCGACGTTCGGGTTGCTGCCGGTGCCGATGAGCGTGCGGAAATGCAGGTCCAGGTCCGCGCCGAACTGCAGCCGTCCGTACGGGTGCGGGATGGCGAGCGTGCCCTTGATGTTGTTGGCGACGGCTTCGGCCGCCGCGTTCGACAGGTCGTCGACGGGAAGGACGATGACGTGGTTGCGCACGCCCACGCGCCCGTTCTCGCGCTTGTAGCCCCAGAAACTCGATTTGCTCAGGTCCATGTGTCTTCCTTTCTCACCACCGCTTCGTGCGCAGGTTCTGCACGTGCGTGTGCTCGCCCACCGCGATCGGCGCGATGGCCTTGCCGATGTCGACGCCGTACTTGATCACCGTGGCACCGCTCGCGAGCGGGCGGATGGCGAGCTTGTGGCCGATCGGGATGTCCGACTTCGCGGTCACGTCGATCGACTTGTCCTGGTCCATGATCCAGCCGTTCAGCGTATCGCCGGCCTTGACGCCTTCGACGACCACGACCCCGACGGAGTCGTTCTCGTCGTGCACCACGAAATGAATCATCGCTTGCTCCTGGGAAATGGGCCCGGGCGTGCGCCGCTGCGGCCCGGGAAGGCAGCCTGGCGATTGTCGGAAGCGCCCGGCGGCAGGTCAACTATATGAGTTGCATGATACCCTCCTTCGGTGCCCGATACCCTCGAACGCATCCCGCCCGGCGAGTCGCCGCTCTACGCGCAGGTGCGCGCGCGGCTGATCGAGGCCATTGCCGCGGGCGAATGGCGGCCGGGCGAGGCGATCCCTTCGGAAGCGGACCTCGCGCGCGCCTTCGGCGTGGCGATCGGCACCATCCGCAAGGCCGTCGACGCGCTCGTGGCGGAGCGCGCGCTCGTGCGCCGGCAGGGCAGGGGCACGTTCGTCACCGCCCACGAGGGCTCGCGGCTGCTGTTCCACTTCTTCCACATCGTGGCCGGCGACGGGCGCAAGGTCGTGCCGCAAGTCTCCACCGTCGGCTTCGAGCGCGACCGCGCGACGCGCGAGACCGCGGCCGCGCTCGCGATCGCCCCGCACGACAAGGTGGTCCGCATCCGCAACGTGCTCTCGCTCGAGGGCCGTGCGCGCATCGTGGACGACATCACGTTGCCCGCGGAGCTCTTTCCCGGACTCACCGAGAAGGTGTTCGTCGCGCGCAACAACACGATCTACAACCTCTACCAGAGCCGCTTCGGCATCAACGTGCTGCGCACCGACGAGCGGCTGCGTGCCGTGCTGGCGGACGAGGGGCTCGCGGCGCTGATCGGGGTCGCACCGGGCGCGCCGCTGCTGGAGATCCGCCGCGTGGCGCTCACGTTTCGCGACCGCCCCGTGGAGCTGCGCATCTCGCGCGTGGACACGAGCGAGCACCACTACCACAACACCCTCGGCAAGGATCTCGTCGCTTGAACGCGGCCCTGCTGATCCTGCCCAACTTCGTGCTGATCCTGGTGGGGCTCCTCCTCGCGCGCCGCTTCGACTACGGGCGCGATTTCTGGAGCGGGCTGGAGAAGCTGGTCTACTACGTGCTCTTTCCCGCGCTGCTCTTCCGCTCGCTCGCGGTCGCGCGCATCGACCTCGCGCAGAGCGGCCGCCTCGCCGCCGCCGCGTGCGCCTTCACGCTCGCGGGATTCGCGCTGTCGATGCTCGCGCGTCCCGTCTTCCGCCTGGACGAGCGCTTCGCCGCGGCGGCCTCGCAATGCGGCTACCGCTTCAACACCTATATCGGGCTCGCGATCGCGGGCAGCCTGTACGGAACCCATGGCGTGGCCGTCGCGGCACTGCTGCTCGGGGTGATGATCCCGCTCGCCAATTTCTGCGCGGTCGGCGTGCTCGCGAAGCATGGGGACCGCGGCTTCCTCACCGAGATCGTGCGGCATCCGCTGGTGGTCTCGAGCCTGCTGGGGTTCGCGTGGAACGCGGCACGCCTGCCGCTTCCCGGCTTCGCGGACCAGACGCTCGCTCTGCTCGGCCAGACGGCATTGCCGGCGGGCCTGCTCGCGGTGGGCGCCGCGATGCGACTGGAGAAGGGACAGGCTGCGACGGGAGCGCACGCATGGTGGCTCGCGGTGAAGCTGGTTGCCGTGCCTGCCATCGCGCTCGGGCTCGCGCGGTTCACCGGCGCCACGGGCAGCGACGAGCAGGTGCTGGTGCTGTGCGCGGCGCTCCCCACGGCGACCAACGCCTACATCCTCGCCGTCCGGATGACGGGCGACGGCCGCGCGGTCGCCACGCAGGTCACCGTGGGCACCGTGATCTCGATGGCGACCATCCCGATCTGGCTCGCCTGGGCCGGCTGAAGCGGCAAAAGGTCCGATAACGTGCGATGTAGGAGATCGCGAATGCAACTTGCCCCCGCCGCCGGGGTCATTCGCTGAGGGCTTTCCCCGGAGAGAATCCGTCATGGAACTGGGCGACCAACGCGGCAGCAGCAACATCGAGGATCGGCGTGGCATGAGCATCGGCGGGGTCGGGGGTGGCCTCGGCGTCGGCGGCATCGTGATCGCGCTCATCGCGTATTTCCTCGGCGTCGATCCGACGCCGATCCTGAACGGCATGCAGCAGGCTCCCACCGCGTCGCAGACGCAGCAGGCGCCGCACGGCACGCCCTCGGACCAGATGGGGCAGTTCGTTTCCAAGGTGCTCGGCAGCACCGAGGACGTGTGGACCTCCGCCTTTCGCGACATGAACCGCCAGTACCACAATCCCACGCTGGTGCTCTACGACCGTGCCACGCGCACCTCGTGCGGCACGGGACAGACCGCGATGGGGCCGTTCTACTGCCCGAACGACGAGAAGCTCTATATCGACCTCTCGTTCTTCCGTGACCTCGAAACGCGTTTCCACGCGCCCGGCGACTTCGCGCAGGCCTATGTGATCGCGCACGAGGTGGGGCACCACGTGCAGAAACAGCTCGGCATCATGAACCGCATGGAATCGCTGCAGGGCCGTGTTTCGAAGGCCGAATACAACCAGGCCTCGGTGCGGCTCGAGCTGCAGGCCGATTGCTTCGCCGGCGTGTGGGGACACTACGCGAACAACGAGAGGCTGCTCGATCCGGGCGATCTCGAGGAGGGCCTGGCGGCGGCCAGCGCCGTGGGCGACGACCGGCTGCAGAAGCAGGCGCAGGGCTACGTCGTGCCCGAATCGTTCACGCACGGATCGTCCGCGCAACGCACGCGCTGGTTCAAGCGCGGGATGGAGACGGGGCAGATCTCCAGCTGCAATACGTTCGAGAGCAACGTGTTGTAACGGTCATGGCCTGAAGGCCGGACTCCAGGAAAGGCAAGGGCCTGCATTGCAGGCCCTTTGTCATTGCAGCAACAGCTGCAGCGTTACTTCGACGCTACCAGCCGCGACTTCACTTCTGCTCTTCCGCTGCGGCAGCCGGGGCGGCGGCGGCTTCCTCTTCCAGCGGCGGCAACACGTCGCGGTGCTCGGCGCTCGCCAGCTTTTCCTTGATGCGGGCAGCCTTGCCCGTGAGGCCACGCAGGTAATAGAGCTTGGCGCGGCGCACGTCGCCCTTGCGCTTCACCTCGATCGAGGCGACCGACGGCGAGTACATCTGGAAGGTGCGCTCCACGCCTTCGCCGCTGGAGATCTTGCGCACGATGAACGACGAGTTGAGGCCGCGGTTGCGCTTGGCGATGACGACGCCCTCGTACGACTGCTCGCGCTTCTTGTCGCCTTCGACGACCACCACCTTCACGATCACCGTGTCGCCCGGCGCGAAGACGGGGATGTGGCGGTTGAGGCGGGCGATCTCTTCCTGCTCGAGCTTCTGGATCAGGTTCATGCGGATGTCCTTTCGTTCCGGCCGTCTGGCCTTTCACGCAGAGCCGTCGGGACGGATGCGCGCGGTTTGTATTCGCTACTCATTGTTGCTGCTGTGCTGCCTGCTGCTCCCTGCGGTATTCCTCCAGCAACTGCCGGTCCTGCCTCGACAGCAACGCCTCGTCGATGAGGTCGGGCCGCCGGTCCCACGTGCGCCCCAGCGCCTGCTTGCGGCGCCAGCGTGCGATCGCCGCGTGGTTGCCCGACAACAATATCTCGGGCACGCGCTCCCCGCCCCACTCTTCCGGCCGCGTGTAGTGGGGCCAGTCGAGCAGTCCCGCGGAGAACGAATCCTGGGACGCGCTCTCCGCGTCGTTGAGGCTGCCCGGAAGCCGCCTCACGATGCAATCCATCATCACCATGGCGGGAAGCTCTCCGCCCGAGGTGACGTAATCGCCGATCGAGACCTCGCGATCGACGTACATCCGGACCAGGCGCTCGTCGACGCCCTCGTAGCGCCCGGCGATGACCACCAGGCCCTGCTCCCGCGCGAGCTCGCCCACCAGCGCATCGGTGAGCCGCTCGCCCTGCGGCGACATCAACAGCACCTTCGGCCGCTCGACGCCCGCCTCGCGCTGCCTCGCGCGCGCCGCACGGATGGCCGCCTGCAGCGGCTCGGCCATCATCACCATGCCCGGGCCGCCGCCGTAGGGCCGGTCGTCGACCCTGCGGTAGTTGTCGCTCGTGAAATCGCGCGGATCCCACGCCTTCAGCTCGAAGATGCCCTCCTCGAGCGCCCTGCGGGTGATGCCGTGGAGGGCGATCGCCTCGAGCGAATCGGGGAAGATCGTGACCACGTCGAAATGCATCACGCGTCGTAATCCGCCTTCCAGTCCACCACGATGCGCTTCGCCTCGCGGTCGATCGCCTTCACGTACTCGGCGACGAACGGGATCATGCGATCGCGCTCGCCCTTCACCACCATGACACTCGTGCCGCCGGTTTCGAAAAAAGAGTCCAGCGTGCCGAGCGCTCCTCCTGCCTCATCCACTACCGCCAGGCCGATGAGATCGACCCTGAAAACCTGTCCTTCTTCCGCCTCCCCCAGCTCCTCGCGGGGGATCGCGATGTCCGCGCCGCGCAGGCGCTCGGCTTGATCGCGATCTTCGCAACCCGCGAGCTTCGCGACCGTGCCGTTGGGGCGCAGCGCGAAGTCCTCGAGCGGCATCTCGCGCCAGCCCTGCGGCGTGCGCACCACCCAGCGCCCGAAGCCTGCGAGCCCGTCCGGTTCCTCGGTGAAGGTCTTCACGCGGACCTCGCCGCGGATGCCGACAGCCGCGACCACGCGGCCCATCGTCACCAGGTTCGACTCGTCACCGTGGAATGGACCGGCCGCGGGCCGATCGGCAGCCTCACTTGGCCGCGGCGGGTTCCTGCTGCTTGCCGGCGACTTCGGTTTTGCCACGCTTGATGATCTTCTTCACGGCATCCGAGGGCTGCGCACCCTGGCCGACCCAGTGATGGACGCGGTCGAGGGCGATGCGGAATTTCGGCTCGTGCTCGGCGGCTTTCGGGTTGTAGAACCCGATGCGCTCGATGAAGCGCCCGTCACGGGGCATGCGGGAGTCGGCGACGACGATGCTGTAGAAAGGGCGGTTCTTGGCTCCGCCTCGCGCCATGCGAATCACGACCACTTTGATGGCTCCTTCCCGTTGAGAACGGGTAACGAATGAATGGACTTCGGAAAGCCGTTGATTATAGCAGGAAATAGCGGGAAATTGGATCCCGGGCAGTGCCGCGATGGCGGCGCCCGGGATGACGATCGTCGCCCCCGCGCAGGCGGGGGCCCAATATCCTCAGAACCTGAACTGCCCGTTCTTCGAAATCACCGCGAGCTCCACGTAGTGGCTGCCCTGGCGGTCGGGCGAGGCGAAGCCCACCTGGTAGCCGCCTGCGTCGTAGTGGTCCATCGCGGCGAGCGCCTTGTAGAGGCTTTCGCGCGTGGGCTCCTTGCCGGCGCGGCGCAGGCCTTCCACGAGCACCTTCGCGGCGATGCACGCTTCGAGGTTCGTGTAGTTGAGCTCGGCCACGCCCGCGGCATGGAGAGCGTCGTGGCATTCCTTGATGACCGGCAGCGCGTTCTTGCCGGGAGGCGGCACCACGCCGGCGACGGAGACGCCGACGGCATCCGCACCCGCGGCCTTCGCGAGCTGGCTCGGGCCCACGAACGAGAGCGACGTGATGTTGTACGGGTGGTTGCTCTCCTTGAGCGCCTTCAGCACCTGCGTCACGGTCTCGTACGAGGTCGTGGCCACCACCACCTGCGGATCGCTCTTCACGATGGCGTCGACCTGCGCCGGCGTGATGCGCCCGTTACGCGCGAATTTCACGCCCACCGCGCTCTTGCCCGCGGCCTTCATGTTGCGCTCGACGGTCGCGAAGTTCTGGTTGCCGATCTCGTCGTCGTAGTGCAGCACCGTGACACGCTCGGCGCCCAGGCCCTGCCAATGCTCGAGGATCTTCGCGATCTCGTCCGCGTACGAGGCACGCATCGGGAACACATACGGGCTTTGCTGGCGAATCGCATCCGCGCCCGTGAACGGCGCGAAGAAGGGCACGTGCTTCTCCTTCACGACCGGCATGGCGTCGAGCGAGAGCGTGGCCGAGGCGAAGCCGAAGAGCGCCACCGCGTTGCTGTCGTTCACGAGCTTCGCGGCATTGACACCCGCGACCTTGCGATCGTTGGCATCGTCGAGCGAGACCAGCTCGATGGCGTGGCCGTTCACGCCACCCGCCTCGTTGACCTTCCTGAAGTAGGCCGCGGCGCCGGCACGGATGTCCTTGCCGATCTCGGCGTTGGGGCCCGTGAGGGGCACGGACTGGCCGATCACGATGCGATCGGCGGCGATGGCGGATACGGAAATGCCGAGCGTGGCGGCGAGCGCCGCGACGCGAAATGCGGTTTGCATGGAGGAGCTTCCAGGAGTTGCAAGGGGTGGCGACAGCGTATTGATTTCGCCTCCCCCGGCTCCTTGATGGCCGTCAACGACCTTCATGCATGCCGCAAGAAGCCACGCTGCAAACGTGACGCAGCGCACACGCGGTTCCCGATCGCCCCCGCGACGGCGGGGGCCCAATGCATCGTCGGCAAAATTGGATCCCGGGCCATCGCCGCGATTGCGGCGCCCGGGATGACGAGCGCGGCGCTCATGCGGCGCCCGGGATGACGAGCCCTAGAACCTGAACTGCCCGTTCTTCGAGATCACCGCGAGCTCGACGTAGTGGCTGCCCTGGCGCAGCTCGGGCCCGAAGTTCACCGTGTAGCCGCCGGCATCGTACTGCCCGAGGCCGGCGAGCGACTTGTACAGGCTCTCGCGGGTCACGTCGCGGCCGGCGCGCTTCATGCCTTCCACCAGCACCTTCGCGGCGATGCACGCCTCGAGGTTGGTGTAGTTGAGCTCGGGAACGCCGGCCTTCCGGATGGCCTCGCCGCATTCCTTGATCACCGGGACCACGTGCTTCGCAGGCGGAGGCACCACGCCTGCCACCGAGACGCCCAGGCCATCGGCGCCCGCTGCCTTCGCGAGCTGGCTGGGACCGGTGAACGAAAGCGCGGTCATGTTGTACGGGTGGTTGGAGTCCTTGAGCGCCTTCAGCACCTTGGCGGTCGTGCCGTAGAGCGTGGTCGTGACGATCACCTGCGGATCGCTCTTCACGATCGCCTCGATCTCGGCCGGCGTGACCGTGCCGTTACGCTCGAACTTCACGCTCACCGGCTTCTTGCCCGCGGCCTTCATGATCCGCTCGACGGTGGCGTAGTTCTGGTTGCCGATCTCGTCGTCGTAGTGGAGCACGGTGACGCGATCGGTACCGAAACCCTGCCAGTGCTGCAGGATCTTCTCCAGCTCGTCGGCGTACGAAGCGCGCAGCACGAAGACATACTGGTTCTGCTTGAGGATCGCATCCGCGCCGGTGAACGGCGCGAAGAAGGGCACGTGCTTTTCCTGGACCAGCGGCATGGCATCCAGCGACAGCGTGGTGGAGGCAAAGCCGAAGAGCGCCACGGCGTTCTGCTCGTTCACGAGCTTCGCCGCGTTCTGGCCGGCGGTCTTGCGGTCGTTGCGGTCGTCGAGCGAGACCAGCTCGATGTGCTTGCCGTTGACGCCACCGGCCTCGTTCACCTTCGCGAAGTAGGCCATCGCACCGTCGCGGATGTCCTTGCCGATCTCGGCATTCGAGCCGGTGAGCGGCGCCGACTGGCCCACGACGATCTTGTCCGCCGCGAGCGCGGCCACCGGCAGCGCCACGAGGACCGCAGCGAGCATCTTGATCTTGAACATGAATTACTCCTCCCCAGGAGGAATCAATATACCGTGGGCGAGGGCGTCGTGGGCCTCGTGGCCGCGCCGAATGGACCATGACCCGACCAGCGGCAGGACTTAGCGCATGCCCGGCAGCATCCCCTTCATGTTGCGCAGCATTTTCTGCAGGTTGCCGCCGCGCATCATCTTCATCATCTTCTGCATCTGCTCGAACTGGTTCAGCAGGCGGTTGACTTCCTGCACCTGCACACCGGCACCGGCCGCGATGCGGCGCTTGCGCGAGGCCTTGAGGATCTCGGGCTTGCGGCGCTCCTGCGGGGTCATCGCGTCGATGATGCCCTGCGTGCGCTTGAGGGCCTTCTCCTGCAGGTCGGGCGAGGTCTGCGCCATCTGCGTGAGCTGCGCCGGGAGCTTGTCCGCGAGGCTGGAAAGCCCGCCCATCTTCTTCATCTGCACGAGCTGCATGCGGAAATCCTCGAGGTCGAAGTCCTTGCCCTTCTTGAACTTCTCCGCGAGCTTCTGCGCCTCCTTCTCGTCGACCTTGGAGCGCGCCTCCTCGACCAGCGAGAGGATGTCGCCCATGCCGAGGATGCGGGAGGCCATGCGGTCCGGGTGGAAGGCCTCGAGGCCATCCATCTTCTCGGAGACGCCGACGAACTTGATCGGCGCGCCGGTGACGTGGCGCACCGAAAGCGCGGCACCCCCGCGGGCATCGCCATCCAGCTTGGTGAGCACGATGCCCGTGAGCGGGAGCGCCGCGGCGAACGCCTTGGCGACGTTCACCGCGTCCTGGCCCTGCATCGAGTCGACCACGAAGAGCGTCTCCACCGGCTTCACCGCCGCGTGCAGTGCGCGGATCTCGGCCATCATCTCTTCGTCGATCGTGAGGCGCCCGGCGGTATCGACGATGAGGACGTCGTGGAAATGGCGCTTCGCCCAGTCGACCGCGGCGCGCGCGATGTCCACCGGCTTCTGCGACGGATCCGAGGGAAACACCTCGACCTCGAGGTTCTTGCCGAGGGTGGCGAGCTGCTCGATGGCCGCGGGACGATAGACGTCGGTCGAGACGAGCAGCACCTTCTTCTTGGTGGTATTGCGCAGCAGCCGCGCGAGCTTGCCCGCGCTGGTGGTCTTGCCCGATCCCTGCAGGCCCGCCAGGAGCACGACCGCGGGCGGCGTGGTGGCGAAATCGAGCCCTTCGCCGTGGCCGCCCATGAGCTTCACCAGCTCCTCGTAGACCACGCCGACGAGCGCCTGGCCGGGCGTGAGGCTGCCCACCACTTCCTGGCCGAGGGCCTTCTCCTTCACGTTGCCGACGAACTCCTTCACCACCGGCAGGCCGGCATCGGCATCGAGCAGCGCCAGGCGCACCTCGCGGAGCATTTCCTGCACGTTCTCCTCGGTGAGGCGGGAGTGGCCGCGGAGGGTCTTGACGACGGACGAGAGGCGTTGCGTGAGGGCGTCTAGCATGGGGAAAGGGTAAACTGGTGGGTCACTGCGAGAACGGCACCGAAATGCCTGATTTGCCTTTGTATTTTAGCACCGCGGCGGCGTGGCTGGTGCTTTCCGGACGGGCATGGCGCGCCTCCCGGCTGGCGACCGCCGGAGGGCCCGCCATGCGCGCGGACGTGAACCTCGAGGCGTTCCTCGTCCCCGTGGCGCTGGTCCTCCACGCGATGCTGCTCTACCGGCACATCATGACACCGGATGGCCTCGATCTCGGCGTGGCCAATGCCATCTCGCTCCTGGTCTGGCTCACGGTGCTCATCTACTGGGTGGCGGGGTTGGTCTATACCGGTCTCGCGTCGATCCTCGGCATGATGGCGCCGGTGGCGCTCGTCGCGGTGGTGCTGCAGGCCGTGCTCGCGAGCCCGCACGTCATCCATTACGGCGGCGACGCCATATTCGCGCTGCACTTCGGCATCGCGATGCTCGCCTACAGCCTCTTCATCGTGGCGACGGTGCACGCGCTGGTCATGCTCGCGGAGGAGAAATGGCTGCATCGCGGCATCCTGCCCCCGTTCCTGAAGAGCCTGCCGCCGCTCCTCGAGATGGAGGCGCTGCTCTTCCGCATCCTGCTCGCGGCCTTCATCCTGCTCACGCTCACGCTGGTGAGCGGCGTGTTCTTTTCCGAGCAGCTCTTCGGCCGCCCCTTCAAGGCGAACCACAAGACGATCTTCGGCTTCATCTCCTGGCTCATCTTCGGCAGCCTGCTCGCGGGGCACTACATTCGCGGGTGGCGCGGGCGGAAGGCCGTCTACTGGACGCTCGCCGGCTTCACCGCGCTGCTGTTCGCCTACGTGGGCAGCAAGGTCGTGCTCGAGCTGATCCTGCAGCGCGGCTGAACCCCACGGCCGCATGACCGACCCCATCCCCCTCGGCTGGCTGTTCGTCGCACTCGGCGCGCTGCTGCTGTGCTCGGGCTTCTTCTCCATGTCCGAGACCTGCATGATGGCGCTCAACCGCTACCGGCTGAAGCACCTGGTGCGCGAGGGCAACCGCGGGGCGCGGCTCGCTTCGGGCCTCCTCGAGCGCACCGACGAGCTGCTCGCGTTCATCCTCGCCGGCAATACCATCATCAACGCCGCGACCACCATCCTGGTGGCCGAGATCTGCCGCCGCCTCTTCGGCGAAGGCGAGTACGTGCTGATGATCGCGACCGCCGCGGCGAGCTTCGTGATCCTGATCTTCGCGGAGATCCTGCCGAAGATCCTGGGGGCCACGCACTCCGAGACGATCGCGATGGGCGCTTCGTACGTGCTCGGGCCGCTCATCCGCATCACGCGGCCGCTCATGTGGTTCGTGAACGTGTTCGTGCGCGCGCTGCTCAGGCTGCTGCGCATCCGCCAGGCGGGCGAGCACACGGCCGATCCGCTCAGCATGGAGGAGTTGCGCACGCTGGTGCTCGAGGGCGGCAAGTTCATCCCGAAGAAGCACCAGTCGA